>Ga0255352_1001511_pt1 | contig 11372 bp, 6 predicted proteins | sample HBST0metaG_FD_189939 | JGI IMG/M metagenome (GOLD analysis project Ga0255352, IMG submission 189939) | Peat soil microbial communities from Stordalen Mire, Sweden - H.B.S.T0 | ecosystem: Environmental > Terrestrial > Soil > Wetlands > Peat | place: Sweden: Norrbotten County, Stordalen Mire...
GCTTTAGATAGCAGCCCCGATTCATCCCTATCGGGCCCCATCAGGCACCGAGCTCACAGCAGCTCACATCGAGTGCGTATAGAAGCCCGAGATGAATCTGGCGAGAAAAGCAAAAAGCAACGGCAACAACAAAGGCAAAAACCAAAACGCCATGAATGAAAAAAACAAAAGCAAAAACGACTTGACAATCCCGGCCGTCTCATAGAAGCCCCTGAAGGGTCTCTGCCCAAAAACTCCGAGTCTTGCCTAAAAATAAGTTATCTGCCTAAAAAATCGGTAGGAACTTCAAAATCCTATTGACCCCAAAATCGTCGAAACGGTTACTGAACGATAACTTCCGACTTGCCGATTCCGACTTGCCGATGATACGACTGGAACGGCAGAAATTCGGGAACGGTCCGGTTGGGGTTCGCGGTCTCCCGGGTCCCCAATTGCGACCGACCCGGGGCACCCACCTTCAGTCGCGCGATTCACTTCCTTGGGACCTGGGCCACCCGCCGGAATAATATCCCACCGGTGCTAAGGCTCAACGTCGCTTACATTACGACTTCCTTTGCCCTACGCCAAAAGAGCGGAGCGCTTGTGCGCTCCGCTCTTTTTTGCTCTAGTGACTTCAAAGCTTCAATAAAGGCGAAAACCGACCTCGACGGTAATGATCACCGGTACGGACCTCTTGCCGTCCTTGATCGCCGGTTTGAATTTATACTTGCGCACGGCTTCCAAAGCCTTTTTATCCAAGCCCATACCTAACTCACGGATAACTTGCGGGTTTCGCGGATTTCCTTGCGCATCGACGACTACCGCTATTAAGCAAGTCCCCTGATATTTCATCCGGCGCGCTTCGGCGGAGTACGAGGCTTCCACACTATTGAGCGCAATCGGTGCGGAGACTCCACCGCCCACTTTATACACTTTCATCCTGGAGCCGTTTGCGGCACTGTACTTCTGCAATTTGGAGAGATCGGTTGGTGGCAACCCACTCTCTCCGGAGTCACTCGCCGGAAGAGCAGCAGCTTGTGAATACGAGGCGCCATACGCAGGCACCTCCACATTGAACGCGAGAACGCAACTCGCCACGCAGGCCAGCGCCATCAGGCCCACACCAGGGGCGAGCAACAGCAGACGGTTGCTCAGACTGTAATGCCGCTTCTTTTCCGTCAGGTTCATGATTCGTTTCTCCATTTCGTTGTTTTCAAACAAGCCCAGCATCGCCGCTGGGAGTACTGTCGGACGAGCACAAAAATGTGCGGCGAGGCGCAGTAAGGAGCGCGCATAGGCTGCTGCTCCATTCATGCGTGCCGCTGCCATGGCATCGCAGACCTGCTCTCGGCTCTCGGCAATACGCGCTCGAAGCAGCCATGCGGCGGGATGATACGCGAGCGGAATCAAGAGCGATTCATAAAAGAGATTCCAGGCAAAATCGTTCCTCTCTACGTGCGCGCATTCGTGACCAAGCGCAGCACGGATATCTTCCTGCTTGACTTCGTCGAAAAAGCTAAAGGGTACCAGGACTAAAGCTGTCCGCCATCCTACTGTGAGAGGCACGGCTACCGTCGAAGAGAATGCGAGGCGCGTCTGGACGATCGAAAAATCTCGCTGCGAGAGCGCCCAATGTCGCGCCGCGTCACCGACCTGCCCGGCCGGTTCTGCCTGGCATTTAAGCAAATGGATTCGATACATCGACCGTCCCAGACGTGCACCGCGAAGGGCGCAGGTGATGAGATATCCAAGCAGTAAAACATAATAGAAATTGGGGGGTAAATGGAAGGTCTCTCCAGCTCCGACAGCTCCACTCATTCCGCTCACAGAAGCGCCGCTTTTGAGTACAAAACGAGTTGAGTCAACTGTCTGATCTTGAGCACTCAAGAGATGGACCGTGGCGCCCCACGCAGGAGCGAGCACCGCGACTACCAGCGCGCCGATCCACAGGCCATGTTTTACCGATGGACCCAGCCTGCGAACGATTCGCTCCACCAACCAGGCCGACAATACGAATAACGGTACCTGCCAAAGAGAATTGCAAAAATAATCTGTGATCCATTCGTAGAAGTTACTCATGGTCGCTATCCTCCTTACTTTCGTCTGCGATGCGTCGCGAGAGTTCGGCGATCTGATCCGGAGTAATCTGGCGCGTCTTGACCAAGCTCATCACCAAGTCCTCGGCAGATCCCCCAAACATACGATCCACGAGATCACGCGCGGCATGGCTGAGCGCTTTCTCCTTCGACACCACAGCCGTGTAAACGTAGGCACGTCCTTCCAAAGTTCGCTTCACTTTGCATTTGCGATGCAGCACGTTCAGCATCGTCTGGATCGTCGTGTAAGCCAGCTTGTCGCCTGCGAGTTTCTCCTGCACGGTTTGAACATTCGAGGGGCCCGTTTGCCAGAGCACTTGCATGATTTGCAGCTCCAGAGGAGTTAGAGTGGATGATCCTTTTTTGCGTCCAACCATTAGATCTCCTAATAAATTAGGAGGTTAACCTCAAGCGTCCGCCTTGTCAACTAAATATTTAGGTCTTGTTCTCGCGACGATACGGAGAGGTTTTTAAAGGACTTATTCGGCTATTGATCGGGCGGGTGGCCCAGGTGCCTCGCGTTTGGGCGCCTGGGAGAGCACAGACCCCGTCCTCGCTCCGAAAAATGAAGAAGATGGATGGCGATTTTCTTTGCGCAGAATTAAGCCCCGTAAGCGCATGATGTCTTTAGGAGAAGAACTTTTGTGAGGCCGATTTTGAGCCAAAAACCAGCCGAAATCGTCGTTTACCCCACCCCCCTATAGTTAATTATCAGTTTTTCTACTGTAAAAATCGTTTAAGTCTCAAAGAATGAATATCATACAAAAATCAATAGTTAACTGATCAGTAACTGAAACTCCCCGATTTTGGCGCTTTTTATCCCAAAACGCCTCAAATCGATGCCAAAATGCCCCTTTTTTGCTGCTCCGGTGCGGTGTCGAATCGGAGTCATTCAGCCTCGTGCTCGAGCCATCCTGGTTTCGCTCCAGCCCTCGGACCGGTTTTCGGGATTGCCTCCTGAAAGTCGGCCTTTCCCTTAAGCTCCGCTCTATTTCACGCCGGGACTGTCTTCCGGCAACTCCTCATAACTGACAAACGCCAGTTTGTGGCTGTCCGGCGCCCAGGATGGGACGTTGATGGTGCCTTGTCCCCCGAAGAGCCTGGCCAGAACGTGGACTTTCCTGTCTTTTATCGACATCAGGCGCAGTTCCACGTCCTTGTTGGGCGGATGGCCGGTGACGCCCTTTTCGTAGGCCATGAACACCATCCACTGCCCGTCGGGCGAAAGGTGCGGAAACCAGTCGCTGCTCTCGTCGAAGACCACCTGTTCCTGCTGGCTGCCGTCGGTCTTCATGCGCCAAATCTGCATGTGGCCGGTGCGCTCCGAGTTGAAGTAGATATAGGCGCCGTCGGGCGAGTAATCGGGGCCGTCGTCGAGTCCGGGCGCGGTGGTCAGGCGGGTCTCTTCCCCGCCCGCAATCGAGATGGTGTAGATGTCAAAGTTGCCGCCGCGTTCTCCCGTGTAGGCCAGCTCCGTGCCCTCGGACGACCAGCCATGCCAGTACGAAGGCCCGTTCGGCGTGATCAACCGGGGCGTGCCTCCGCTGATCGGCACAAGATACACGTGCGATTTTTGGTCTTCGGCCGACTGGTCGCTGATGGCCAGGATCTGGCCGTCGGGAGCTAGGCCGTGATCGTTGTTGCAGTGCGTCTGGGGGGAGGTGGCGATCTGCGTGGGCTTGCTGCCGCCCAGATCGAGCCGATAGATGCTTCCGTCCTGGTTGAAGACAAAAAACAGGCCGTCGGGAGACCAGTTCGGCGCTTCGAAGTGCGCGGGAGCAACGTATTCCACGTGGCGGTCGGTGGAATCAATGGAGATGGTTTCCAGAGCGCTGACCAGAATGGTCTTGCCGCTCCCCGGCTGCAGTTCTTCCAGGCTCACATTGGAGAAGACAGCCTTTTCCACCGCGTCCTTGTCATGCGCGCAGACGCCGATTCCGACGTAGAACGGGCCGCTGAACGCCAGCTTGGTGGCCGCGCCCGCGGGCTGCAACTTGCCGTCCTTTCCCGCGACAAATGCGTAAATGAGCTCTCCGCGTTTTTCCAGGCGCACGGTCTTGGGCGCCGTGACGTTCGACTCCACCTCATGCGTATCGGCGCCTGTCTGGCTGCGGTATTGCAGCGACGTGAGGCCGCTTCCGTGGACGGCCAGATCCACCGACACCGACTTCCCTTCCAGCGTCTGCCGGATCATCAGAACCGCCTTGCGATGGGGATTCCCGCCCGCGCCCAGAAAGGCAATGTCCGCGGTCAGAGCGACGTCGCCCGAGACCTTTTTCCAGGCAAACTGGAAGTCGTCGATGCCGAACCACATGTTCTCGCCGCTTCCGCTCACCGTGTAGGTGTGCGCTGCGCCGTCGTACTCCACTTGCCCTGCGTGGAGCACCGTGCCCACGTCTTGATGTCCCTCGAAAATGCCGAGCGGCTGCGTCTGGGCCATGAGAACTGGAATGACCGGCGCCAGGACGGCAAAGAACGCCAACTTCCCTATCGTGCGAAAAGAACCAGCGTGCATAAACGACCTTCCGGAGTTTGAGGGACTGAGTGTTGACGCGCCGGCCGGGGGCGTCGCAAAGACAGGGCCGATGCGGATTCCGCGCGCGGAGAAACTGCCGCCGCGCGACGGCTAAGAGCATACCCTATTTTTGTATTTTGGGGGTGGGATTCCGCTACAGCATTTTCGATTCTGCTCTTTACAGAAACCGGAAAGCCGAGTGGCTTTTTCCTGACCGGGGCCCCTGCGGACGGGTCTTGGTCCGTGGGGTGGAAGAAAAAGCCACCTTGTATGCCGCCGTGATGTCAATATGTGAATCGAAAATGCTCTAGATTCCCATGCGCTCGCTGAAGCGCGTCTGCTCTATCTGACTATGTGCGGCAAGCAAAAGGCCACATCGCTTTGGGCGTTGGGGCCTTTTGCTTGATCGCGCTTCTTCATTGCGGTTCTTATCCGCGTTTGCTGCCGCCGGGGCGCTTGCCACCGGGGCGAGGGCCGCTCGGTTTGCCCTTGTAGCCGGACTTGGAAAAGCCACCCGGTTTGGAGCGCCCGCCGGAAGATGGCTTGCCCGAACCAGAACCGGTCTTGGGCTTCCACTCCGGGCCGGCTTTTCTCTCGGCGCGGGAGGAGGTTTTGGGATACGGCTTAGAGCCGCGGTGGGCGGGGTCGGATGCGCCCTCGGTGCGCGGCGTGTAGGGGCGCGAAGGACGTTCGCCAGCGCCTGACGCAGGCCGTGAGGGGCGGGGTGTATAGGAGCCTGCGCCTTCCTGGCTGCGGAACGGCCGCTTAGGGCCGGCGCTGTAAGGGCGGGATGCGCCAGGCTTGCTGCTGGGCCGTGCGCCGCCTGCCCGCGGCTTGCCGCTGCTGGTGCTGAAGGGGCGCGAAAGGCCGCCTTCGCTGCGGAAGGGCTTGCCTGAACTGGGACGGTCGGAGCTGGGACGCCCAGCGCCGGGACGGTCTGCGTAGGAATGGCCTCCGCTCGAACGGCCTCCAGACGGCCGGCCAGTGCCGGGCCGCGCAGAGCCGGAGCGTCCAGCATAGGAACTGGGAGCGCTTGGGCGGCTAGGCCGCTCGTCGCGCTGAATGGGCTCGATCTCCAGTTTGAACGACTGCCGGGGCGCCAGATCCTCGGCGTCCTCGGCCTCGCGCCGGGGAGCTTCGGGACGTTTGTAGGCCGGACGATCGGAGCCGCCCTCTTTTTTCCAGGTGGGCTTGCCTGCTGGTTTGTCGCCGTAGGTCCTGGCTGCGGGCCTGTCTCCATAAGGTTTGCCCGTGGGCTTGGCTCCATAGGAACGGCCTGCCGGCTTATCTCCATAGCTGCCGCCCGCGGGTTTGGAACCGTAGGTTCTGCCTGCCGCAGGTCTGTCCGCGGAGGGCCTGGTGTAAGGCCTGCTCGCGGGGGGGCGCTCTTCGCCTGCTCCTGCCGATGCGGGGCGTCCTGCTCCTGCGCCAAAGCGCGCCGGTGGACGGCCGGGCCGGTCGTCCTTCTTCCAGGCCGGACGGCCAGCTGGCCGGGAGTCTGGCCGAGCCGCGGGGCGGAATTCCCCACCAGTCGGGCGCGCAGTCCGGTTGGCGCCAAAGGATGGCTTGGGACGGAATGTGCTGGGACGCGCCGCTCCAGCGGAGCCTTCCTCAGCGGGCAAGGTTTCATTCGGCCTGGTATATGGCTTGGAGGCAAACGGCATCGAGGGGTTGGGACGGCTGGGCTTCGGCTTTACCGTCGGCAACTGGGAATCGGCCAGGTTGCGGCGGCGCACGTCCTTGGATTTCGGCGTACGCAGCTTGCCTTCGGCGGCATTGCGCAGGGCCTCGAGCTCATCCGGCTGCAATTCGCGCAGGTTGCCCGGCTCCTGGTCCAAAACCAGCGGGCCGTAGCCAATGCGCCGAATCTTCTCTACAAAGTGTCCGACTTCCTCGAACATCTTGCGCAATTCGCGGTTGCGCCCCTCGATCAGGACCACTTCATACCAGGGATTGTCGCCCTGGCGAACCTGGCGGATGCGCGCCGGGGAGGTGCGGACCTTGGCCGAGCCGGGCTTGCCGCGCTCGATGGTGACGCCACTGCGCAGAACCTCGAGTTCCGCCTCGGTGGGCTGGCCTGCGACCTTCACCAGGTAGGTTTTCTCCACGCCCGACGAGGCCTTGGTCAGCTTGTTGGCCAGTTCGCCGTCGTTGGTCACCAGCAGCAGTCCCTCGCTCTGGTAGTCGAGCCGGCCCACCGGGTAGAGCCGCTCGTTCATCTTCTCAAAGAACTGCATCACCGTGGCCCGGCCCTCGGGATCCTTCACCGTGGTCACGAAGCCCTTGGGCTTGTTGAGCATGAAGTAGCGCAGGCGCTCTTCGCCTTGAAGCAGCTTGCCGTCCACGCGGATGTGGTCGCGCCCGGCATCGGCCTTGGTGCCCAGTTCGGTGACGATTTTGCCGTTCACCTGCACGCGACCCTGCGTAATCAGCTCCTCGGCGCGGCGGCGACTGGACACACCGGCCTTGGCCAGGATCTTCTGCAACCGCTCCAGCTTGGCCGGCGGACGCGGCTTGGACTCGGGCTTTTCCTCTTCTTCGTCGGCTTCCTCGGAAACGACTTCGGCCTCCGCCTCATCTTCCTCTTCGGGCTCGGCTTCTTCTTCCGCCTCGTCCTCGTCTTCGGAGTCATCCTCGTCTTCGAGATCTTCTTCTTCTTCGGGCTCGTCCTCTTCCGACGACTCTTCCTCCGCGGCTTCGGTCTCCTCCGCGTCGGGCTCATCTACTTCGGGCTCTGCAAGGACGGCCTCTTCGGCTTCTGTCCCGGTCGTGCCGTTTTCTTCCACTTCGGCTTCGTGCGCGGCTTCTAACTTGGGTTCGGTGGATTCGGGCTTGAGGTCATCGGCGTGTTTCTTCATAAGGGGAATTCTCAGTTTCTGCCTGCTCTGTGTGGGAAGGCGCAGCAGGCGCGGCCTCTGCGGGGGTTGGTTCCGCGGGGATTGCCGATGTTCCGGCGGGTGGGATCTCGGTCGCAGGTGTTTCCGCCGCGGCTTCGATTGTTTCTGACTGCGACTCTTCGCGGTCTTCGTTGGACGTTTCGTCGAACTCCGGTTCGGTGCCGTTGCCGGTTCGTGCGGCGGGCACACCTTCAGCCGCGGACTCCGCTTCGTCCAGTTCGCTGGTGGCCATCTTCTCGAATTCCTCCATCGACGGCAGTTCGGTCACGTCCTTCAGACCGAAACGGAGCAGGAACTCGCGGGTTGTCTTGTATAAAATGGGGCGGCCGATCACCTGCTTGCGGCCGGCCGTGGCGATCAGCTTGCGCGCCAGCAGCGAACCGAAGACGCCGGAGGAATCCACGCCACGGATTTCGTTCACTTCGGGCGCGGTAATCGGCTGTTTGTAGGCGACCACCGCCAGGGTCTCCAGGGCCGGCAGGCTGAGCTTCAGCGCCGGTTTCAGGCTCTTTACAAACAGGCGCACCGCGTCGTGGCACTCGGGTTTGGTGGCCATGCGGAAGCCGCCGGCGATCTCGCGGATCTCGATCCCGCGGCCGTCGGTGGCATAGGTGGCGATCAGTTCGTCAAGCAGCTGGCGAATGACGGCGCGTGCTTCGCGGTCGCGTTGCCGGGCCAGACGCTTGGCTTCGAGTTCGGCGTCCTCCGCTGAGGCAGGCGTCTCCTCAGGCGCGGCAATGGATTCCTCGCCCAAGGCGGGGCTTTCTGCCGGGACGGGCTCTACTGACGCCGTTTCCACCATCGGCGCGGGGATTGCTTCGGCGCCTGCTTCCGCGCCAGGTTCGGCCTCGGCTAAGGCCGGCTCCGGGGCATCGGAGGCAGCAATTGGCTCATCCGGCTCCAGATCGGCAAACTCCGCATTCTCCAGCGGCAGGGGCTCAGCGAACGTGCCTTGTGCGGCATCTGCAACTTCCTGTTCCGCAGACGCAGCTTCCTGCGCCGCCTTCCATTCGAGGGCGTCGGCGGCAAACAGGGCGGTGAGCTGGGCCAATGTGACCGGCTCTTCCGCGGCGTAAATGACTGCTTCCAGCTTGGATTTAAGGCTCATTCTGCAATAGGTACCTCAAGTATCGTACCGGAAGTGGAGGCTGCTTGCGCGCCAATTGCCGCGCAAGCACCTCTGCGGGCCAAGAAAAGGGAACGAATCGCGGCGGGCGCGCTGTTCGAGAGTCGCCCTGAAAACCTTTATTCGCCTCCTTTTCTCAGAGAGCGCGGCTCGGCGACCCTCGGCATTCGTCCCTGCGCCGGCCCCACCGCAGGTGGTCTGCGAAAATGGAAGGGAATGCTCTCTCTGCAAAATGCCGGCAAGCGGTTCGGACCGCGAATCCTCTTCCTTGAGGCCAATTGGCTCATCCGCTCCAAGGAGAAAACCGCCCTCGTCGGCGCCAACGGCACGGGTAAATCCACGCTGATGAAGGTGCTGGCCGGCCTGGAAACGCTGGACTACGGCGCCGTGCAGCAAACCCGCGGCATGAGCGTGGGCTACCTGCCCCAGGAGGGCCTCCAGCTCACCGGCCGGACCGTCTTCGAGGAATGCCTCAGCGTCTTCGACGAAATCCGCGACATGGAAACCGAACTCGGGCATCTCAGCGGACAACTGGCCGAACTGGACCACGCCGGCGCGGAGTACGAGGCCGTGGCCGAGCGCTACTCCATGCTTCAGGAGCGTTTTCACGCCCTGGACGGTTACGCCCTGGACGCGCAGGTGGGCTCCGTGCTCACCGGCCTGGGATTCGGCAAGGAAGACTGGTCGCGCCTCACAGATGAGTTCTCCGGCGGCTGGCAGATGCGCATCGCGCTGGCCAAGCTGCTGCTGGCCAAGCCCAACCTGCTGCTTCTGGACGAGCCCACCAACCACCTGGATCTCGAAACCCGCAACTGGCTGGAGGACTATCTGAAGGCCTATCCCTTCGGCTACATCCTCATCTCCCACGACCGCTACTTTCTCGACGTGACCATCGACCGCACCGTGGAGATATGGAACAAGCGGCTGAACAGCTACCAGGGCAACTTCACCAAGTACCTGAGCCAGAAGGACGAACGGCGCACCCAACTGGAGGCCGCCTACCGCAACCAGCGCATCCAGATCGAGCATCTGGAGTCGTTCATCAACCGCTTCCGCGCCCAGGCCACCAAGGCCAAACAGGTGCAGAGCCGCATCAAGGAACTGGAAAAGATCGAGCGCATCGAGATTCCCGAAGAAGAGCCCATCATCCACTTCAAGTTTCCCCAGCCGCCCCCCTCGGGGCGCGTGGTGGTGGAGGCTGAAGGGCTCTCCAAGAGTTACGGCGACAAGCAAGTCTTCTCCAACGCCCGCTTCACCATCGAGCGCGGCGACCGCATCGCCCTGGTCGGCGTCAACGGCGCGGGCAAATCCACGCTCATCAAGCTGCTCACCGGAGTGGAGGCGCCCACCTCCGGCGAGGTGCGCCTGGGCCACAACGTGCTCGGCGAGTACTTCGCCCAGGACCAGTACAAGGTGTTGGACCCCGAAGCGCGCATGTTGGACGACATGAGCCGCGCCGCGCTGAAGGTTCCCGAACTTGAGTTGCGTTCCCTGCTGGGCTGCTTCCTCTTTCGCGGCGACGACGTCTTCAAGCCCCTCGGCGTGCTCTCGGGCGGCGAGCGCAACCGCTACGCCCTGGCGCGGATTCTCGTTTCGCCCTCCAATTTTCTGCTGCTGGACGAGCCCACCAACCACCTGGACATGCGCGCCAAAGACGTGCTGCTGGGCGCGCTGGCGGCCTTCAGCGGTACCGTGGTCTTTGTCTCCCACGACCGCGACTTCATTGACCGCCTGGCCACGCGGGTGCTTGAAGTGGAAGGCGGCACGGTCACCAGCCACGAAGGCAACTACGAGGACTACCTGCGCTGGAAAGCAGCCCAGGCCGTCGGCGCCGACCAAAACGAGCCCGCCGCCAAAGCCAAACCGCAGGACCAGGCCGCGCCCGCCGGTGACGGAACCGGCAACGCTTCAGACCCCGAGGCCGAGGCAGCCAAGGATCGACCCCGGCGGCTCAATCCCATCAAGCAGAAGCAGATGGAAGAGCGCTGCGTCTTCCTCGAAGAAGAAATCCCGCGCGTCGAAGCCTCCATCGCCCATACCGAGGAGCAGTTGGGCGTCTACGTCTCCGCCGAAGAGACGCAGCGCCTCGCCACCCTGGCCGAAGAGTTGCGCGCCCAGCTAGCCGCCTTCACCGCCGAGTGGGAAGAGCTGATGATGCAGTTGGAAGGCGCTTAAATAGCTGCCGGCGGGTGCCCCCGGTCCCGGGATAAGTGAGCACAACCAACCACTGAAGACGGGTGCCCCCGGTCCCGAGATAAGTGAGCACAACCAACACCTGAAGATAGGTTCCCCCAGTCCCGGGATAAGTAAGCACAACCACTGAAGACGGGTTCCTCCGGTCCAGGGATAAGTGAATACAACCACTGAAGATGGTTGCCCCAGGTGCCTCGCATTTGGGCACCTGGGAAAGCACAGCCCCCAAGAAGTCCGGTTTTGGCCCCCCTTTCCCCGCCACGGACCTGGATGCCCCAGGTTTCGAACGCTCATCCGGAACTTTATCCTCCACCCACTACAGTGTCATCCTGAACGCAGTGAAGGATCTGCGGTTGCCTTTGAGCGTTTCAAAGCGGCGTTACTTCCGGGTTGTCCACCACACTCCCAGGTCAAGGGGGCAGGGTGACACTGGAACCGATGCGTCGCACTCAGGGGTCATTCGCTTCAACCCCATTTCCCGCATCCAAATCATTGAGGTGAACTGGGATGCGTAAAAGAATCGTCTTGGCGATCGCCTTGACCGGCCTCTTCGCATGTGCAAACGG
>Ga0255352_1001535_pt1 | contig 11221 bp, 6 predicted proteins | sample HBST0metaG_FD_189939 | JGI IMG/M metagenome (GOLD analysis project Ga0255352, IMG submission 189939) | Peat soil microbial communities from Stordalen Mire, Sweden - H.B.S.T0 | ecosystem: Environmental > Terrestrial > Soil > Wetlands > Peat | place: Sweden: Norrbotten County, Stordalen Mire...
AAAACGTTAAAGATGGCAATACTTCGACTCGCTCGGGCTTTCAAAACTGTATGTTGGAAAATAGCTCAATCCAATCGAATCACCGGGTGCAAACCTGCAAGGCCAGTGGCTCGGGAGAAGAGGAGGGGGCGACTCTCCTCCCTATGCCGATTAAAAAATCCTGCTCTTAGACTTTTTCTCGGAGCGCCTTCTTCCACGACCATCTTCGCCCACAAATAGTGCTATGGAATCCTACTTTATATCTTTCAAGTTCTTCACATTGTCTTTCCAGATATAAGTGTATTTACCTGCCAATTCTCTGGCGGTAGCCGGCTCCTGACCGGTAATTTTGGCTATATCGTCAGATACGACATCATACATTCCATTTGCGATGCATTGCTCATTCGTAACCATATCATTTGAGCACCAAGGGAATGGGGATTTTGAAAAATCACCGGTAGCGGAATCTCTTGGAATATGGAGGGAATCAAAATATGAATACAGCCCTTTTTCATCTTCCGGGCAGTACTTAAAGTTCTTTCCTGAAATTTCATTAACAATCCGGTAGATTTCATGGCAGGAAATTGCTTCTTTGCCACAGGCGATATATGCTTTGTTGTCTTCGCCCTTGCCTAACAAAAGCGCCGCCGCCAAACGGGCACTATCATCCTTCGGCACAAAGGTCGCTTTTGCATCCTGTGCCAGTGTGTGCCACTCATTTCCTGACAGAGATGCCAGAATCGACCAATCTGTTAAATAATTTTCAAGATAAAGATTGTTGCGCATAAAGTTATATCGGATGTTACATCTCTGCGCACACTCTTTAATATAGGTTTCTGTGGCAGTATGGTCCGGTGTCACATACACGTCTGCATACTTCGGGTCGCTGGCACCTAAAAACGAAGTATATGTCAGATGCTCAACACCTGCTTCAATAGCGGCATCAACGACATTTCGGTGCTGCTGTCTTCTAATCTCGCCGATAGTAACAGAAGATACAATGTAGATGCGATTCCCGCCCTTAAAAGCTTGAACCATTCCTGCCTTATCGTCATAATTTGCTTCTCTGACAGCGATTCCCTTGGACTCCCAGTGGGCTTTTTTTTCTGGATTAAGTCTCGCCAGGCTGCGACAGGTGAAAATTAACTGTGAAGGATCAACTTTTGCTAGGACCTCTTCGGAAACTCTTCCGGCAAGCTTCCCATCACAACCCGTAATAACATATTTCATAAAAATCCTCCAGTATCTACACTATTTAAAAGCTTGTTATTTGTCAAAATCGGCTATAGCGAAACCAGAGTTGATGTATCCCGAAAGCAAGGTATTCAAGTCGACGCGACCATCAGGGAGTGGCGACCTTACACAACTCTCGACAGGACACAGTGACTCTGGTTTCGCTATAGGCTTCTGTTCAGAAACGATTTCGGCGGTTCGGCATATCCATGACATGGCATATCCACGACATTGAGAGTCGCACTTACAGTTTGTGTTCTTGAATATCTTCCACGGTGCCATACCAGAGAGCGATCTCACCCGCCCGCCCGACGCGCGGCGATCCTCGCGAGCGCATCCACCTCCAGCCATGGCCAAGATCCTTTACCCGGTACTCGACATTGATCGGTAATCCCATGCACATCGCTTCGCGCAAGGCTTTCATGGTGGGCTCCACATCTTCCGGATGCAATGCCGACAACCATCCCAGGTTATGCGTCTGCCCTTTGCTTAACCCGGTGAGTGTGGTCCATCGCGAGCTCACCTCCAGGTTATTGCCCTCCGCATCCATCACCCACGGGATCTCCGGACTCAGTTCGATCAGGTTCCTCAAGCGCTCTTCACTTTCACGGAGAGCCTCTTCGGTTCGCTTGCGAGCTGTAATATCCACCATTGAGAGCGAAACACCTATCACTTCATCCGCCTCGTCGAAGGCCGGCTGATAAGACAACAGCATCGTCCTGCCTGCCTGGCCAGCTTTGCCGGACGGCACAACGATTTCCACCTCTGGGATCGACTCGCCCTTCAGGGCGCGCAGCAGGTAAGGCTCATGGCGTGGAAACTCCCTGGGTATTACCTCCTTCACGGTTTTTCCCATGTGCGCGGAGACCGGCACGCCATTCATGTCGGCAAGCCGCCGGTTCAGGCTCACATAGCGTAAATTGCAATCCAGAAAACACAGACCCACCGGAGCGCCGTTATAGATGGCCAGCAACTGCGCCAGGCGCTGTGCCGGTTGCGCTTCAAGGCTGGAAACCACCCAACCGTCGCCATGAATGGAGAGTACGGTTGTGAGCATCCGCGGAGCGGCTTCGACTGCCTGAACGATGCGATCTGCCGTCATGGGCCGCCCGTAGAACCAACCCTGCCCCCTCCCGCAGCCGAGCCAGAGCAGCATCTCCGCCTGCTCTTCCGTCTCCACGCCCTCAGCCACGGTCATCAGGCCAAGACTGCGTCCGAGGCCAATGATCGTCGCTACAATCTTCCGGCTGTCGCGCGTGTTGGTCATGGAACTGACGAAGCCGCAGTCGACCTTCAACTCGTCGAAAGTCAGCGCCTGCAGGTGGCGCAGGCTTGAGTATCCCGTTCCAAAATCATCCAGCGACAACCTGCATCCGAGCGCTTTCAACTCACTGGTAATCGTCAGCGCCCGCTTGAAGTTGTCTACCAGCCCAGTCTCGGTGACCTCAACCGTCAACCGCTTCAGCGGAAAACCGGCCTTCTCCGCCGCATCACGAATCTGGCCGGGCAGGCTCAGATCGCGCAACTGCGAGGGGGACACATTCACGGACAATGTAAGCGGCTCCGGCAAAAGAGGAGCCGAGAGGAAGGCTTTGCGCATGATTTGCTGCGTAAGCCGGCCAATAAATCCGTTCTCTTCCGCAACGGAAATAAAATTCTCCGGCAGTATCAGGCCAGACTGCGGATGCTGCCAGCGCGCCAGAACTTCAAATCCTGCCAATTGTCCAGTATGAAGCTCGACGACAGGCTGGAAGCACGGAACGATTTCGTCATTCTCGATTGCTCTCCGCACGTCAGCAATATCTACCAGCATTTTCAGAACCTATGACAAAATCAAGGGCGGTTACTGTCCCATCCGATACAGATAGGACATTGGAGCACCTGGAGATAAAGCACACGACAGAGCGGACCGGATGGAGATGCTTGCAGTTGTTCAACCGGCTGGCATGACGCCACAGGTCAGGCAGCCGCTGGAGCAATCAGCAGAGATGTCGCAACGCGATTGCGGCCTTCGTGCTTTGCCTTGTACATGGCGTTGTCCGCCGCCAGAAGCAGGCTCTCCGGCATCCTTATCGTTCCGCCCTGGCGAGCAAGGGCGGTAGCCACACCGATGCTCACGGTAACACTGCTTTCCGCTTCCGGGTTGTCCTCATGACCAAGTCGCAAAGCCGCGATGGCGAACCGCACCTTTTCGGCGACTTCGACTGCGCCGGAAGTATAGGTAGAGGGAAGAATGACGGCAATCTCCTCGCCGCCGTAGCGGGCAACGATATCCGTGGCGCGCACGGCCCCACGGATGGCCGCGGTGACCGCGCGCAGGCAGTCGTCGCCCACCTGATGTCCGTACAGGTCATTGAATCGCTTGAAATGATCGATATCGAGCAGCAACAGGGAGATCTGCGAACCCTCACGCAAGGTGCGTTTCCACTCGCGTTCCAGGGATTCATCGAAGGCGCGGCGATTGAAGATTCCTGTCAGGCCGTCCGTGAGCGCCATTGCGGAGAGTTTATCCTCGAAACTCTTGCGCTCCGAAATGTCGCGCATAACGGTAACAACCTCTATTGGCTCTCGCGTGACGGGATCACGCACCAAGCTAGCGTTCACCTCCACCCACACCGCGGTTCCATCTTTTTTCCGCATACGGATCGTTTGGGAATCGGTCTGAACGTCCGAAGCGATAAAGCGGACAATGGCGTCACGCAGGGCGGGAATATCTTCAGCCAGGATAAAGGCGTTTGCGTTCTTGCCCACCATTTCCTCTGGCCTATAACCAAGAACAGGCAAGGAAGAGGGGGAAACGTAAGTCATCACCATATCCATATCAGAACGGCCAATGATGTCGACGCTGTGTTCCGCCAGAAATTGAAAATCTGTCGAGTCGCTGTGGGGCATTGGTTGATCCGGTTTCACAGTTGAAAGTTTAAGGGAAACCGCAACCCGAAAGCTGTTCGTAATTGACCGGGCCCCGGTACTCCGCAGCCATGAGCGCAATCACATAGAGCATTTTCGGAATTGGTGTAGACCGAAAGCACGATGCTAAGTGGATTTTTCTCAAGGAAAAGCTACCTTGCACGCCTCTTAAAAAGTCTATATGTATTCCGAAAATGCTCTAAGCCGCCAGCCGGCTTAAAGCCGGACTTGGTTCGCCGCTTTTGACATATGTACCACATTGCTCAGAACTCCCACTTAGGGATCTCTAGCTTAAAAGGCGGAGAAAATCGCGTCTCCGCGCGTTCCGGGCGAAGCTGGCGGCAGAAACACAGATAAGAACTTTCAACGGAATAAGGAGAGCGGGTGGTGCGCAGCCAATGGGTGAAGCCGGCCTCATTCAACCGTGAAAACAGCCGGCCGGCGACCAACCATGCTCGCACCCGGTGGGCTGCATGATTACCTATCTGGACAGACTCGGCATAATCTCTCGACTCTTCCGCACACTGGTGCTTTGCATCACCGCGTTTCTGCTTTTTCAGTTCATCAGCATCTATCTCAATTGGCCTGAGCAGTTGGTTCTAGGCGCCGCTACCATCCTGCTCGGGTTGGTCATCAACCGGTTCTCCGCATCGCGTGTGATTACGCTTGCCCTGATGCTGATCTCGATGACCGCGACACTCCGCTATGGATGGTGGCGCGTCCATCTGCTTATCGACTACTTCTCCGACGAGTCGAACAATCGCGGCGGAGTCGATACAGTCTTCATCTTCCTTCTGATTACAGCGGAAGCCTACACCGTCATGATTATGTTTCTGGGGTACATGCAGACGGCTTGGCCACTGCACCGAAAACCCATCTCCATGCCGGCCGATGACTCTCAGTGGCCCCATGTCGATGTACTGATTCCCACTTACAACGAGCCGCTATCTCTGGTTCGCTACACCGTGCTCGCCGCCATCAACATCGACTATCCACCGGACAAACTCCACGTCTACATCCTGGACGACGGCACGCGCGAGGATTACCAGGAATTTTCCCGGCAGGTCGGTGTCGGCTACATCACGCGTGCGGAGCATTCCCATGCCAAGGCCGGCAACATCAACCACGCGCTGACCACCATGCATTCGCCCTACGTGGCCATCTTCGATTGCGACCACGTTCCCACGCGCAGCTTTCTGCAGATGACCATGGGCTGGATGCTGGCCGACACGCAGCTCGGCATGTTGCAAACGCCACACCACTTCTACTCGCCCGACCCCTTCGAGCGAAACCTGCTGCAATACAAGACCATTCCCAATGAAGGAGAGTTGTTCTACGGCATTGTGCAGGACGGCAACGACTTTTGGAATGCCACCTTCTTTTGCGGCTCCTGCGCCTTGCTGCGCCGCTCAGCGCTCGACAGCGTAGGCGGGATCGCCGTCGAAACGGTTACCGAGGATGCGCATACCTCGCTGCGTATGCAGAAGATCGGGTACAACACAGCGTACATCAACATTCCGCAGGCGGCCGGACTTGCCACCGAGACGCTCTCGGCGCATGTGGGCCAGCGTATCCGCTGGGCCCGCGGCATGATCCAAATCCTGCGCATCGACAACCCCCTGTTCGCGCACAAGATGAAGTTTACCCAGCGCCTCTGTTACTTCAACGCCATGGCGCATTTTCTGTATGCGGTGCCGCGCCTTGTCTTTCTGCTCGCGCCGCTGGTCTACCTGCTGCTGGGCAGAACCATCATTCCCGGCTACTGGGTTGCCATTCTGGTATACGCGCTTCCACACCTGATTCTGGCCAGCCTGACCAACTCGCGCATCCAGGGCCGACATCGCCACTCGTTCTGGAACGAGATTTACGAAGTGGTGCTTGCGCCCTACATCCTGATGCCCACGCTGCTCGCCTTCATTAACCCGAAGCTAGGCAAGTTCAACGTGACCAGCAAGGGCAACACCCTGAGCAAGACCCGGTTCGACAGAAAAACCGCTGTGCCCACGGAATGGCTTCTGCTCCTGAACTTCATAGGAATGCTTGCGGTTCCCTATCGGATATATACAGACCCACAGCACACCGGCGCGGTCATCATGAACCTGGTCTGGATCGTGTTCAACATGGTCATTCTCGGAGTGGCGGCAGCCGTTGCCCACGAGCAGAAGCAGCGGCGCGAGACTGTCCGGATCGCGGCAAAGATTCCGGTGCGCATCGATCTCGAAGGCGGCCGCCAGATCGAGGGCATGTCCCAAGACATGTCGGTCGGTGGAGCATTTGTCCAGATGAACGAGGAGGTCCCCCTTGCACTGGGCTCAAGCTTCCAGCTTGCCTTTCCGGAACAGTCCGGCAACGCGGAGGTAGGCGCCAAAATTCTCAGCATCGAAGGCAGAGTACTGCGTCTGTCGTTTGCGCTTCCGACCATTGCCGAACAGGAGATTCTGACCAGGGCTCTCTACTCGCGCGCGGACGCATGGATTAGCCCGCTGGCAAACAAGGAAGTCGATCGTCCACTGGTCAGTCTGATGCGCATTGTCCGGCTCTCTTTCACTGGAATCTATCAGGTGCTTCGAAGCCTGATTCCATTCCGGAAAGAACCGGAGGAAGGAACTTCCATTTCCTCCACGGTCTTGGTCCTGATGGCGCTTGTGCTCGGCGGCTGGAGTTATGCCCGGGCGGCCAGCCAGGCAGGCAACGCGTCTGCCCGCGTCACCAAGCCGGCTTCCTCAGAAGCTGAAAATGCCAGAATCAGAGCCTACGCGGAGGCCGCCCGCGGAAAGCAAATCATGAGCCTCAAAGACATGGGTCAGCCTCAGACCATCGAAATGCGCGGCACCCATTCCTATTACTCGGTCCACTTCACACTTTCTCATTCGCTGGTACCCCGACACGCTACGCTAAAGTTGATCTACAAAGTCGATTCCAGCCTGGATGTCCGCACGACTTCGTTGGGATTATCCCTCAATGGCATCGCCGTTGCCACCGTTCCTCCCATGCCATCCTCGGGCCTGACCGACGGCTTCGCCGCCACCTATATTCCCATCCCTGACGCTCTTCTGGTGCGAAGAAATACCCTCACCTTCGAATTCACCGGAAGCGGATTTATGCAGTTGGGCGATCAGTCCAAGGCGCGCATCCATGTCAGAATCAGCCCTGCCTCGACGCTCGAAGTAGACGGCGACCGACTTCCGTGGAAGAATAATCTGAGTCAACTTCCTCTTCCAATCTTCGATAGCGAACTCGAGACCTCAACAACCGTTCCCATCGTCTTTCTCTCGCAACCCAGCCCAAAAATGCTTGAGGCTGCCGGCATTGTCGCCTCATGGCTGGGACTGCAAACCAACGCCAGGCCAGTGCGTTTTACGGTTTCGGTTGGCCAGATTCCTGCTGGCAACCCGATTGTCTTTTCGAGAGATCCATCGCTGCTTCCCGCAGCGATGAAGATTCCCGCCCAGGCCGGCCCATTGCTCGCGCTCCGGGCCAATCCATCGGACAGTTTTGGAAGCGTGCTTGTGATCTCCGGTATGGATGACGACCAGCTCCTGACCGTCGCCCGGACTCTCGCGCTGAGCCGAAGCGCCACTGCCACGACCCCTGCCGAGGGCTTTCCGCTGGTTAGCGACACCGCAAGAATTCCAGGTCTTGTGCTGCCCCCGGCTCGCATGCCGGACGATGCTCCGCGATGGATGCCAGTCAGCCGGGGTTCGCCGCTGGCCAGTTGCAAGAATCCGGACGTTCTTGAAAGCGACGGCGCCACTCCCATCCGTGTCTACTTCCACGTTCCGCCCGGCCTTTACTACGGCGAGGAGCAGAACGTGGCGATGCATCTGCACTACCGTTACAACGCCCTGCCTATTGCGGCGGGTTCTGCGCTGCGCGTTTTCGTCAATGGCGTCCTGGTGAATGAAGTTCTGCTGCCGCCCGGCAAGGGCATGATGGAAGGCCAACGCGTCATCCTGGTTCCGATCGCCAGCCTCCGACCGTTTGGAAACACAGCCTTGTTCAACTTCGACTTTATCCCCACAAACCGGCAGGTAGCACAGAATCCCGTATCCACGCCGCTCAATGGCGAAATCCGCTGCAACTCGTCGCTGGATCTGCACAGCTTTTCCCTGTGGACGAACATGCCGAATCTGGAGCTGTTTGCCAATGCTGGCTTCCCCTTCACAAGTCTGGCGGACTTGGCGGAGACAACTGTTGTTCTTCCCGATGTACCCAGTCCGGCGGAGATCGCTCTCTATCTTTACCTGATGAGCCACTTCGGCGCGCAAACCGGCTATCCGGTGCTGCGCGTGACGGTCGACGGACCCAATGCCGTGCTCACGAGCGGACGCAGTTATCTTGTTCTTGGTTCACTCGCCGACCAACCCGCCTTCAATGCTCTCGATCCGTTGCTATCTGTGGTATTCGATTCCAGTGGAGTCCACGTCAAGCCGGCGACCGGCTACCTTGCCAATGCCTCTTCCATCGGCACCGCCATGACGCGCTGGCTGGCCCGTCTACTCGGCAGATCCGTCTGGCGGGACCTGCCTTCCAATGCCGGCGGTATGCCCGATGCCGTGATCGAGGAGATCCGGTCTCCCTCGTCTCTCGACAGTTCGATGGTGTTGATCGTGCTTGGCCAGGATTCTGCCGCGGAGAACTTCGCGTCGGTATTTCTCGATCGATCGCAGTCGACAGACATCTCGGGCTCGGTAAGTCTGCTTCGAAACTTGGCGTTTCACTCCTATTCGCTGGACGGCGATGTCTATCACGTCGGCAATATTACCCGGTATGCCGTTCTGCGCATCTGGCTGACGCGCAATTTTCTGCTTCTGTTGTTCGTTGTTACCGCGCTTAGCCTCTTGGTGGCCTACTGGGTCTATGGCTGGTTGAAATGGCATACACACGAACGATTGAAGCTGGCGGAAACACAGGGCAGCTCAAAGTGAATCACCAAGAAATACAATAGCGGAACCAGGCAGAACGGTAAAGTAGATGGCTGGGCGAGTATTCAGGCGGGAGATGATGGCGATAAACACACTGAGCGCTCTAGGGCGGATTGCCAAGGGCCTACTTAACGTAAACGGCCATGGCGTTGAATCGGCCCGCACACGATTCATCAATTCGCTGTTGGATATCGCACTCGATGGCGGCACCGACGGTTAACAATTTATCCAGCTTTAAATGTTCTGGTAACAGCGGTAGTTGCTTAATGCCAGCGGGGACGCCGGCGCCGGTATCAGAGCGCACAATGGAGGGTTTTGCCTGTGACTGCCATGTATGAGCACCATCAGTGGTTTTTTGTGATCTTTCTGTTTTGTGGTGCGCTGGTGCTGGCCAACGTGCTGCACTTTGTGCTGTTCCGGCTGTTGCGACGAAAGAAAGTGACGGGGACGAGGGTCGGATGGGGACTGCAACATCACCTGGGACGTCCGGCGCGTTTTATCTTCCTGCTCACCTGTGTGCTGCTGGTGCTGCCGCTGGTGCCGGGGCTGCCGGCCGAGATCGAGCACGAGACGCGGCATGTGCTGGTGATGATCGTGGTGGTTGCGCTGGGGTGGTTCTGCGTGGGCTGCATGTATGTGGCACAGGATATCCTGCTGAGCAAATACGACCTGACGGCTGAGGACAATAGGAATGCACGACACGTGCATACGCAGTTTCAGGTCTTCAGACGAATTGCCGTAGCGTTTGTCGTGGTGTTGACGCTGGGAGCGCTGCTGTGGACGTTCAACGATCCGAAGATTTGGCACTACGGGAGCGGCCTGTTGGCGTCGGCGGGGATTGCGTCGTTGATCCTGGCGTCTGCCACGAAGTCTACGTTTTCGAATTTTCTGGCGGGATTGCAGATTGCTCTGACAGAGCCGATACGGATTGACGACGTGGTGGTTGTACAAGGGGAGTGGGGAAGAATTGAAGAGATTACTTCGGCATATGTGGTGATCAGGATATGGGACCTGCGACGGTTGATTGTGCCGCTCAGCTGGTTCATTGAAAATGTGTTTGCGAATTGGACGCGGGAGAGCGCGAATATTCTGACGTACTCCTATCTTTATTTGGATTACATGGTGCCGGTGAAGGAGTTGAGGACGCAATTGGAGGTGGTGGTGAAGGCGTCGGGGATGTGGGACGGTGTGGCGCTGGGGTGCCAGGTGACCAACCTGACGGCGCAGTCGATGGAGGTGCGGTGTTTGATGAGTGCGAAGGACTCGGGCATAGCGTTTAATCTGCAGTGCTTGGTGCGGGAGGAGATGATGGATTGGGTGAAGGAGCATTATCCGATGGCATTTCCGAATATGCGGTATCGGGCGATGCAAACGGGAGCAGTCGACAAAGTTGTTGGAGTTGAGTCATTGCCTGGGAAGACGAATCCGTTATAAATGGTGGGCACTGCGGATATGGGTAGTGTCCAGTCATTTCGTAAACGCCTACGGCGGGGCGTATTGACGCGGGTCAGTCATAGTTGCGATAGTGTGAGGTCGTGTCCACACATTTGCAATGTGGACACGACCTGTGCGAAGAGTTGGATCTCTATGTTGCCGGAGGGGTGTTGATTTCGTCCGTATAGATTTCATCGTGGAGAGCTTTGCCGACAGCTTGGTTAAGAACTTATCCGTAAACAAGTGATATGCTTTTGGTGTGAAATGCTGGACAGTATCGGATGAGTTTTGGGCATAGATCGAACCTCTTGTTCCCATCGTGGAGCGGCCAGCGGGTCGAACCTATCAGCGTCGCGCCGGAGGTGGCCGCAAACCTAGCAACCCGTGGTAAAAGTCGAGTTTTGCAGGCATACATGCATATCTTGCAAGCGTCTGAACCACTACCGGCTAAAAGCCGGTAGGTTCTGTTACGACTGAAAGTCGGTTTGCGGCTGGAAGCCGCTTGAAAAGCTCCCGGCTCCAGTCGGCTTAAGGCTCGGTGGGCTCCGTTATTTTGAAACTCTCTGCATCCTCATCCCACTTCTGATTCTCGATGTACTCCATGATCGTTTTCTCGTATCCCTCCGAGCAAGCCCATTTTTTTCGAAGGTTGTTCCTCGTGATTGACTATCGTCATGAGCGATCAATTTCCAGAAACGTCTCGTCGTCGTACGCGGAGCGAAGTGTCTGCGCTGTATGAA
>Ga0255352_1001545_pt1 | contig 11187 bp, 10 predicted proteins | sample HBST0metaG_FD_189939 | JGI IMG/M metagenome (GOLD analysis project Ga0255352, IMG submission 189939) | Peat soil microbial communities from Stordalen Mire, Sweden - H.B.S.T0 | ecosystem: Environmental > Terrestrial > Soil > Wetlands > Peat | place: Sweden: Norrbotten County, Stordalen Mire...
GACCACCATTCGGCTTTCACGCGTCGATCTGGCTCGCGCCGCCTTCGAGGCCCTGCGTTTGCAGGCCGAGGAACCGGATAGCCCTGAGCTGCAACGCGAGTTTCTGGTTTCGACTTCGCTGGTCGTGCGCGGCTCGACTGCCCCTCCGCCGCGCGTGCGATAGACTGCGTACGCTCAAGGCTGGTCTTGCGTGTGTCTTTTTTCCCGCAGTCGTTCGACCTCGGCATGCGTAGCTTCGGCGGCCTGGCGGCGGTCGGTGAAAATCTGCGTCGGTCCGAAGCGCAGCTCGGCCCGGAAGTCGCGGACGGCCAGAACCTTCCAGATATGATGCACAAAGGTTTCGTCGTCGTACCAGCAGAGTTCGCGCTCGGCTCTACCGTTGCCGAGGGTGTAGCGAACGGCGGCGGCTGTAATCGGCGCCGCCAGCGTCACAGCTGGCTCAAAGAGCCTGGAATGAAAGCGCTGCACGCGGCTTCCGTCGGTGCTTGTCCCCTCGGGGAAGAGCAGTATCGGCACGGCGATCGGTAGCCTGAGCCGCTCGGTCATCTGCTCGGCAACGGAGACGGCGCTGGTCATGCTGCCGCGATTCACGAAGATGGTCGCGCCCATCCGCGCCGCCCAGCCGAAGAACGGCCAACTGCCGACCTCGACCTTCGAGATAAAGAAGCAGGGCATGGCCGCGGCAATGGCCGCAATGTCGAGATAGCTCAGGTGGTTGGAGACGACCAGTCCGCGCGTGGCTGGCCGTCCATAGACTTCGACGTGAATGCCCAGACTGCCAAGAACGCCGCGTGCGGCCTGTTGCAGCCATCTGGCGCGCCGTTCAAGGGTTAGCGGGCCTTGGAGGCGCATCAGCCCCAGGCGCACGGCGCAGACGGCCAGCGCGAGCCCCAGCGCCACAGCGCGCTGGAGCCGGCGAAGGATCATCTGCTGAGAGGCGCCAGGAAGCGATTGCGCGCCGCCGGCGACATCAACCGCAGATCGAGCAGAGTCAGAAAATCGATGGAGCCAAACTCGCGGTCCCAGGCCGGCGGCGCGGCAATGCGCGCTCCTATGGTCATGTAGGTCCTCAGCAACTTGGGAACCTTTACCGCGTTTTGTGTCGCCGTGCTCAACGATTCAGCCTCTTGGTCAGCCGGCGTCTGTGCGCTCAGGCCTGGATGCTCGCGGGGGCACGCAAAGGCTTCGGTCGTCTCGGTGGCAAACTCCGGCGTGCACCGATAGGCGTCCAACTGGCGATACGTCTGCCAGCCTTCGGCGGGGTCTTTGGAGTTCAGCGAGGAGCAGCCAAGCAGATAGCGCAATCCCTTATCAGTAGCATACTGGGAGATGCCACGCCACAACAAGGTGAGCACCTCGAAGGTGCGGTGTTCGCGGTCGATCGAGGCGCGGCCGAGTTCGAGAATCGCGGGTCGCAGTGCTTCATAAGGCTTGAAGCTGAACTCGCGCTCGGAGTAGTAGCCGCAGTGTCGGGCCGCCGTTGTGCCCGATTGCATCCGGTAGGTGCCGACGATGTGGCCACAGCTCTTGTCCTCGACCAGAAGGTGGTCGCAGAACAGATCGAACTCATCGGTATCGAGACCGGTCTGGTAAGAGCTTTCCAGACCCTCGCCCAACTCGATGTTGAAGACCTTGAAGCGCAGCCTGCAGACGGCTTCGCGGTCGGCGGCCGATTCTGCCAGACGGAGACGGTAGCGGCCAACCTCGGCGTGAATGCCGGACTGGAGTCGCGTCGCGGGCAGGCTGACGGAAGAGGCGAACGAGGCTTCTGTAACCGGAGCGGAAGCTACGGTTAATCCGAGCGGGATGGCCTGACTTGGCTGAATCATCACGAGAGAAGTATTGCCCGATTTCGTCAGAGAATCGTCAATCGCAGATGAACAAGCTGCAAAAACATTCACCTTTTTGTCATCGGGTCCTCATCAAGTCAGTGATTTTCCGCGCGGAATACTGCTCTGTCAAGGTATTTTCACCAGGGGTTCACGAAAAGACACGTTGATTTTGATGGAAGCCGCTGGGAACGCCGGCGGTGGCGTGTTTTGGTCGGCTCAGACTTCGAGCCGATTTGCAAGAATTTTTGAGAATTTTAATTGCATTCGTACTCAGTCTTCTCCACAATGAAGCTGCCAACGTGCCGGGAAACTGCCAGCATGCTGGCCAGCCTTCGGGCTGTATTCCACCCCATGAAAGAGGATTCCTATGAATCTGATGAAATGCGATATGAATGCGATGTGTCGATGTATGGACGACTGCGGTATGTGCATGTCAATGTGCATGGAAAACATGATGAGCTGCAGCAAGATGGATTGCATGACGCCCGAGATGGCGTGCATGCTTCAGGATTGCGCAGAGATGTGCAAGATGACCATGGGCATGATGATGCGCGGGTCGTCCATGTGCGAGAAGATGTGCATGATGTGCGCGGAGATGTGCATGGCGTGCTGCAGCATGTGCTTGACGGCGAATTCCGTCGAAATGATGGCGCGTTGCGCAGAGATGTGCAAGCGTTGCGCCGATTCGTGCAACAGCATGGCCAAGATGTGCATGGCCGCTTAACATACGGCAGTCGGTAATTTTTCATAAAAAGAGGAGCGGAGGTGGCCGCTCCTCTTTTTTCCAGCCGTGTGCGCCTCTTTACATGGATTGGACCAGCAAAAGAGGTTCGGCGGCTGGAAGATTATTTTTCTCGACATTTTTCTCGAATAGACGCCGAGGCGTGGGGCGCGATGGTGCGCCACCGGAGATGACGGTGAAAACTGCGCTGACCTGACTGCCGCAGTAAGGGCAGCTTTGGCCTTGTTCGGGATGGATCTGGCCGCGCAGGCAGATACCGCAGTACATGACACCACTCTCGCTGTTCCAACTGGCCCGACGGGCGTGATGGAGAGGGTGTTCGACGACGGCATAGATTTTTTGTGACATTTTCTGCTCCTGCGCTGATAGAAATTTTCCAGCAAATGCAAAACGGCCCGCACACTCATCGAGAGGTGCGGGCCGCAGGGAAACTGTTGGATACGCTTCGGTTAGGAAAGCGTCCTGATGCAGTTTTCGCGTCCGCGCGCACGACAACACATGGCCATTGCCATCAATGTCATCGACGGGGTTGCGAAATTCTGCATGGAAAGACTATAGCACAGGCACGCAAATGTACCGGAATTTTTCACGGGGCGGGTTCCGGTTTGGTATTCCGGGGTTCAAGCATTTCTCCAATTGCTGTAGAGCGAAAACTGGACGCAGAGTGGCTTTTTCCTCAAGAAAAAGCCACCCTGCACGTCTCTGAACACTGCACGAGTATTGGAGAAATGCTCTCAAGAGGCTGCGGAAAAGTTCAGGCGGAGGGAGGCGGGGATTTCAATCCCCGCGCAAGTCATGTGGAAGCCGTGGGAACTCAGCAGGTGTGCGCGCGTGCCAGGGTCATTGCAAAACAACCGCGGATCTTTCGACTCACCACCCCCAAGCTGAAAAACGCTTGGGGCCCCGTTCGCTCAAGATGACAGCAGTTTGGGCAGCCGTCTATTTTGCCGTGAACTCCAGAGACAGGCCAGCCAACTAGAGCGAGAAGTACTTCGCCTGCGGGTGGTGGACGACGATGGCGTTGGTGCTCTGTTCCGGTTCCAAATGATAGCCCTCGGTGAGCCGGACGCCGATGTTCTCCTCGGGCTTGAGCAGGTGGAAGATCTTTTCCTGGTCTTCGAGGTTGGGGCAGGCCGGGTAGCCGAAGGAGTAGCGCGAGCCGCGATATTGCTGGCGGAAGAGGTCGCGAATCTGGCTGGCGTCGTCGCCCTGAATGCCTAAAAACTCGCGGACGCGCTTGTGGGTGAACTCGGCCAGAGCCTCGGCGGTTTCGACAGAGAGACCGTGCAGGTAGAGATAGCGGGTGAAGTCACCGGCGTCGAAGAGTTTCTGCGTCGCGGCGCTGGCTCCCGAGCCGATGGTGACGATGGAAAATCCGACGACATCGCGGCGGGCCGAGGTAACCGGCTCGAAGAAGTCGGAGAGGGCTAGGCTGCGGCCGCGGGTCTGGCGCGGGAAGGTGATCCGCTCAATCTCGCGCGCGGAGTCCTCGGGATCGTAGACGATCAGGTCATTGTGGTCGCTGGCGCAGGGGAAGAAGCCGATGACAGCCTTCGGTGTGAAGCTGCCCGAGGCCTTGACCTCTTTCTGCAACTCGCGCAGGATGGGGCGGTATTTTTCTTCGATGAGCTTGGGGTACTCGGCTTGCGGGACGGACTTGAGCTGCCACTGGGTCTTGAAGAGCGAGACCTCGTTGATGTAGCTGAAGAGTGTATCGAGATCGAAGTCCGTGAAAGTGCGCGCTCCCCAGAAGGCGGGCGTGGGCAGGGTTTCGAGCAGCTTGACGACCGGCGACCGGCCCTCGGAAGTGAGGGGGATGGGCGCCAGATCGGGATCTTCGACGACGGGCTTGACCTCGGCGGCGCGGACGGTCTTGCCCTCTTCGAGGCGGGCGGTGCGGTGGTCGAGGTTGTCCGAGGTCAGGTCGTTGGCTAGATTGAGGCCGGCGAAGGCGTCCTCGGCATAGTAGACCGGGCCGGAGTAGACGCCGCGCAGATCGTGTTCGACGTAACGGCGGGTGAGCGCCGCGCCGCCGCAGATCACCGGCGTGGTCATCTGCAACCGTTCGAGATCCTCAAGCACGTACTTCATCTCAAGGGTGGATTTGACCAGCAGACCGCTGAGGCCGATCATGTCGGCCTTGTGCTCGCGCGCGGCGCCGATGATCGCGTCCGAGGGCTGTTTGATGCCGAGGTTGACGACCTTGAAGCCGTTGTTGGACATGATGATGTCGACGAGGTTCTTGCCGATGTCGTGGACGTCGCCCTTGACGGTGGCCAGTACCATCAGGCCCTTGCCGGAGTCATCGTTCTTTTCCATCCTCGGTTCGAGGTAGGCGACCGAGGCCTTCATGGTGGCGGCTGAGTCGAGCACCGAGGGAAGCTGCATCTTGCGCGCGCCGAAGAGTTCGCCGACGGTCTTCATGCCATCGAGCAGCACGGTGTTGATGAGTTCGAGCGGCGACTTCTCTTTGAGCGCGTTTTCGAGGACTTCTTCGAGGGTCTGCTTGTGTTCGCCCTGGCCGATGGAGCGCTCGCCGCGAATGATGAGCTGCTGGAGTTTTTCGTCGGGGGTGAGGTTGACATCGTTCGAGGTGTCTTCCTGCACGGCGTTCTTGTCGATGCCGCTGAAGTGGGCCATGTAGGCCTGCAGCGGGTCGACCTTCTTCTCCGGGCCCCAGTCCTGGAAGATGACTTTGTGGGCCAATTCGACTTCGACCTCGGGAATTTTGTAGAGCGGGTAGATCTTCGAGTAGTTGACGATGGCCGTGTCGAGGCCGCGGTCGACGGCTTCCTTGAGAAAAACCGAGTTGAGCACGCGGCGCGCGTAGGCATTCAGGCCGAAGGAGATGTTGGAGACGCCGAGGACGGTCTTGCAGCCGGGTAGCTCCAGCTTGATGCGGCGCACGGCTTCGAGGGTCTCCATGCCGGCGGTGCGGTAGTCCTCCTGGCCGGTGGAGATGGGCAGCGTGAGCGCATCGAAGATCAGGTCCTCGGCATGCAGACCGTATTTGTGCACGGCCAGATCGTGAATGCGATGCGCGATGGCGACCTTTTTGTCGGCGGTCAGCGCCATGCCGTCTTCGTCGATGGTCAGCGCCACGACGGCCGCGCCATAGCGGCGGGCCATGGGCAACACCAGGCCCGAGCGCTTTTCCCCGTCCTCAAGGTTGATCGAGTTGATGATGGGTTTGCCGGGGATGCGCTTGAGCGCCTCTTCGATGACGTGGGCTTCGGTCGAGTCGACGACGATGGGTGCCGGGACGCGCGTGGCAATCTTTTCAAGCACGCCGTTCATGTAGGCGACCTCGTCCTCGCCGACGACGGCGCAACAGAGGTCGAGCATCTGCGAGCCTTCGCTGACCAGATGCTTGGCCAGGGCAAGAATGCCGTCGTAGTCGCCCGCACGGACCATGTTGCGAAAGTCCTCGCGCCGCGTGGTGGTGTTCATCTCCTCGGCGATGACGACCGGCTGGCCGTCGTTTTCCAGCGGCAGGGCAGTGAAGGCGCTGGCGGCGACGGACTGACGCTGCACGTGGCGCTCGGCGGGCACAACGCCCTTGAGCGCCTCGGCGACGGCCTTGATGTGGGCGGGCGTGGTGCCGCAGCAGCCGCCGACGACGCGCACGCCATATTCGGCGACGAAACGGTGATGGTACTGTGCCAGTTCGTCCGGCGTGAGCTTATAGACGGCGTGGCCGCCCTCGTTCTGGGGCAGGCCGGCATTGGGCAGCACGCTGATGGCGGTCGTCGAGTTCTGGCAGAGGAAGCGCACGGCGTCGTTCATCTCGGCCGGTCCGGTGGCGCAGTTCATGCCGATGATGTCGGGCTGAAAGCTCTCAAGCACGGCCAGCGCGGCGCTGATTTCGGAGCCGAGCAGCATGGCGCCGGTGGCTTCGAGCGTGACCTGGACCTGGAGCGCAATGCGATGACCATTCGAGGGAATCTTGCCCTCGGCCGCGTCGCGAATCGCGTCCTGGCAGGCGGCAATGGCGATCTTGGCCTGGAGCAGGTCCTGGCAGGTTTCGATCAGCAGCACGTCGACGCCGCCTTCGACCAGAGCCTCCGCCTGCTCGTGGTAGGCCGCGTACATCTCGTCGTAGCCGATGTGGCCGAGCGAGGGCAGCTTGGTGGTGGGGCCCATCGAACCGGCTACAAAGCGCGGCTTTTCGGGGGTCGAATACTGGTCGGCGACTTCGCGGGCAAGCTTGGCGGCGGCGATGTTCAGCTCGCGGACGCGGTCGGCGAGGTCGTACTCGGCGAGCACGATGCTGCTCGAGCCGAAGCTGTCGGTTTCGACGATGTCGCTGCCGGCCTCGAAATACTGCGCGTGAATGGAGCGGATCACGTCGGGCCGGGAGAGCACGAGCAGTTCGTTGCAGCCCTCTTTGCCCCAGAAATCCTCGGCCGTGAGGTTGTTCTGTTGCACAAGGGTTCCCATGCCGCCGTCATAGATGAGCACACGCCGCTTCAGTTCTTCGAGAAACTCCGCCAATGCCGTTCTCCTGATGGATCAGGCCGCGTGAGCAGTACAGGGAAAGCGGCCTCGATTCAAGAATATCGGAGTTTGTTGCCGCAGCCTAACGATTCTGGCTCAACGGTAACGAGCGCGGCCCAAAAGGTTTCAGACTGGAGATGGACGGGAAGGGGAGACTACGGGCATCGGGTGCACTACACTGGACTTGGACAGCATTCATGATCTTTTTTGGTAAGAAAAAAGCCCCCGCCACGCCGGCCCCCGAGGCCGCATTCGACAGTAGCGCACCCACGACGCCGTCACAGGCCGAGATGCCGCTGGAGGAGCCGCGCAAACTCGGTCTCTTCGAGCGGATGAAGCAGGCGGTCACGCGCACGCGCGAGTCGCTGGCCACGCGCATCGACCATGTGGTCGCGATGACGCGGACGGTTGACGAGAAGACGCTCGAGGAGCTGGAAACAATTTTGCTGACCAGCGATCTGGGCGTGTCGACGACGACGGTCATTCTGGATGCGTTGCGCGAACGGGCCAAGCGTCAGGCGATTGCAGGTGGAGCCGAGTTGCGCACGCTGCTCAAGGAGCAGTTGCGGTCGATTCTCTCCGCGCCGCAGAAGCCGCTCCCCGTGCCCGAGGCGCCGCCGCGTGTCGTCTTCCTGGTTGGCGTGAACGGGGCGGGCAAGACGACGACGGCGGGCAAACTGGCCGCATGGAGCCAGTCCGAGGGACGTTCCGTGCTTTTATGTGCGGCGGATACCTTCCGCGCGGCGGCCATCGAGCAACTCGAAGTCTGGGCCCGGCGCTCGGGCGTGGAGATGATCAAGACCAAGCAGGGCGGCGACCCCTCGGCAGTGCTTTACGACGCGATTGCCTCGGCCAAGGCCAAGGGAATCGACGAAGTCTATGTGGACACGGCGGGCCGTCTGCACACCAAGTCGGGTCTGATGGATGAGTTAGAAAAGATGCGGCGCACGGCGGCCAAGCTCTCTCCCGGCGCTCCGCACGAGGTGTTGTTGGTGATGGATGCGACCACGGGCCAGAATGGTCTGCAGCAGGCGCGGCAGTTTACGCAGGCCTCGGGCGTGACCGGCATTGTGCTCACCAAGCTGGATGGCACGGCCAAGGGCGGCATCGCGGTGGCCATTGCGCGCGAACTGGACCTGCCGGTGCGCTTTGTCGGCGTGGGCGAAAAGATGAGCGACCTGCTGGAGTTTTCGCCGGAGAACTTCGTCGATTCGCTGCTGGGATAATTTTTCTGGTTTTGGATGAGGGCGCAGATGGAAACACAGACGGCAATCGATGAGCGCTGGATGCAGCGCGCGCTCGAACTGGCGCGGCGCGGCGTGGCGTTGACCGCACCAAATCCCTCTGTGGGCTGTGTGCTCCTTGATGCAGAGGGAAACATCGCCGGCGAGGGCTGGCACGAGTACGAAAAGCGCGACCACGCCGAGGTGGCCGCTCTCAAGGACGCGGCGGCGCGCGGGGCGCATGTGCAGGGCGGCACGGCCTATGTGACGCTGGAGCCGTGCAACCACACCGGGCGTACCGGCCCCTGTTCGCAGGCGCTCGTTGAGGCGGGCGTCAAGCGCGTGGTCATCGCCACGCGCGATCCGAATCCCGTGGCGGGTGGTGGAGTGGATACGCTGCGCGGGGCAGGGATCGAGGTCGAGTTGGGTCCATCTGAGGCCGAAGCGCGGCGGCTGAACGAGGCATTTGCCTGTTGGAGCCAGCAGAAGCGGCCCTTCGTGTTGATGAAGGTGGCGATGTCGCTCGATGGGCGGATTGCGCCGCCTCCGGGCTTCCATCAGCCGCGCCAGCCCTACTGGATTACTAATGAAGCCTCGCGCACCGAGGTGCAGGAGTTGCGCTGGCAGGCCGATGCCGTCGTGGTCGGCATCGATACGGTACTGGCCGACGATCCGCTCTTGAATGATCGCAGTGGCAAGCCACGGCGCAGACCGTTGCAACGCGTGGTGCTTGACTCGGCTCTGCGGCTGTCGCTCGACACCAAACTGGTGAACACCGCGCAGAACGATGTGATCGTCTTTACGGTTTCGACCGACGAGGCGCGTGCGAAGGCGCTCGTCGAACGCGGTGTGCGGGTGGTGCGGCTCGCGGCCGAGGGGGGGCGGGTGCCCTTGGCGCAGGTTCTGAGTCTGCTGGGAGAAGAAGAAATTCTGACGCTGTTGACCGAGACCGGATCGCGGCTGAATACTTCGCTGTTGACTGCTGGACTGGTCGACCGCATTCGGCTCTTCGTCAACCCGCAGATCATGGGCTCGGACGCCGTGCCGGCCTTCCGTGCCTTGCCGCACGTGCTGCACCTGCCGGGCGCGGCGGTCGAGCATTTTGGCGACGATCTGTCGGTCGAGGCGTTGCTGAATGATCCGTGGAAGAGCAGGGAACAAGAGCAGGGCAATCGCATTTGAAATTGCATTCCGGCAACTTCCTTGGCCAAGCAACCTCCAAGCCGTCTTTGGGAGGGAGTAGGGGCATTTATGCCCCTGAAATTCCGTTGCACGAGAAACGGCTTTAGCCGGGGGCCTTATCTTGCAAACGAAGAAATACCCGCGCCTGAAGGCGGTATTTTCGTTGCCTATTCCAGGGGCATGAATGCCCCTGCTCCCTCCTGACCCAATCCCGAAAGGACAAGGTCAGGTCATGGAAAGGTTCAAATGCGATTGCTCTGGGAACGAGGGAGTAGTCCCTTACAATAAAACCATGTTTACGGGCATCATCGAACAAACCGGGAAATTGGTCAGCTTGAAGGATCGCGGCGGAGTGCGCCGCATTACGGTGGAAGCGCCGGGGCTTGCTGCGCGGCTGCGCGAGGGCGATTCGCTGGGGATTTCCGGCGTCTGTCTGACGGCGCTCGACGTCGATCCAAAGTATTTTTACGCCGATCTGGCGCAGGAAACCCTCGATAAGACATCGCTCGGCGTGTTGGCGGAAGGCGCTGAGGTCAACCTTGAACTGCCGACAGCGGCTGGCAGTCCGCTGGGCGGCCACATCGTGCAGGGGCACGTGGACGGCACGGGCACGCTCGTTTCTCTGGAGCCGGTTATTTCCCGTGACGATCCGAAATTCGACGAGCAGACGACCGATTGGACGCTGACGGTGAAGGTTCCCGAGAGCGTGCGGCCGTGGATGGTGCATAAAGGTTCGGTGGCGGTCGAGGGCATCAGCCTGACGATTGCCGACGTGGCGGGCGACGAAATTTCGATTGCGATTCTGCCGCTGACCTATTGGCGGACCAATCTGCACACGCTCAAGCCGGGCGCGCCGATTAACCTTGAGGCTGACGTGCTGGTCAAGCTCGCCTATCAGCAGATGCAGGAAAAGAACCTGTTCGAGCGCGAACTGACGGAGAACTGGCTGGTGGCGGCGGGCTTTTAAAGTCGTTTTCCGATACTACCTATGCACTGTATAGAGGCGTGCGACAAAGCGCCTCGACGGTTGCGCGCAACAAGCGCGGAGTCGTCGGGGCGCTTTGTTATTTGCTCGCGAGCTTGGGCGGTGCGGTTAGATACTCGTCGCCGGTGCGGCTGAGAATCAGACTCCGCCGGTCGGCGAGCAGTTTGAGTTGTGCGGTCAGTTCTACATATTTTTTCTTTTTATCGGCCGAGAGTGCGGCGTCGTCGGCCTTTTCGGCATCGAGCGCATCGAGTTCCTTTTGTAACCGGGGAATCTCGCGGTCGATCAGCACCGGGTGGATGATGGCGATCTTCGCGTGGCCGGCGGCGATTTCGTTGCGGTTGTTTTCGCCCCAGACGGGCAGAATGCCGACGTGGCCCAGTTCGACCCGGATGCCGACTGGGCCGTAGTCGCGGCGCACGGCGGAAAACTGCGCAATGAGCGCGTCGCGTGGGTCGCCGGTGGCGTCCGGCATCAGGCCGTCGATGTAGCTGCGCGACTGGTTCGAGAGAAAGTTTCCAAGCGAGTAGAAGATGACGGTGTTGCGGCCGTCCTGGGTGCGATAGGTTTCGACCGGCTGAAGCACGTGCGGATGATGGCCGACGATGACCGAGGCGCCGGCGTCGAGCATCTTGTGGGCGAGGGCGACGTCTTCGGCGCGCGGCGCGGTGGTGTATTCGACGCCCCAGTGAATGGAGACGACCAGCAGATCGCACTGTGTGCGGG
>Ga0255352_1001549_pt1 | contig 11169 bp, 6 predicted proteins | sample HBST0metaG_FD_189939 | JGI IMG/M metagenome (GOLD analysis project Ga0255352, IMG submission 189939) | Peat soil microbial communities from Stordalen Mire, Sweden - H.B.S.T0 | ecosystem: Environmental > Terrestrial > Soil > Wetlands > Peat | place: Sweden: Norrbotten County, Stordalen Mire...
CACGATCCTGCAGTGCTGGAATACTACGATCAGCCTCCATCAATTCCACTCGCCTATCCTACGGCGAGCGGAAGACGGCTGTCGGTCATGCATACTCCGGATTATTTCGTTCTTCGCCACGACTCAGCTGGATGGGTTGAGTGCAAAACCGAAAACGATCTTGAAAAACTGGCCATCAAGAGTCCACACCGCTACGTTCGGGAGGATGCTGCCAACTGGCGCTGCCCGCCGGGCGAAGCTCACGCATCGGCATTGGGCCTGGACTACAGGGTATGGTCATCGAATAACGTCAATTGGAACCTCCAGCGTAACCTGCAATTCCTCGACGATTATCTCCGATACGATTCTGGGAACACAGCGGGGCCCATCAATGCCGCGGTCAAAACGATGATCGAAGCAGAGCCGGGAATGACTCTGTCGGATCTCCTGGTGAAGGTTCACAGTGTTGTGGAACCAGACGTGATTTACTCGTTGATCGCAAGCGGCGATGTGTACGTAAACCTGAGTAAGGTCGTACTCGCCGAGCCAGCGCAGGTCCGCCTCTTTGCTAACGCCAGAGCTGCTGCTGAATATAGGGATACATCTCGCGAACTGGAGGGTGTAGGCGACTGCAGAGGTATCAGTGGTCTGACTGCGGAAGCATCGGGCGCACGCAGCGAAGCATTTCGACTTTTGGCAATGGCCAGCGAGCGAGATCTGGCAGTGGCAAATCGACGCTTTGCAATCGTCACAGATCGTCTCGATCGGAGTACAGAACCATGTCTAACCCCAGAGAGGACTGTGCGTCGCTGGATCGCGAAGTATCGAGCAGCAGAAAGCCTCCATGGCAATGGATATGTGGGATTGCTGGCGAAGGCCAGTGAGCAAGGGAACAGAACCAGTCGTCTCTCCGAAGAGTCGCGCAACCTACTCGTTCAGTTTGTCGAAAACGACTATGAAGATCTTCGCCAAAAGACGAAGCTTGCATCGTGGGCAGCGCTGAAGCGGAAGTGCGATGAACTTGGCATCGTCGCGCCAACTTACGTTACGTTCTGCACTGCCGTTCGAGAGCGACCGACGTTTCTGCAAACATTGAAACGGCAGGGACGACGTGCTTCATATACCCACTCATCGTTCTATTTTGAGTTGGAGCCGACTACTCCCCGTCACGGTGACCGCCCTTTTGAGATTGGTCACATCGATCACACAGAACTGGACGTTGAGGTTGTCTGCTCCCACACCGGCCGCCCACTCGGGCGGCCGTGGTTGACCGTTCTGATCGACGCATTCTCCCGCCGCTGTCTCGCTTTCTATCTCACATTCGATGAGCCCAGTTACAGGTCCTGCATGATGATTTTGCGCGACTGTGTTCGACGCCATTCCCGCTTGCCTCAGACTGTTGTTCTTGATGGCGGGCCGGAATTCCAAAGCACGTATTTCGAGACGCTTTTGGCCCGCTACGAATGCACCAAGAAAGTGCGTCCCCCGGCACAAGCTCGCTTCGGTTCAGTTTGCGAACGACTCTTCGGCACGACGAACAGCCAGTTCATTCACAACCTGCGTGGTAATACACAGATCACGCGCAACGTTCGACAGGTTACAAAGAGCAACGAGCCAACAGGCCAGGCTCGCTGGCCGCTTGGGCTTCTTTGCGATTATTTGTCGTCGTTCCTGTTCGAGTTATATGACACCATAGAACACCCTGCCCTCGGTCAGACTCCCCGGGAGGCCTGTCTCAAGGCTCTCCAAAGCTCAGGCATTCGTACGAACAGGACAATTCCGTACGATCATGCCTTCCTATTGGCTACGCTTCCAACGACTCCGCGGGGTACTGCGAATGTGTCACCTGGGCGCGGGGTCATCATCAACCGCGTCTACTACTGGGCCGAAGCATTTCGCGATCCCACTGTGGAGAATCACGACGTCTCCGTCCGGTACGATCCATTTGATATCGGCACTGCTTACGCCTTTGTAAAGAACCGTTGGACGGAGTGCCACTCCGAGCACTATACGGTGCTTCAGGGGCGTTCTGAAAGAGAAATCATGTTGGCCTCGAAAGAGCTGCGCCGGCGACGCCAATTACATTCGCGAGAACGGTTCACGCTGACAGCCAGCAAACTCGCTGACTTTCTCGACTCGGCCGAAGCGGAAGAAAAGTGCCTGCTTCAGAGAATGCGAGACCGGGAAAGCGCATCACTCCGACAAAGCAGCCTCGATTCTATACCGTTCGCACATCGCGCCGACGAAGTATCCACAGAGTCAGAATCGATCAATACTACGCGGGAATTGTCGGTGCCCAATCAGGCTGAAGCTACCGTAGTCTACGGAGACTTCTGATGGCGGTCAACCTGCTTCATAAACAGGATGTCTCTAAATCGCCAATCGATCATTTTCGCTCCTTCACGGTGGCGCATCCGCGGCTCGTGGAAGCCAAAGATACTCTGATGAATGCGATCCATGGCGCTGAGCCGAACTCGCTCATATTTGTGTTTGGCCCGACCGGGGTCGGCAAGACAACGTTACGAATGAAGACGGAGCAGCTGATTGATACGGAAGTTCTGGGTGAACTCCACGAGGACCCAGCACGGATTCCGGTCGTCAGCGTCGAAGCAATTGCGCCCGAGTCAGGAAGTTTTAATTGGCGCGATCACTACAAACGCCTTCTCCATCAGCTTGACGAGCCTCTGATCGACCACAAGCTGAATCGAGAGGCTGGTTCGGTCATGCGGTTCATGCCACCATCGAGGGCAGTCGGTACTGAATACCGTTTTGCCGTAGAGCAGGCGATCCGGTATCGCAAGCCCGTGGCGGTGATGATCGATGAGGCCCAGCATCTCGGTAAGATTCCATCCGGCCGTCGCCTCCTCGATCAATTGGACGTAATCAAGTCCATCGCCAACCAAACGAGGACCGTACACGTTTTGCTTGGAACCTACGAACTGCTTGCATTCCGAAACCTCAATGCGCAACTCAGCAGGCGAAGCATTGATATTCATCTCCCTCGCTACAGAGCCGAAGATCCGGAAGACCGGCAGACGTTCATCAATATCGTAAAGACCTTCGAAAAGGCCCTTCCATTCGAGGGCTCTTCGGATCTGGTAGCCGATTGGGAGTTCCTGTATGAGAGGAGCCTCGGGTGCATCGGGATTTTGAAGGAATGGCTTGTGCGCGCTGCGACAGTAGCGTCTCGGATGGGGCTGAACCGGCTGACGAAAGCGATTCTTCAATCTCAGGCTTTGTCCATTGCGCAATGTGAACAGATGCACACCGAAACGGCACATGGCGAACTGAAACTACAAGAAGGGAGCCAAGCATCGATGCGGCTGCGTAGCAGATTAGGCTTGAGTACGGACGCTGCCACAAAGACGGATCCAACGCAGGAAGTTCATTTGGGTAAATATCGCCGGCCTGGTCACAGGCTTCCGATACGTGATCTTGTTGGACTGCCGGAGGCAAATGCAACCTCTGCTTGAGTCATGGTCCCTATCACGCCCACTCTTGCCGCCGAGGAGCCAACTCTATTCTCTGGAACCGATGGGCGTCGGCACGGAATTGGTCGAGAGCCTCACGGGCTATGTCGCTCGATTAGCCGATGCGCACTCAGTGAGCGTAGGAGACCTTGTCGGCAGGGTTCTAGCAGATCTTACGCATACAAAGGATGCAATCATCACGCAGACTGCCAGGGCAGTCAGAGTCGGCGGCCATGGCTTTCGAGCTTGCAACTATACACCCAACGGCGTTACTGAGACAGCGGTGAAATGGATTGATGCGCTCGAGGCCGCCACCAATCGAAACGATCTGCAATATCTAACCCTTCTTCCGCTTCGTTATATGGTTCCAGGCGGCTTGTTTAGACGGCGACGTGCGTGGTGCGCACTTTGCTTTGAACAATGGCGGTCAGCCGGCCAGATAGTTTATGAGCCGCTCATCTGGTCAATTCAGGCGTCAGCGAATTGTCAGCTCCACGCACGGCCGCTTGATCATACGTGTAGTCATTGTGCGCGCACGTTAAGTCCGCTGGGCGTTTTTTCCAGGCCGGGATATTGCGAACGTTGTGATAGCTGGTTAGGTATGTCAGACAGCAATGGGAGGCGGTTACTTCACGCTCCAGGTAAAGAAGGACACAATGCGTGCTCCACCATGCAGGTGGGATATTTGTTGACAATGATTCCTTTGATCGACCCTATGGGAGGCCGTTCAGCCCTTTGCAAAAGTCTAGCTGCATATCTCGATCAACTTACCTCTGGCAATGTCGTTGCCCTGGCAGAGTACATTCACTGCCCACCGAGCATTCTTCGAAACTGGTTGGACGGTAGAACTGTTCCCACACTTGAGAATCTGCTGCGAACCTGCAGATTCTTAAATGTTCCAATCACGAGTTTGATCGCTTCATCGGGGCCCTCACCGGCAAATATAGATGCCGCCAAGGAGGCGATCGCTCGGGCTGGAAGTCGGGGCGTATCTCTATGCCAGAAGAAGAGCGAGGTCAGGCAAGCGCTTGAGAAAGCTCTTCTTGACCCAGTGCCGCTCAGCTTGTCGGAGGTTGCGCGAAGGCTCGGCTACAAAAGCACCGAGAGGCTTTATCAAGCCGACCGGGCGCTCTGCCATAAAATCGCTGCCCGGCATAGGCAGTCGGGCCACAGCCATTGGTGGAAGAAGCCTGGAGCGGCCAGGATTTGCGAAGTCGCTCGACTGAAGGAAATCCTGGAACAGTCCCTCAAATCGATTAACCCCGCATCGGTCCATCAAATCGCCGCAGAACTTGGCTACGCGAACGACGGATACATTCGTCAGAAATTTCCGGCGTTGTGCGCGGCAATCAGCAAGAGAGTATCTCGGATGAGGCGAATTCGTTCTCTGAGAATTCGCCAGACACTGGAAGGCGCGCTCAATGAGTTCCCTGCGCCGACCCTGGTCGACTTGAGCCGTCGCCTTGGTTATTCAACCTCGGCCGTCTTGCGAGCGCACGACCCTGGCTTATGCGATCTACTTGCGAGACGGCGCCGAAATAACGTGACGAAGTACAGATCGGATCTGAAACGAGCGGCAAAAGCCGCCCTCAATGAGACTCCCATCCCATCGGTGCGCGATCTCTGTAAGCGCCTGGGCGTAACGGTTTGGTTCATGGGTAAATACTTCCCAGCCGTTCGGCACATGATCGCCGAGAAGCGCCGCCGAGTAGCCTCGGAGAGCACGAAGCGCCGTCGTGAAAAGCTGTTTCAGGACACACATACCATCGCCGCACAACTTCAAAGGCGTGGCGAGTACCCCTCGATAAACCGAATCCGCGAGGAGCTTCCAGAGGGTTCCTGTGCCGAATGGAAGACACTTAGTCTGGCAACTCATGCGGCGCGCCAGGCTCTCCGTATTTCAAGGTAGAGCGTTAGATTCCAAAAACAGCCCACATCCAAATGAGCCCTTCACCGGCCAAGATATGCTTTATTCCCGGCCAAAATATGCTTTAAATCACATGATTGTGTGACTTGAAACATAACATGGCGCCGAGTGCCTCGTTATGCTTCAAATGGCGTCCGTTGAATATGTTAAGAGTCGCGTCGATTGTTGCTTCGAGATACCGATGGGGACAGATCCTGTTTGCATAAACTAAAAACCGAGCTTGACCACGCGCTTCGTTCTCAGTTCATCGAAGCCCTCTGCAGACACGCGCGGGGCGGAGCGGCCAATTCAGGCCTCTGGGGAATATCCGGAGCCCTTCCTCAATGATTGAAGCATCACTCCGAAGATGCCGCAACAAAGCATCGCGCCGATCCACATCGGTGCGTGTGCATACAAGGCGAACAGCAACAATAAGCCTGCCGCGAGCCCAAGAAACCAAGCACGCCCCCATCTGCGCCATCGGAATACGAACACAGCCGCCGCCGCGAATTCCAACATGGCCAGTTGCCAGACCGCGATCTCGATAGCCTCCGCCGCGAAGGACTGCGGGGGACGCCCTTCCACACGACCCTTTATGCCAAGCAGTATCCTGGGTACCGCGACGTGATCGGCAAGTTCGGTAAAGAGATCGAGTAGAGCCCGCTGGTCCGTCCAGTGATAACGAAGCCTGATCCGGCTGATCAGGCGCGTTTGGTTTGCGTCGACCGGATACAGCGCCCAGGTGAAGCTACCGTCGGAGGGAGTGGTATTTCCCCGCCAAACAAGATATTTTCCGGGCTGGATCAAATCGAATCCCAAGGAAGCAACCGCGCTGATGGGGAGCACGTCGCCTGTTTTTGGATGCTGCAATGCAGGCAGGATCGATTCTGCGCTGTGGATGCCTGTCTTGCTGCCAACGTTTTCGATCAGGTCATAACCATAGAAGCCGGCCCGGTCATATCCCATCTGCACCAACCAGGGCCAGATGTCTTCCGGGCGGCCTTGAATGGTGATTCCCCGCGTTGCGCAGAAAGAAGGAGAGGGAACGAGATCGTCTTCCGGCATGGAGCGCGCCACTTCCTCTGCGGTTGCTCCCCAGCGCAATGCAGAGGGGCGAACAGCAAGCAGATAAATGGCGAATAACAGACCGGTCAGGCCCAGGATCGCGAATAGCCGAATTGCAACGGAACGACCCGTGACTTTGCGTTTCATGCGTTCAACATTGCCTACTTGAGGGTGGGCGAACTACCTCTTCGTCCTTGCGGATGAGGGAATTCGTGACATATTGAGCACAGTCTAACCCTGTTTCGATGGTCTGTCTGTGCGATCCTGCCACGCATAGCCTTGCGGTCTCGCAGCAAATCGGGGCTCCACGGCAAAACAGAACAGAGGACTATAGACCGGGAAGCCGCTGGCTCAGCGGCCGGGCCTCGCGTTCGCTGACCGAAATCTCGGCGGCAGCTGCGTCGGAGATGACAAGTGGAAAGCTGCTTTTGAGGTAAAGTTTGATCTCTTCGACCCGATTGAAATAACTGGCGACAATGCGAAGCTGCCTATGGCGCTGCATAGCAAGGTTAGGTGCCAACCAGTCGGTCCATCGCTTATCCTGCTTGGGGAGGTGCTGACCGCACCATGACGAAATCCATTCTTTTCGCGATCGATGCCGAAATTGCTCGTCTCATGCAAGCCAAGGCACTTTTGAGTTCCGCAGGAACGACTGCAATCAAGCGCAAGCCGGGTAGACCGTCCAAGGCAAAAGTCATTGTCGTTCCGAATATCCCGAAGGCGAACAAGCGCAAGAAGATGAGCGCAGAGGGGCGAGAACGCGTCCGTCAGGCGCAGATCAAGCGCTGGGCAGCATTGAAGGGCGTTTCCAAGGCGAACCTAAACGCCACAGTTGCGCCGCTGCCAAATCCAAAGAAGAAGACGGCAAAGGCTGCTTGATTGGCTTCAACGCGGAATACAATCGGTCCCGCAACCGATATAGAGTTCTGCCGTTAGAAAACCCCGTGAGGGGCCAGTAACCAGCAACTGCCTGGTGAAAGGTCACATACTCAGCGCAACGCCGAGATATGGGAATTGAGCGCAATGGCGACTTGATCGGCAATAATCCGCAGTCGACGAGCGCCTTGGGGATAATGTGTGAAGTAAGTTTTGACGTTCCGCAAGGAAGGACCGGCAGAGTCTGGTAGAAACTAGAATATGCCGAGTCTGGTTCCGATTGGATTTCGGTGTAAGATGGAGCGCCATGCGTCGCATCGTGGGCATTTGTCTCGTTCTTTTGTACTGGCTGGGGCCTCTGATGGCGCTCGTTCCAGCCAGTGCAGAGTCGCGCCTGCCCGCGTGCTGCCGCAGGGGCGGCAAGCACCATTGCATGATGAACATGGCGGAACGTGCGGCGCTTGAGGATGGTCACCCGCATTGGACGGCGCCCGCCTCGAAATGCCCCTGCTTTCCTGTTCAACCCAAGGCAGCTCATACCCCATTCACGCTCTATCAATCAATCCCGGCTAGCTTCATCTCTGTTGCGAGCCATCCCCATGGCGTCGTGCAGTCGGAATCAAAGCGCAGAATTTCGCGCGACCGTTCGCGGTCCAAGCGCGGCCCACCCCAGTCACAACTCCTCTAACCTAGACGCGCGGCACGCAAGACAGGAACACTCTTGTCTGCTCCCCGCCGTGTGCGTCTGCCGTTCCGCGCGTTCGTAACTCACGACGAACGCACTGCCAGACCGGAGGAGGTCATTGTGCGCGTTGTTCTATGTATGGTTGCGCTTCTGTTTGCTTCGTCGATGCAAGGCCAAAGTCTTGCCCAGGAAACACAACAATCCGCTGTGTCAACATCCAATTCCACCGGCAGCGTTGCTGGTGTGCTCAAAGATCCTTCAGGTGCGGTAATTAGCAGAGCGCGCGTGGTATTGAGTTCCTCCACCTCAAGCTTCGACAAAGTCCGAATCTCTGATCGGCTAGGCCATTTTTCCTTTGGTTCCGTCCCTGTCGGCGAGTATCAACTATCCGTCACGGCTCCAGGATTTGCCCGCCAGATCCTCCACTCGGTCACCGTGGTAGCCGGCAAGGAACTCACCGAAGATCTCTCGCTTACGATTGCCGTGGTGGCGACCAACGTTCAAGTTGAGGGGCAGGACGCCAGTTCCGCCGCTGCTTGGGATCTTAAGGTGCAATCCTCCTCGCAGAGCCATAACAGCGCTGATCTCCTGGCCGACGCGCCAGGCGTCAGTTTGCATGGCAACGGCGAACTGGCCACCATCCCCTTCCTGCACGGCCTGGGCGACGAGCGGACCAAGATCGTGGTGGACGGCATGACTATCTCCAGCGCCTGCCCGAACCATATGAACCCCACACTCGGCTATGTCGCTCCGGCTCAGGCCGCGCAGATGACGGTGTTGGCTGGCATCACGCCGGTCAGCCTTGGCGGGGACAGCTTGGGCGGCACCATCTCGGTCGAGTCTTCCGCCCCCGCTTTTGCCGAGACTGGAAGCAACCTGCGCGAGGAGGGAACCTTTACAGGCTTCTACCGCTCCAACGGCGATAACTGGGGTGGATCGCTCAACGAAGGGATAGCCGGCGAGCACTTCAGCCTCGGTTATGTCGGTGCCTTCACTATAACCGATGATTACTCTGACGGTGCCGGTCGCAAGATCACATCAACCTACGCGCAGAGCACGGACCATACCCTCACATTGGCAGCGCAAAGCGGGCACAATTTCTTCGAAGCTACCGGAAGCTACCATCATGTTCCCTTCGAAGGCTTTGTGAACGCATTCATGGACCTCACTCACAACAGCGCCACGTCGCTCAATGTGCGCTACCGCCGCACGCTGGCCGCGGGTTCGGTGGATGCCCGCTTCTACTGGCAGAACACCCTCCATGAGATGAACTTCCTTTCCGACAAGCTGGTCGTGGACGGCGTGGGTGCATCCATGCCGATGAACACGCACGGCCGGGATCTGGGCTACACGGTGCGCTACGAGTCAGCGCTCTCCGCGCGCCATACCCTCCGCGCCGGCAATGAACTGCACCGCCTCCGCCTGGACGATTGGTGGCCACCGGTGGCCGGAGCAGCACCCATGATGGGGCCTGACACCTTTATCAATATCAACAATGGCCGTCGCACCCGGCTTGGAACGTACGCGGAATTGTTCAGCCACTGGAATTCGCACTGGTCCACTCTGCTCGGTGTACGCAACGATACTGTGTGGTCTGACGCGGGCAACGTGCAGGGTTACTCCAGTATGTATGCCGCAGACGCGGCAGCGTTCAACGCCGAAAAGCACTCCCGCACCGACATCAACCTTGACTTGACTGCACTGACCCGTTACGACGCCGGCCAGCACGCTGCCTTCGAATTCGGCTACGCACGCAAGAATCGCTCGCCTAATCTCTACGAACGATACACGTGGTCGACCGGCATGATGGCGGCCAGCATGATCGGCTGGTTTGGCGACGGAAACATGTATTACGGCAACGTCGCTCTGAAGCCGGAGACCGGTAACGTCGTCAGCGGCACTCTGCTGCTTCATGGCCATGCGCCAAAAGCCTGGGAAGTAAAGCTGACACCTCACTTCAACCAGATCCAGGACTACATCGACGTGGATGTTGCCTCGATGGGCATGATGGGAATGGGAACGCCACTGCTGCGTTTCGCCAATCATGACGCCCGCATCTATGGCGGCGATGTTTCTGGCTTTACCACGCTATGGAGCAGCGACTCCGCCGGAACCGGAAGACTGAGCGCAGGCGGGGCATGGCTGCATGGCGCCCGCACCGACAGCGGTACGCCGCTTTATCAGATGATGCCGCTGAACTTGCGTCTAGCTTTCGACGAAGAGATTCGGGGGCTAAACGTCGGTGTTAGCTCGGAGTTGGTGGATAGCAAGTCGCGCCTCGATCCGAACCGCTTGGAACTGCGTACCCCTGGATATGCGCTCTTCAATGTCCACGCTGTTTACAAGACCAAATATGTGCAGGGGGGCTTCCGGGGGGATAACCTTTTCAATCGCCTCTACGAATTGCCTCTTGGCGGCAATAACATCGATATCTATAGCGCCACTGGGAACATGACTCCGGTCACTGGCCGGGGCCGATCACTCGCACTTAACCTGACTTGCACGTTTTAAAACCGGCAGATCGTCGCACCTGCATGAAGCGTCTTCCTGCGATGTCGGTATCAGTATGCTCTCGTAGTACAGACGCTGAAAGCCGGGCACCTGTCGGTGCGGCCACCGCGGAACAAGGCTCGCAGTTCCCTGCGGGCTTTGTTCTGCTTGTGATCCCACAGTGTCTCCACGTTTCGATAGAGAGCTTCTCACGGGGTTTCGCCTCATGCCGGATGAACCGGCTGCCGACCGACTTGCAGCCTGAATTCGAAGATGCAGACAATTATTGCAACTTGATTTTGTCAGCAATTTCTTTGGCGGATTTTCGCGAAACCTCTGCCTGCTCGGCATAGTGGCGCCAGTTGGCCACGGCCGATTTTACCTTTGCCAGAATCTCCGGCGCACTCTTTATCCCATGCTGTTTGCCCAACGCCTGAAGTTGAACTGCGCCGGGATTCTTCCCCTCTCCCATGACGAGCATGCTCTGCTCTCCGCCCGGACCATAGGAAAAGGTGAGGTCATAGGCGGGCGCGAAGATCCACTCGTTTCTCGCATTCAGCAGGAACGAAAAATTCTTCGCGTGATCGTCGCGGTTATGTGCGAGAACGTTGAAGCAGGCCAGCGCATAGACCTTTTCTGCTTCCCGGATATTTCTGGTCAAGGCCTGTGTCACACGTAGAACCATGTCGTAGTCGAGG
>Ga0255352_1001550_pt1 | contig 11165 bp, 13 predicted proteins | sample HBST0metaG_FD_189939 | JGI IMG/M metagenome (GOLD analysis project Ga0255352, IMG submission 189939) | Peat soil microbial communities from Stordalen Mire, Sweden - H.B.S.T0 | ecosystem: Environmental > Terrestrial > Soil > Wetlands > Peat | place: Sweden: Norrbotten County, Stordalen Mire...
CTTGTCGGTCGATCCCTTGAAGCTGCTGCGCGAGGAGTGAAGCGGTGGAGCTGCGGAAGATTGGGGCACCCGGTTTTGCGGTTGGAACAACAAAAACTACAGGGAGGGAATCTGCTTGCAGGAAGGCTCGATGAGTGCATTGCCTTGTTGGCAGCAGTTGAGAAGTGCAAACGCCTGTTCGCGATGAATCCAATGCAAGTCCAACAAGGCGCTACCAGAGGGTTCGCCTACCCTCATCAGGCCCCGGAAGACCGGATATTCGACTTTTTCCTTTCCGATCCATTCAACCCCGTCATGAGTGTCTCGCCGGAAACCGTCCCCTATACGCGCTCGGAGCAATTCCGAAGGACCGTTCAAAGGCGCGCCGGAAATTATCGCCGTCACTAAATCCCACCGAACACGCTACGCCCTCCACCGTACACTCCGGCGCGGAGAGGCGGCGCCGCGCTTCGTTCAGCCGCAGTCGCCGCACAAACGAAGCCGGGCTACACCCGAACTCCTGTGTAAATCGCCGCGAAAACTGCCGTGGGCACAACGAAACTCGCGCCGCAAGCGCCTCGACCGAAAGATCGTGCTCCAGGTGCGCCATCATCCACGGCAAAAGATCCGCAATGCGGCTGCGCGATTCTACTTGAAACTGCAGCGGCTCCGAATACTGCTCCTGTCCTCCGGACCTCTTCATGTACACGACCAGTTCGCGCGCGACCGAAAGCGCTACCTCCGAGCCGAAGTCCTCCTCGATCAGAGCCAGCGAAAGATCGATGCCCGCCGTCACTCCCGCGGCGGTCCAGAACTTCCCATCCCTTACGTAAAGCGACCCGGAATCTACCTTTAGTTTGGGATAACGCTTCGACAGATCTCCAGTGAACCGCCAGTGCGTCGCGACTCTTCGGCCGTTCAACAATCCCGACGGTGCGAGGCCATAGATTCCCGTGCAAATCGACGCGATCCGCCGAATCGAGCCCGCGTTCTTCTGCAACCAGACCGTAAGCTTGGAGTCGCCATTCGACTCGCGCAAGTCACTGCCGCCGGGAATGAGGAATGTGTCCACATCGCGAATGTCGAAGAGGCTTTTTTCCGCCGTGATCGTGAGCCCGAATTCGGAGCGAAACGTTTTCCCCTCCAGCGCGGCTATGGTTACCCGATAACAAGCTTCTTTGCCCGCCTTTTGCGAGTTCTGGTGCGCGCTTGCAAACGCCTCCATAGGTCCCACGAGGTCCAGGCCCACGATTTCGTCATAACCCAGGATCGCGATGTGTCTCGGTTTCATTTATGTGCACGGACGGAGCGGTCAATCACTTGAAGCACGCCTTTCGCGAAATGTCTCAAAAAGCCGGATAATTGTCATCTGAGATATCCCAGTGTAGCCGTAGACTGATCCTGTTCGCAAATTCTTCAAGCAAGAGGTCCAACAATGACCAAAGGAATCCGCACGGTTTCCGCTCTGATCGCGCTGTGCGGCGCGTTCGCCGCGGCCAGCTACTTTCACCGGGCAAATGCGCAATCTGGCTCTGCCCAGTTGCGCATCCTCAAACCGCCCGCCACTGGAGCGATCAACGTGGCCTTCATCGTCTCCGACCAGACCGCTCTGATCGATCTTGCAGGGCCATGGGAAGTATTTGGCGATGCCATGACCACTCACGATGGCCGGCCCTGGCGCGGTGGCGACGACATGGTCATGCCCTTCAACCTGTACACCGTCTCCGACTCGCAGAAATCGATCTCAGCCGCCGGTCTTCAGATCGTTCCCAACTTCACCTTCGAGAATGCCCCCAGGCCCCAGGTGATCGTCGTTCCCGCACAGGGCGGCCGAACCGAGGCGCAGAAGAGATGGTTGCTGGAGAACGCCAAGACGGCGGACATAACCATGTCGGTGTGCACCGGCGCCTCCATGCTCGCTGCCTATGGCCTGCTCGACCATCAAAGAGCAACCACCCACCACATGTTCGCGGATGACATGCAAAGGAAGTATCCTGCAGTGCATTTCGTCACAGGACTGCGCTACATCGATAATGGCAATGTTGCCACCGCGGGCGGCCTGAGTTCAGGAATCGATCTCGCCCTGCATGTGGTTGAACGGTATTACGGAAGGGAAATTGCGCAAGCAACTTCTGACTACATGGAATATAAAGGTGACCTGTGGAAGAACCCGCAATACGGAGGGGTCAAGTATGTCTCGGGTCAGTGATGAATGCCAGCCCAGGAGAACACGGAGACGCAAATGAGAAAGCTAAGAATCATGGAACACATCTCGCTGGACGGCGTGATCCAGCACTCCGCCGATGACGGCGATTTCCCCTACGGCGCCTGGACCGTGCCCTATCGGACACCCGCTGGGAGGAACGAAATCATTGCGGCGTATAGCGGGAGCTACGCTCTGCTGCTTGGCCGTCGCACATACGATATCTGGTCGGGCTTCTGGCCACAGGCGCCAAGCAGTCCATTGGCGGATGGCATCAATGCAGCAACAAAATATATCGCTACCCACCGTCCCGAAAGTCTCGAATGGGGCCCGTTCGAGGCCCTTGGACCGAACATCGTCGAGGACATTCGCCGACTCAAGTCTCAGGACGGCCCGGACCTTATCCTCTCCGGTAGCTCCACGCTGACATCGACGCTGCTCGAACATGGGCTTGCGGATGACGTCCTGCTCGTCGTCTATCCCGTCCTCTTGGGCACGGGCAAGCGCATCTTTGCGGATGGAACTCCACCACGCTCATTCGAGCTCGTCAGCATGAAAGCGTTGCCGCCCGGCATCATCCTCAGTTTGTACAGGGTCGCCGGGCCTTTGAAGACCGCATAGTTCGACGGCGCGACATCGGCGGTGAATACCGGAACGCCGTGGTCGAGCCGGCATGAACGATGTGCCTGAGACGATTGAGGCCGTGTGGAAGATCGACGCCACACAGCCGGTCACCGCCATTGCCCGAGTAACCCACAACATCCGCATAGCAGAAGAACTGGCCCAGGAAGCCCAGGTGACTGCGCTCCCGCTCTGGCTCGTAGAAGGCATCCCCGAAAATCCCGCGCCTGGCTGATGAACCTACGGGAACAGAAACTGCGGGCGAAGAGGCTGAAGCAGACTTAGAAGGCCGTCTATCAGACTTGAGGTACATGAGTTCTCTAAACGCGCATCTGGCAAGGAATGGCTCTCGTCTTACAGTAAATCGCCAATGCGCTCACCGACGACAGCGCTTGAACCACAAGGACGAATAGTCGGCTTCTCGGACAAGTGGCATTCGGATTTCAACTGACGTTACCAGAACAACGTTCGCATTCAGACACGGGGTGAGGCCAGGGGCCATGAGCCGAACTCTGCTCAACAACCTACATCACTTCCGGCAAAAGGGAATGTCCTAGCGCAAAACCAATCGCTCATTGCCCGAGGAACCGTGGAAGGCTGCTTCCGTCTTGCAGAGCAAGGAGGTAAGCCATGCAACAGGGAAGCGTTATTCAAACGAGCAGAAGGAGAGGTCCGAATGTATCGCAGTTTCGGTGGTCGGAAAAGGATCTGAACGGCCACCGTGTATACCGCAAACGGGTCATCGGAACGGTGGAGCAATACGCTGATGCGGCCGCCGTGCACCATGCGGCGTCAGCTCTCTTGTCCGATGTGAATTTACGATCCCGTCAAGATCGGATCGGCTCTATCACGGTTGATCAGCTGTGTGAGCATTTTGAGCAGAGTGAAATGCGTTCCGCCGCCAACTTGTGGAGCGTCGCAACCCAAAGGACTTATCGCGGTTACATTCGTCGATGGATCAGGCCACGTTGGGGCACTCGCACTCTGGACGAAATCAAGGCAGTGCAAGTGGAAGCTTGGCTGCATGGGCTCAATCTCGCCCGCGCCTCAAGAGCCAAGATTCGAAACGTCCTTTGTGTCCTGTTCAATCATGCTTGTCGGCATGAATTGTTTGATCGCAACCCAATACGCGTCGTTCGCCAAAGTGCCAAGCGCCGAGGAACTCCGGACGTGCTAACAGGCGCTGAAATCAAAGTGTTGGCTGAGCATCTGCCACTGCGTGAGCGCACACTCGTTCTGCTGGCCGCATCAACCGGGTTGAGACAGGGCGAACTCTTCGGCCTGAAGTGGAGAGATATCGATTTCGAACGAGGGGAGCTGAATGTCATTCGATCGATTGTCTGCGGCGTGGAAGGCCATTGCAAGACGGAATCCTCGCAGAAGCCGGTTCCGATGCATTCGCAGCTCGCCGCGGCCTTGATTGCGTGGAGACAACAGTGCAGACTCAATACCGGCGACGATTGGGTGTTCGCCAGTCGATTGCATAACGGGCGAAGGCCGTATTGGGGAGCAGCAATTATGCGCCATTACATCCAGCCGGTTGCCGAAAAGTTGGGCATTCAAAAGTGCATTGGTTGGCATACGTTTCGCCACACCTACTGCACGTTGCTCAGAAGCCTTGGAGTCGAATTCAAAGTCATGCAGGAACTGATGAGGCATTCCTCGCTGCGCTCAACGCTCGACGTGTACACGCAGGCGGTTGGCCCAGCGAAGCGGGCCGCGCAAGCCGCAGTGCTTTCGTTCTTCTTCGCGCCGCCGGATTTACATGATGGTTGCGAGATGATTGGGCTGGCGTAGCTGGAAGCAATCCGGTTTCGAAAGTGCAAAAAGGGCACAAAAGCGTGGCTTTTTGCACCCTCGGAATTCAGGTGAACCTGAGCGTAAGCTCTTGATTCTAATTGGCGTCCCCGACGGGATTTGAACCCGTGTTATCGCCGTGAAAAAGCACCAATTGAGGTAACTCATTGATTCTTTGCGGGACAGGTGGCTCCCTCAGTCCCTCTTTGACCCCCTCGGCACACGTTATTGGACCACTATCGGACCGGTGAGCGGTCCTTTCCCCGTCTCGCGGTAGTTGATATTCGCACTTCCGAAAAACTAAGACGACCAGCTCATTTCCTTGGATTCACAACATTGGTACCGCCTTACAGAGAGATCAAACGCATTGATGGATTTCGGAGCTTCTCTTCTCCCTCGATAATCGGCCTGTCGGTGTCCGTCCCAACCGCTTCTGGAAACCTGGTCGTGGACAGAACGGATGCCTGCTGAGCTCAGTCTACCCTCACGCGCAATTCTGGGCTGTTATTTTTCACATTGCCAACCGCAGCGCTCACCTTCCACGCCCTCATTTCCTCAGCAGGATAGGGACGGAGGAGATCAACCGGCAATTGCGCTGGATCTCCCGGGTCGAGCCAACGGGAGTAGTCTTGCGGCGAGAGAATCACCGGCATCCGATTATGGATCGGTTCGAGCAACTCATTTGGATCGGTGGTGATAATCGTGTAGGTTTCAAGCGGCTGCCCGGTCGCCTTATCCTTCCACCGGTCCCAGAGGCCGGCAAAGGCAAAAAGATTCCCGTCCGCGAGTTCGATGGCCCAGGGCTGTTTGGACTTCTTGTCGAGCGCCTGCCATTCGTAGAATCCTGTCGCGGGAACGAGGCACCGCCGTCGCTTCATCGGCTCCCGGAAGACTGGGCTGGTGGCGACAGTCTCGGCACGGGCGTTGATCGTCGAATAGGCGATTTTGGGGTCCTTCACAAAGAACGGAATCAGCCCCCATCGTATGATTGTCAGCTCACGCTCGCCGGTCTCATTGTCCAGCCAGACAACGGGCTGTAGGCTCTGAGGCGCGACGTTGTAGGACGGTGCCAGGTAAGAGTCATCGAAAACGTCGGTGTTGTGGGCCTGCATCCATTCTGCGATGCGCTGCTTGTCCGCTCGTCTGCCGTATCGCCCGCACATAGTTCTACAGCTTAAAGCGGCTGCCAGACTCTCGTCAGCTTAGCGCATGCCCATCTCAAGAATCATTCTCGCCAAGCCGATGCTGTCCGCAATGACCGTTGTCAAATGTGGCGATGGTCTGCTAATGTCCTGCTCCCGCGCGAGCCGCACAGCCGCGATGATTGATGCGGCAATCACGAGCGTCGAAGCGAAACGGTCTGTCATCCGTCTTTGCTCTCCCATAGTCCCCGCCCGTTCCCGTTCCTCGCGCGCGATGGCCCGCTTCATTTCTCCCATCTTTTCCTTCGTCGTGCGCTACCTGTTGAGTTGGCCCAAGCGGCCTGGGAAGAGGCGGCCCGGAGCGAGGCGGTGAAGTTCCAGTGCAGGAGTTCTTCGATCCCGTTGATCGGATGCTCGGTGATCGTTGTCAGGACCGTGCGCAGGTGGAAGGCAGGATTGAAGTCGTTTAGCTTGGCCATTCCAATAAGGCCATAGAGCGATGCCGCTCGTTGGCCGCCGGAACCAGGTCCCACGAAGTGAGTTCCCTGTGCTGTTCCAGCGACTCGGAATGTTTGGCGATCACCTGCGAAACCTCAGGTATGTCAAGAAGCTCTGCAAGCCATTCCAATCAAACGCTCGACTGAGAGCATTACAGAGAGATGAAATATCAATCGAGGCCTGAATGCATCCGGGATTTGTGGAGATTCCTAGTGCCCTCGGCACGAGCTGTCGGAACTCATTTCTCTTAAACCCAACTTCGAAATAAATACCCCTCCCGGGCCTCTTGATCTTGCGTCCGGCTCCGAGTCGATCAACAATGGATTGTGTTTGGAGGTGCATTATGCCTTTCCCCAGGCTTTTGCTGGCAGCCATCTGTTATAGTTTTTTTCCTGCAACTTGCTTCGCCCAGACCGCAACAGTTTCCAATAATATTACGATCGGCAGCCGAGATGGCTTCGTCACTGCTCCGCCACGCAGCATGCGCCTAAGCATTCGGCTGAACTGCCAGAATTTGATATGGCGCGGCGACCACTACGATGCGAACAGTGATTCAGGCGTTTTGGGAGCTGTATTTAGAGTCGTGAAATGGGATAGCGACTCGATCACGCTTAAGGCTTCGCGCATAAATAACCTGTGCGATAAGCGGATCATTGGGGCAGAACAGAGTAGTTCCAATCGCCATGGAAGGCGTCTGGTTTCAGGTTGAGCTTGGTCATTTCCGCGGCGGAGATTTCGACTCCGGTGGGATAGGTTCTTGGTGTCAACTTTGCCTTGATCCTGAGCCCCGTCGTGGTCTTGGTGTTGGCAATCAAATCGATGATGGTTTGGTAGCTGATCAGCGGTCTTGCCCGCCAGTTTTGAGTGATGAAGGAAAACATGCGGTGTTCGATCTTGTTCCACTTGCTGGTTCCTGGCGGAAAATGCGATATCTGAATATGCAGGCCGGTGAGGTTTGCCAGACGCTGTAACCCGACCTTCCACAACCGCGACCGGCTGGCATTGCTGCGGCCCGCGTCGGCCATGATCAGCAATTTCGTCGCCTTGGGATAGACCTTGCGCCCCATGTGTTTCCACCAAGCCAGGATGCTGTCGATGGCAAATTCGGCCGTGTCGTGATCGATGCCTACGCTCACCCAGCCTTCATTGCGTCCCAGGTCGTAAATCCCATAGGGAATCGCCTTGCCCAGTTCCTTGTCCGGGAAATCATGGACCAATGTCTTCTGCGGTTCTCCTTGCGGGTGCCATTCCTGGCCGCGGTTGCTGTAGTTTCCCACCAACTCTTTCTTCTTGGTGTCGACGGAAATGATCGGCAGGCCTTGCGCAAGAAACTCCTTGACCTGCGCATGGACGTGCTCAAACTGAGCATTACGGTCCGGGTGTTGTCTGCCTTCCAAAGCCCTGGCGTTGGCTTGCAGACTATATCCCATTTGATGGAGCAGTTCGGCCACCTTGCGGTCGCCGATGCTATACCCCTGACGCTTGAGTTCCCCGGCCAGTTTGCGAGTGCTCTTCGCGGTCCAGCGCAGGAACGACTCCGGGTCACATCGCGCCACAGGCTCCACCAGTTGCTCCAAGGCCTTGAGCAAATCGGGGTGATGAAAGGTGAGCGGCTTCCGGCCTCCACCAGCTCGGCGGCCTCGACCCGTCGCCAGCGGTTTCACCTTGCGCTGCTGCAATTCGCGGATGCCGGCGTGAATCGTGGTTCGCGACAGACCGGTAGCCTGAGCCACCAGCGATACACCGCCGCGGGGCAAGGAGTTTGCCTCCGCGGCTGCCCACACCCGCCGTCCACGTTCGTCCAGAAGGTCACGCAGTGCCCGGTACTTCTTCCGCACAGAGGTCAACGCAGTTCCCATGCAAACAGCGTACGCCGTCTCATTTAGTTGTTCAAGTTATTTATGCGCAAACCCTTATTGGAGCCGAGGCCGATGAACTGCGCCGCGCCGTGGGTATGCGCCGCTCCATGGAGCGTATGAAAAACCTGGAAGGACGCCTGCGTGCCGGAATGACCCGCAATCGCATCAGTCCAGAGGCACAGGACAATATCGTGTTGAGCATCTCGTCTTTCGCTATGTATGGATTTCCTGAATCGCACGCCGCCAGCTTTGCGCTGATCGCCTATGCCTCGGCTTATCTCAAGGTGCATTATCTGGCCGCCTCTACCTGCGCACTGCTCAATAATCAGCCGATGGGATTCTACTCGCCCGCCGTGCTCATCAAGGACGCGCAACGCCACGGCCTGCGCGTGCGCTCCATCGATCTCCAACGCTCGTTGGCAGTCTGCTCTCTCGAACAGGAAGAGGATCACTCGATCTCACTGCGTATCGGCTTCAACTATGCCAAAGGCGTGCGCACTGCTGCAATTCAGGAGTTATTGAACGAGCGCGCTCTGCATGGCGAGTTTCAATCAGTGGAGGATCTCACGGTGCGCGTCCCGGCGCTGAACAGTCGCGAACTTGTGCAACTGGCGAGGAGAGGTGCGCTCAATGCACTCGACACGGTTGCACATCGACGCGATGCACTGTGGCAGGTGGAAAGAGCCGGTCGTCCTGTGGGTCCACTGCTGCGCGGCATGGACGAGAGCGAACGGGGTGTGATGCCGCTTGCCGCGATGACGACCAGCGAGCGTCTGAGTGCGGACTTCGCCGGCATCGTCCGGGAACGGCCAAGGGCTTCGTCTTTCTCTCGCTGGAAGATGAAACCGGTATCGCCAACATCATTCTCACCCCCGACCTTTTTGAACGCGAGCGGCTGACCGTAACCCGGCACCGCTTCCTGCGCATTGACGGCCTGCTACAGAATCACGATCGCGTGGAGCATGTGAGGGCCAAGACCCTTGCTCCATTCCAGATGGCTGAAGTCGCAATTTCTTCCCATGATTTTCACTAAAACTGAACACGGCCCGTCTACGAGGAATTATGTTTTGGCGGTGGTTACGCCTCCCAGGCCTCAGAATCGAGACTTGGGGGTTTGCCCAAGATTCATGCCCCTCAATGCGAAGGTGCACAATGAGATCCTTCGCGAACTCCACGATCTGTATTATTTACGATTCGTCTCTGAACGGATATAAGGGTCAGCCGAACGCATGAGCCATAAGTACCTAGAATCAGACACTGAGGCTATTGGCTTTATTGATCATTGGTACAGGACACCCGTTCAGGTAAATCTTTGTATCACTACTGTCCGGTTTAATTTAGATTTTCCGTTGTCAAGCCCCTTGATGCGTGTAGTTTACAGCGATTTGTGGGTGTCCACGATTTGAATTGAGTGCGGCTCATTTGCGATGCTTTCGGGATTCAACGACCGGGAGTGCCGCATGAACATGGGCAAGACGCTGTTTGCACAGGTGATGGAGTTTGTGCCGTGGAAGACCTTTGCACGGATCATTGAACGGCACAAGGGCGATGCGGGAGTACGCACGCTCGGCTGCGCTGACCTGTTTCGCGTGATGGCCTTTTCTCAACTCACTTGGCGTGAGTCGTTGCGCGACATCGAGGTGTGCCTGGAAGCCAATCAGTCCAAGCTGTTTCACATGGGCATTGCGGCACCGCCAGCCCGCTCCACGCTGGCTGATGCGTTGAACCTGCGCGACTGGCGCATCTACCACGCACTGGCCTTGCGGCTGATCTCACACGCCAGGGCGCTATACGCGGAGGATCCTTCGGTGCTGGGGCTAGATGCAACCGTTTATGCTCTGGACTCCACCACCATCGACTTATGTTTGAGCTTGTTCGACTGGGCATCGTTTCGATCCACCAAGGCGGCCATCAAGCTACATACGCTGCTGGACCTGCGCAGCGCAATTCCGGCATTCATTCACATCAGTGACGGCAAGCTGCACGATGTCAACGTCCTCGACATTCTTCTTGTCGAGGCGGGCAGTTTCTACATCATGGACCGGGGTTATCTGGACTTCGTGCGGCTATACGCGATGCATCGGGCCGGAGCCTTCTTCGTCACACGCGCCAAGGAGAACATGGATGCGCGGCGCGTGTATTCGTTTCCCGTGGACCGGGTCAGCGGAATCATCTGCGACCAGCGCGTCATGCTCAACGGCTTCTACTCAGCAGAGAATTACCCGGACCATCTTCGTCGCATTCGCTTCAACGATCCGGAGACGGGCAGGACGCTGATCTTTCTGACCAACAACACCGCATTGCCTGCCCTGACCATCGCCGCGCTTTACAAAAGCCGTTGGCAGGTTGAGTTGTTTTTCAAATGGATCAAGCAACACCTGCGTATCAAGCGCTTTCTGGCTACCAGCGAGAACGCAGTGAGAAGCCAGATTTGGTGTGCAATCGCGACCTATGTGTTGATCGCTATCGTCAAAAAGGAACTGAAACTCGAAGCCTCTCTCTACACTTGTCTACAGATTCTGTCGGTATCTGTTTTCGAGAAAACCGAGATTTCATGCGCCCTTCAGCCATATCAATCCCAAAATTATCTACAAGCATCTTCCAACCAGCTGAATCTATTCAACATCTAACCGGACACCAGTGATCTACTCTGATTTCGCACTAGCGCCATGACTTATCACGCATAATATCCAGAACTCCTTCCAATGGTTGACTTTATCCTCGTCCTTTTTTTACTCTTTCCCGGAAGGCGAAATCGTACTCGACAGGCAGGGAAAGAGGCGAACCGTTTTCAGCGTCCCCTCCTACGCCACCTTTGGCACGCGCTGAGACGCCGTCATTCACTTACGTTTGCCCAAGAAGAGCCGGTACGCCGGATCGGTGTATTTCCAAGAGGACACCATGACTTACCAAAGTGAGCGGAAGGGAATCGCTCTCTCGAACTCCACACTCTCACACCTTGACGCGTCGATTGCGCGGCCACTGTACGACCGCAGCCGCTTGGTGCCGGGGCTGGTGCACATCGGCGCTGGGGCATTCAACTGTTCGCATCTTGCGGTGTACCTG
>Ga0255352_1001559_pt1 | contig 11131 bp, 8 predicted proteins | sample HBST0metaG_FD_189939 | JGI IMG/M metagenome (GOLD analysis project Ga0255352, IMG submission 189939) | Peat soil microbial communities from Stordalen Mire, Sweden - H.B.S.T0 | ecosystem: Environmental > Terrestrial > Soil > Wetlands > Peat | place: Sweden: Norrbotten County, Stordalen Mire...
TCCAGAGAAGGCGCCCGCCGAAGCATCTGGAGCGGAAGCGTCGCCGGCGGTCTGCACGGCCCTGCCCGCCACGATTTCAGCGCCGGCCGAAAAGGCAGCTACGGCGACCAAATCCGGCGGAAAGGCGGGCGCTCCGTCAGCTTCCACGACATCGGCAGCGCAGGTGCAGACCTTCCATCTGCCGGACGGAATGACCAATGCCGCCCAAATCGCGCCGCAGCTTGCCGGCGTCTCCGGGAGCGTTGTCAGCGCCACGGCCATCAGCCCTGCGGAGATCGTGGTGGTGCTGAATACAGCCGCCAAGCCAGCCCCTGCGCCCAGCCCCGCCAAGCCGGGGAAGACGCCCAGCCCCAAGGGCAGCCCGGCCAACAGCACGGTCATGATCCAGAACTTCATCAACCAGGCTGCGCGGCCCGATCCCCACGTCTTCGCCTTCACCCTGCCGCCCGGCAGCGGTAAGGCGTGCGAGGTTGCCCATGCGCTGGTCGATGCAGTTCCCGGCGTCGTCAGCGTCACGGCGGTGGGCGACACGCGTTTGCTGGTGACGGCCTCACAGGAACCCGGTTCGGTGTCGTCAGGGTTGGTGGCGCTGGTCGGCAGCCAGGCTGCGCCCAAAGTCCATGCGGCGCTCGAAGACATGCGGCGACAGCCCGCCGGGGCGCTCGATACGCCTCAATTGAGAGACGCGCTGCAAGCCTGGAATCCTGTCCCCACCAATCGCACAGTGGCCAGCGTGAGAGAGCTGGCGAACAGGGTTCTAGGGCAAAATCCCAGCGTTGACGATCGAAGGCATTTGGTCAGCGTTCTTGAATCCGCGGACCAGCCGCTGGAGTCCCGCGTGCAGCAGCTCGCGGCCTCTCTGGCCGCACCTGCCGACACTGCCGCGGCAACGGTGGGTGCCCGGGTGCAGCGGCTCTATTACCTGCACGACCCGGGAGCCGTGGCCAGGCTGATCAGCAATATTTATCCCAATGTGCAGGCCCAGGCCCTTTTGCCGGATGCCGTGGTCCTTTCCCAATCGGAAGCAGTGGGCGGCAACGCGCTGGCGGAAGCGCAACGAACCATCACGCAGCTCGACCAGCCGCATCCGCAGGTTTCAGTGGATGCCTGGAGCCTGCAACTGGCAACCGGCAGCCCAGACAGCCTGAGCAACGTGATTCCCCAATTCGAGGACATCGCAGGCGCATATAACCAGGCGCTCGATGCCTCGATCGGAGCCGGCTGGAACTACCTGTCGCAAAAGCTCGGGGTGCCTGATTCGCTCGACCCGCTGTTACTCGAATATCTGACCTACCCAACGCGCGTTTCGAGCGACGGAAACATTCAGCGCTCGGAGAAGCCTTATTTGTCGGACAGTCCGCCGGCCCATCCTTCAGTCGGCTCGTCCGCCGGTTCGTCGGAGAAGCCCGGAGCGTATGGATTGGGATTCGCCACCCTCTACTATCCGCTTACCCCCAGCCTTCTCGACATGCTGGTGACGCTCGCCTCCATGAGCCACCCACAGGACGTTGCGCAAGAGCTGTTGAAGCGGATGGAAGGCGCGCCTGAGCGCGCACACAACGAGCCGGCGCCCAGTGATTCCAAGGTCACCAACGGTACGCCTCGTCCCGCCTCCTGCCGGGAGCGCGACGAGGTGTACTACGGCATCAAGAAGGACCACGGCGTACGCAGTGCCCCGACGGGAGCTCCTGAAAGCCTGCAACTGGAGTGCCTCTACGAAGTGTTATTGGGCAAGGGAGGAATGTTTGCCGCGTCTCCGGCTGGCCCCCAGGCGACGAGCGCACTGGGCCAGTTGCGCGCGGCGCTAGCGGATTTCCTCTTCCACTACAAGCTGAAGGTCGAATATCCAGACGAGTTCCACTTCTATCTGGAGCCCATGGCCGCCGACACGCTGGACGCTTCGTTCCAGCCGATCATCGACGCCTTTGACGAGGACCTGGGGGTCTTTCAAAACCGGTTGCAGCTCGAGATCTCTGACGCGCTCAAGGAGGACAAGAGCATCAAGTACGGCTACGGCGGGTTGGTGAGCTTGAAGGTGCTCGGCGGCCAGGAGGGCGATGTGCGCACGGCCACGCAGAACTACTTCGACACCACGGCCACACCCTCGCTGAGCGACCTGTTTACCAACCTGCAAAAGGACAGCGGATCGAGCGCGCTGTCGTTGGCCACCGCCCTTACGCCGGCCGGCGCAGCACAACTGGCCACGGCGCTGGGAGAGACTCTCTCGCCCAAAACCACCACAGCTCATCTGGGTCGCGGACTCGATCTGGATGTAACCGCGCACACCCTCTCCGGAGCTTCGGGCGCGGAGCTGGATCTGTCGGTGCGATCCACGGAGAATGGCGCGGGCATTATCCACGCGGGCGACCCCAAGGCCACCGACGACTTGAACTCGCGCGTCTCTCAACACACCGTGGAAACGCACGTCCGGGTCAATTCGCTGCGCCTCTTCAAGGTTTCCACGCTCGGCTCCACGCTGGCCCGGGGACAGGGCTCGTGGAAGCCCTTCGATCCCTACATTGAGATTCCGCTGCTGGGAGAGTTATTCGCGCGGCCTCGTCCGCCGAAGGAAATCTACACCCAGAGCCTGGTGTTCGTGGATGCGGTGGTAGTTCCCACGGCGGCCGACCTGGGCTACGGCGTGCCTGTGGTCTTCGACCAATTGGAACTGGAGGCCGGACGTTCCAGGAATATGACCCGGTTCGAGGATTTTCCCAACCACCTTGGCGACCGGATCCTGCAATATCACCAGCAGGTGGTCGATTGCCTGAATCGCGAGTATGTGAACAGCCAGGGCACTGTAAGCATTTGGGCGGGCGGCGAGAAACCGGCGTGCGGTCCCGCCAGTTTCGACCTCAAACTGACTGAAGCGGTGGACTAGCGATGGAGTCCGGCGGGCGGCTAGCCCGCCCTGTCGTTCCCCGCACCCCGAGGGGCCCCATGCTTCGGTTTCTTCCTGCTCTTGATTCAATCGATCCGGCTCTCAAACAGAGGCACCGTGCCCCATCCATTTCGCAGGCTTGATCGCGAAATGGGTGGGAAGGCGCAACACTCTTTGAGAGCCGGATCAAAAGGGAGAATCAAAGCAGGAACTTCCGGCGTTTACGGATAAATGCGGTGCAGCGTGCGTGCGAAGGGAATCGTCTCCCGCACATGGTCCAGTCCGCAAATCCAGGCGACCGCGCGCTCAATGCCCATGCCGAATCCCGAGTGCGGCACACTGCCGTAGCGGCGCAGATCGAGATACCACTGGAACGCCTCTTTGGGCAGATTGTGCTGCTCAATGCGTGAGTTCAACAGCTCGAAACTCGAAACGCGCTGTGAGCCGCCAATGATTTCGCCGTAGCCTTCCGGCGCCAGCACATCGACGCACAAGGCGAAGCGCGCGTCCTTGGGGTCGGGCTCCATGTAAAAGGCCTTCACGTCCGCCGGGTAGCGATTGACCATCACTGGCTTGTCAAACTGCGAACTGAGCCAGGTTTCGTCCGGCGAGCCGAAGTCGTTGCCGTACTCGAAGGGCGCTTCGAGTTTGCCGTCCTTGTACGCCTGGTTGAGCATCTCGGCGGCCACATCGTAGCGCAGGCGCGGGAACGGCGGACAGATGGCCTCGAGCTTGGCCGGATCGCGGCCGATCACCGCCAGCTCCGAGGCCCGATTCTTGAGCACGCTGTGAACAATGTGCGACAGGAAATTTTCCGCCAGTTCGAGCAGGCCGTCCAGGTCCATATAGGCGACTTCGGGCTCGATCATCCAGAACTCGGTTAAATGGCGGCGCGTCTTGGACTTTTCCGCGCGGAAGGTGGGCCCGAAGCTGTAGACCTTGCCCAGCGCCAGCGCCGTGGACTCGATGTAAAGCTGGCCGCTCTGCGTCAGGAAGGCCGGATCGCCAAAATAATCGACCGGGAACAGTGTCGATGTGCCTTCGCACGCCGCCGGGGTCAGGATAGGCGGATCGGTGCGGATGAAACCATTGGTGTCAAAGTATTCCGCCGCCGCACGCATGATCTCGGCACGGATGCGCAGAATGGCGGACTGGCGCGGGGAACGAACCCATAGATGGCGGTGCTCCATCAGAAAGTCGACGCCGTGCTCCTTGAGCGTGATGGGGTAAGGATCGGACTCGGGGACGCGCTGGATGACTTCAAGGCCCTCGACGTCGAGCTCGAATCCGCCCTTCGCACGCTTGTCGGCGCGAACCTTGCCGGTGACGATGACGCTGGACTCCTGCGTAAGGCCCTTCAAGGCTTCAAACACCTCGGGCGAGACGCTTTTGACGTGGGCGACGCCCTGGATGGTGCCGGTGCCATCGCGAAAGATGGGGAACAGCAGCTTGCCGCTTTCGCGCAGGTTGTAGAGCCATCCGCGCAAGGTGACGGACTGGCCTTCAAACTGGCCCAGGGTGTCGATGGTGGCAATGGGAGCGGTAGGGGTTTCGGTGACTGCGGGAGTAGTTTCTTCAGGCATGGGCTTCCTTGGGGTCCGAAGCGGCCGGACACTCTAGGATAACGCGGAGCGCGGGGTGGGCCGCGTTGCCGGGCAATTCAATTGAGGGCAATCGCACGATCATTCCCGGCTCGCCAGAAATGGGCTTTGAAAAGGCGCGACATCAATCGCGTCACGCGATTGGGCGAGATTCCGGGGCTTTGGGGCGGTTCCTCTTCGCAGTGCGCGAGCTTCACGCGGCTGCCCCGCAAGCATGAGTTCCGCAAACCCACAGTCCTACTGATAACAGTCCCATCCTGCGAGCCGTTACGGCTGCCTCCGCTTGCCGAAGCTGATTCCAAGCAATACCACGCCGAAAACCACCAGCAGCGCTGCTAGCCCGTAGTGCGCCACCCACTCTCCTGACAGGAGGCCCGACACCGCGAGAATGCGCACAACACCGATCAGAATCATGGCGACTGCCAGCAGCCGGGCGCCCAGCATGATCACCGGAATCAACTCCAGGAACATGTGCGGGAGCACGCCGCGCCTGACCATGTGTTCGGTCAGAGTCTTCGAACTGAACAGCGCGGTGGCGATCAGCAAAAAGACCACCAGCACACCCGAAACCGCCAACTCTGCAAGAGTCATCGGCTAAAACCCCACGCGATTGATCCGGTTGGCTGAAATGGGGGCGTCGATAAGAGACCAAATATAAGTGAGCCCGAAGAACCAGAAGGTGAGCAGAACAAAGATTCCCTTTCCCACGTGACCGTTGTAAAACTGGCCGCCTCCTGGGAAAAAGAAGGAAAGGATGAAAGCCACGCCCGCATTTTTATAGATCCCCGGGTGCACGGCAACGGGCGCCGGTGCGCTCACCACGTTTTGAATGACAATCGAAGGCGCGCCGCCGGAGTTGCTCGCTGTCGGCGCATTCAATGTGATTCCACCCGCTGTGGGCGCTTGGGCCGCTCCCGCCAGCAGATTGGCTCCGCAGTAGCGGCACCGGATGGCAACCGGCAAAATCTGTTCCCCGCAAAAAGGGCACGGTTTACTGGCTCGTTCCGCAGTGGCTGGTGCCGGCGAAGTGAGAGACGCGGCGGACGCCGGAGCATCTGCTGACTCGGGCTTCTGACAAGCGGTACCACAATTTCCGCAAAACGCTGAGGCCGTATCCAGCGCAGTGCCGCATTGCGTGCAATTCATCGTGCATCCTTTCAATAGCGTCGCGGAAGCGATCAGTTTTGAGGTTGCACGTAGTGTACACGCCGTGTGCCACGCTTGCGGGTGACTTTCGTTTGGTCGCACAAACAGCTATAGCAAAATCAGAGTCGATGCACCCGAAGCCAATTCCGCTAAGTTGACGCGACCAACAGGGAGCGGCGACCTCGCACAATCTCACCTGGGCACAGTTACTCTGATTTTGCTCTAACTTCGCAGTAAAGCCCACGACGCATTCCGCGCCGTGGGCCTCTGGTTTCAAGCCGAACATCCAAGTCGCACATATTGCCAGGAACGATCTCATGCGGGTACCGGCCTGGCACGGTTGTCCCTTCCGCAGGTAGCTAGGGAGCCTCTGAATGAGTCGTCGTCTTGATAGGGCACGACTTTAGTCGTGCCGTAAATTGCACAAAAAGAAGGCGGGCTTTAGCCCCTGAGGGAAAGCAATTCGGGAATTGACCACTTAATAAGAGGCTCCCCTAGCCGTTCAACTGCTCCTGCAGCTTGTTCAACATGCGGTGCAGGTCCTTGTCGGTGCGGCGCTGATCGTCGATCTTGGCAATCGAGTGCATCACCGTGGTGTGATGCTTGTTGCCGAACTGCCGGCCGATCTCCGGCAAGCTGGCTTCGGTCATCTGCTTGGCCAGGTACATGGCAATCTGCCGTGGCACCACCACGTTGCGCGAGTTGTTCTTCTGCTTCAGGTCCGTGACCCTCATGCCGAACTGCTCAGCCACAGCGCGCTGAATGGCCTCAATAGTGATCTTGCGCACCTGCATGTCGATGAACTGCTTCAGGCACTGCTGGGTCGAGGACAGCGTGATCTCCAGATGATTCATCTGGCACCAGGCGATCAGCCGCGTCATGGCGCCTTCGAGTTCGCGCACGTTGGTGCGCACATTCGAGGCCACAAACAGCGCCACATCGATGGGCAGCAGCACCTGCTCGCTCTCCGCCTTCTTCTGCAGGATCGCGACCTTGGTTTCAAGATCGGGGGGCTGAATGTCGGCAATCAGGCCCCACTCAAAACGCGAGCGCAGCCGGTCCTCGATCTCCGCCAGCTCTTTCGGCGGTCGGTCCGACGCGATCACGATCTGCTTCATGCTCTCGTGCAGCGCGTTGAAGGTATGGAAGAACTCCTCCTGCGTGCGCTCCTTTTGAGCGATGAACTGAATGTCGTCGATCAGCAGCACATCCACCGTGCGGAAACGGTCGCGGAAGCTGGTCATGCGGTCCGTGCGCAGCGAGGTGATCATCTCGTTGGTGAACTTCTCCGCCGAGACATAGCAGATGCTGGCCATAGGCTGGCGACGCTTCACCTCGTGGCCGATGGCATGCATCAGGTGGGTCTTGCCCATGCCGACGCCGCCATAGAGGAACAGCGGATTGTAGGCTCGCGAAGGCCGCTCCGCCACCGCCAGCGCTGCCGCCCGGGCAAACTGGTTGCCGTTGCCGATCACGAAGGCGTCGAACGTGTAGCGCGAGTTGAGCTGCGCGGCCGTGAACCAGTCAATGGTGGTCTGTACCGGGGGACGCGCCGGAGCTGCGGCGGGCGCGTGATCCGCCACCGGCCCGAATCCCCCGTCCTTGCGCTGCGGCGGAACCGAAGGATCTTCCTCGGCGGTCACAAAACACACGTCGTCCAGTTCCAGCGACTGCAGGTCAATGGCCTCCTGGATCAGATCGCCATACTTGTCCCCGATGTGCTGAAATTCGGGCGAAGGCACGCGCACGTAGAGCGTCCGGCCAGCTACGTGACTGTAACGGGTGGGTTTAAGCCACGTCTCGAAAGATTGGCGGATGACCTTTTTCTCTAGCGCCGAGAGAATTTGAAGCCAGGGATTGAGAGCCGTCGCCGGCGATACTGCAAATGACATCGTGCTGATCCTTGCCCGCGCCGCCTGATGTGTGCCGGGCCGGTTCATCCGCTGAGCACAGGCAATAGCTCTCTGGTGACGTAAAGCTCTGGGCCTTACATCCCGTCAATGCTCTCAAACCTGCCTGATTGCCGCTGGTCGGCCCCTGATTTTAACTTCGGGACCCGGGATAAAACTCGTTCCGTGGGACGCTTCAAAAACTTTGCTGAACGGACCCGATGGTAGCACATTTGGAGACCGTTTCAATCACTCTTTCACATAACTTTAGGGCTCCATCCCTTGGTTGCACCATACGTTGTGAAACTCGCGCTCATGATTACCAGAGTCACTGCCTGCAACCGCCAAAGCCGCACCAATCGTGGCCAATTCCTCTGTTGGACTCCGTTCTCAACCCAGCAGTTGGCTGACTCCAAAAATCTCCCCCGCACACTTCCCGCTGGCTTCCTGGCTCAACCTGGGGTACACTTGAATCTTGCCGTCAAGGCGCAGATTCTCACTAGGAAACAGGAGCGCATTTTCATGCCCAAGCGCACATTTCAACCCAATCGCCGCAAACGCGTGAAGACCCACGGTTTCCGCGCGCGGATGAAGACCAAGAGCGGCGCAGCCGTGTTGAACCGCCGCCGTGCCATCGGCCGCAAGCGCGTCGCTGTCAGCGCCGGCTTCCGCGACTAAACCTCTGCGGGACGTTCAACTGGCCTCTCTTCCGTCCCCTTCCGTAGCCGGAATGGATTGCAAACGCATGGCAATTCCGGCACATACCTTCCGCAGCGTTGCCATGACTACCCCGTCCCAGCCTGCCGAATGCCAGCCCACCCGGCTATCCGGGCCCGCCCGCCAATCTTTAACTGGTGCGCGGCTCAGGAAGCACGCCGACTATCAGCTAGCCTACAAGGCTGGCCGCAAGCGGCAGTCCGCGTCCATGAGCTGGTTTCTGGCCCCTCAGCCTCCTGCCTATCCCGGCGCCGCGCCCCTGACCGGACCGCGCGTTGGCCTCACCGTCGGCAAAGTGATCGGCAAGGCGCACGAGCGCAACCGCATCAAGCGCCGCATGAGGGACATTCTGCGTCGCCATGTGGAACTCCTTCCCAAAGGCTGCGACCTGATCCTCCATCCCCGCCGTACGGTGATGACCGTCGATTTCACGAAACTTGAGGCAGAGGTTGTGCGTATCCTTCAGCAGGCCAACGCCGAGGCCACGCGCCTGCCGGCTCCTGTTGCCGCACGACTCGTCCCGGCCCGGCCCGCACAATGACCCGCATTCTGCTCGCCACGCTCGCTTTTTACAGTCGCTGGCTCTCTCCCGCGATCCATTCGCTGGGCTCTGGCGGCTGCCGCTATCTGCCGACATGTTCTGAGTACGCCGCCGTGGCCATCGCCACGCATGGCCCCGTGCGCGGCGTGGCGCTGGCCCTCATGCGCCTCCTCCGCTGCCATCCTTTTGCGCGCGGCGGCCTCGATCCGGTCCCGCCCCTGCGCCACTCCTGTGCGGCTCCCGCACCTTCCTGCGGCAATGCTCAAGCCATTCACCCCCATGAACCGTTACCATAAGTGCAGCGGCAGCCTGACGGCACGCCCCGTTTACGAATAGGAAGTATCCTTTGCCCGAGATTCAAAATCCCAATCTTCAAGCGCAGGGCGGCGGCTCCGGCGGTGGCTCCGGCGATATGCGCAGCCTGCTGGCGTTCACCTTCCTGGCCCTCGTGGTCCTGGTTGGCTACCAGTTCTTTTTCAAACCCAAGCCGACCACCCCTGCGCCCGCCGCGCAGACCCAGACCCAGACGTCGCAGCCCGCGCTGCCAGCCACCCCCGGCCAGGCAGCTCCACCGCAGTTGGCCGCCGGCGCCGCGCAGGCTAACCCAGCCGTTCCGGTCATCGGAGCCCAGGCCGAATCGGAGACGACCATTGAGAACGAGAAGTACTCGATCGTCTTCACTAATCGCGGCGCACAGGTCAAGCGCTGGATTCTGAAGGGCTATTTCGACACGGCCGGCAAGCCTCTCGACATGGTGCAGCCCCAGGCCGCGGCTCGCTTCGGTCAGCCCCTCTCGCTCTTTACCTATGAGCCGGCCCTCACTGCCCAACTGAATCAGGCGCTTTACCTGGTCACAGCCTCGGGCGCGCAGCCCTCGGCCACTGGCTATGCCGTGGCTCCCGGCACCAACGCCCTCACCTTCCATTACTCCGCCAACGGCCTGGACGTGGTGAAGACCTTCCGCTTCGATGCCGGGTATGTCCTGACGGTCGAGTCCGAGGTCAAGCGCAACGGGGTTCCGGTGCGCGCGCTTGTGCAGTGGCCCGCCGGCCTGGGCGACATGGAAGAGTTCCTTCCCGCGTCCCTGACGCGCTCCGCAGTGCCAACGCCCTCTCAATTCGCCTGGTCGCTCGATGGCAAGCAGGATTCAGAGGCCGCCAAGAAGGTCAGCGGCAATGCCACGCTCGATCAGCCCTACGAGTACGCGGCCATCACCGACCTTTACTTCGCGACAGCCTTCCTGCCCGACGCGCCCGCGCGCACTTCGGTGGTCACGCTGCACAACTCCTTCGACATCCCCAGCGATCTGAGCGACCCCGCGAGCAAGAAGCGGCCGGCCGACGTACTGGGTCTCGCCGTGGGCGACCAGAGCGGCTCAACCCGCCTGCGTCTTTACGCCGGTCCGAAGCAGATGGATGTGCTCAAGACCATCCACGCGTCAGGCCCGGACGGCCAACTCAACGGGCCCAGCCTGGAGCCGCTGATTCAGTTTGGCTGGCTCACCGTCATCGCCAAGCCCCTCTACCTGGCTCTCCGCTTCCTGCGCGGTCTGCTTGGTCCGGGCGCCTACAACTGGGGCTGGGCCATCATCATCGTCACCGTGATCTTCAATCTCATCATGATGCCTACCCGGCTCATGATGATGAAGTCGTCGCTGAAGATGATGCGCATTCAGCCCAAGGTGGAGGCTCTCAAAAAGCGCTTCGCCCATCTCAAAATCAACGACCCCAAGCGGGCCGAGATGAACACCGAGATGATGGCGCTCTACAAGACCGAGGGCGTCAACATGTACGGCGGCTGCCTGCCGCTGTTGATCCAGATGCCGCTCTTCTTCGCCTACTACCGCGTCCTGCTGAACGCCGTCGAATTGCGCCAGGCCCACTGGTTCTGGCTCACCGACCTCTCGTCGCCCGATCCGCTCCACATTCTGCCGATTCTCATCATCGCCAGCATGTTCCTGGTGCAATTCATGACGCCGTCGCCGGGCATGGACCCCAACCAGCGCCGCATGATGGCCGTCATGATGCCTGTCATCTTCGGCTTCTCCATGTGGCACTTCGCCTCGGGTCTGGCTCTCTACTGGGGCACCGGCAACCTGATCAACCTGGCCATTCAGCTGGGCATCAACCAGTCCAAGATGGGCAAGGAAATGCACGCCATCGCCGCCAAACGCGCCGCCAAGAAGATCGGTGGAGGCAGCAAAACCATCCAGGGACGTCGCTAGACTTCCTGTTCCGATCCACCGCGCCCCGCTCAATTGCAATCTGAGCGGGGCGTTTTCTTTTCGCGGGCCAACGGGCTGCTCCCTGTTCCCTGCTCCCTGCTCCCTGTTCCCTGTTCCCTGTTCCCTGTTCCC
>Ga0255352_1001562_pt1 | contig 11098 bp, 8 predicted proteins | sample HBST0metaG_FD_189939 | JGI IMG/M metagenome (GOLD analysis project Ga0255352, IMG submission 189939) | Peat soil microbial communities from Stordalen Mire, Sweden - H.B.S.T0 | ecosystem: Environmental > Terrestrial > Soil > Wetlands > Peat | place: Sweden: Norrbotten County, Stordalen Mire...
CACATTCCCCCCGGCATCGATCCGTATGCCACCGTGACGAAGCTGCGCAACATATGCGGCGGCGAGGCCCCGGTGCCTTTTCTTGCCACCGACGAACTGGGGAAGACGCTTGCCTCGGGCGGTGACGTGATCTCGCTTGCACTCTTCGCGCATACGCACATGGACGAGATGCACTTGCTGGAGCCGCCCGCTGTCGGTGGTCACGGCCCGGTCGCGCTCAAGATGGTTCCTTCGATCACGACGATCAACGGCAATCGTCCGGCCTTTACGCTGGTCTCGGTCGACGCGGTCACTGGCGCTCTGAAGGATTACCGCGTGATTGCCAGCGCGGACAATCGCGGTTCCACCTGGGCCGAGGAGTATGACTACGCCACAACCTACGGCGAGCCGGATTTTTCTTCCGTTTCGGCCGCGCGGCTGGTGCGCGGCATGGTGGCCGACCGGCAGACGAACTCTGCCGCGGTCCAGTCCTACCTGCGTCTTTACTACGGTCGGGATCTTTCCGCGGCGCTCAAGCCCTTCTGGTCGCAGTACGCCTGTTCGTTGACGAATCTTGAGGCCGAGTCCTACCGTCGCTGCCTGTGCGGTGAAACGCGCGAAGCAGGCAAATAAAGCAGATGTCTGGTCTGTTTTCATCGAGCGCATCACGTGTGGAATGCGTGGCGCGCTCGAACCGCTCTGGAATTGCTTCTCAGAAAATAGCAACAAAACGAAGCTGTCATCCTGAGCGAACGGGGCCCCAAGCGTTTTTCAGCTTGGGGGGTGGTGAGTCGAAGGATCCGCGGTTGTTTCTCAAAGACCCCCGAAGACACCACATGCATTCAGTCTTCGGTGTAGTGCTCGTGCATTGCAGAACGGTTCTAGAGCAATTCGTCCTTGGCCGGTTGAATCTCGAAGTCGACGTGCTGCGTGCCGAGATAGGGATGCGTGGCGCGCAGTTGCGCCTGGCCGCTCATCTCGAAGGTGCGCACCCAGACCGCGCCTTGGCCGCCGACCAGCGGGAACGGGTTGTCGCCGATCAGCTCCGCCGGTCCCACAATCTCGAAGCGGATTGCGGCGTCGGAGAAGGGGCGCACGTTGCCGAACTCGTCGGTCACGCGCACCGCCACGCGCGTCGTGTCCGCGCCATCGGCGATGAGTCGCGTGGTGTCGGGCGCGAGCACCAGCCTGCGGTCAACGCCGTCGCCCGACATCAACCGTGTCACGACGAGTTTGCCGCCGATGTAGCCTTCGATCTTCAGGTCGCCCCAGTGGTCGTCGTACTTTGCCAGGCCCACCGAAAACGGCGGATACTTCAGGTGCGCAAACTCCGTGCGGTCCGGATCGGCCTCGGCCACGAGTTTGCCCGCGATGTAGAACTTCAGGTGCTCGCAGTTGGAGCAAACTACCGCGTGGTCGAACTTGGAATTTTCGTCGCCAAGCGCCCAGTGAAAGGCTGGCTCCAGCACAATCTCTTCCGAGGGATCGCACTGCGAGCGATAGAAGCCCGCCGCCGGTTTCGGTTCGCGGAAGATGTCCATCACGCCGTGATAGCAGATGCGGTCGCCCGAGCCGAAGTTGGCGTGCGTGTTGTAGTCGAAAGCGCACCAGCCGATGCCGCCCGCGTACTGCGCGTTCGCGGCCAGTTGGTTGTGAATGCGCGCGTGACGCAGCGTGTGTTCGCGCAGCCGCTCGATGTTATCGATGGTCTTGGTCGGGTAGGTGTGCCCGATGAACTCCGTGTTCAGATACAGCGGATGATTCGGCTCACGCAGCGGGAAACCGAAGTCGTTGATCGTGAAGACGTCTTCGAGTAACTCACTGGGATACTTATTGCGAATGCCCCCGGTTTGCCGCGTCGGGTCAAGCTGGTGCGCCAGTGCATTGGTGCGCGTGTAGAAGTCGTGATCGTCGTGCGACTCATTGATGCGCACGCCCCACAGCACGATGGACGCGTGGTTCCAGTCGCGGCGAATCATGCGGCCAACGTTGTCGACCGAAATATCCTTCCACGCCGCGTCTCCGATGTGCTGCCATCCGGGAATCTCTTCGAGCACCAACAGACCCACCTCGTCGCAGGCATCCAGAAAGTGCCGCGATTGCGGGTAATGCGAGGTGCGCACGATGTTGCAGTGCAGATTTTTTCTCAGAATCACTGCGTCCTGCCGCTGCACTTTTCCCGGCATCGCCTGACCCACCCACGGAAAGCTCTGGTGCCGGTCAAGCCCGTGCAGCTTCACGGTTTTGCCGTTGAGCGAAAATCCCTTCGGCGTGAATCTTGCTTCGCGGAAGCCGATGCGCCGCTCGTCGTTGTCGTAGGCGCGACCGTTCTTGATCAACGTCACCACCACGCGATAGAGCTTCGGCGTTTGCAGATCCCATAACTCGATGCCGTCGAGCTTCGCGAAATGCAGGGTCGTCGATTCCTGCAGTGTGCCGGCTTCGAGCGGTTGTTCGGTCTTCGCGATGAGCTTGTCGCCGTCGTAGATCGCTGCCGTGAGCGCCAGTCCCGCTTCGAGTTTTTTGTCGGGGCTTTCCAGAAAGCAGACCACGTCGAGTTGCGGCGCGCCCGTGAGCACGTCCTTTGGTTGCGCGAAGATGTTTTCGATGTAGGTGGGCGCGACAAAGCGCAGCGAGACCTCGCGATAGATGCCGCCGAAGGTCAGGTAATCGACCTCATCGCCGAAGGGGGGAATGTCGGCCCGCTCGGTCGAGTCCACTTCGATGGCCAGCACGTTGTCGCCTGCCCAGTCGATGTGCCCGGTCAGCTCGAAGCTGAAGGGCGTGTAGCCGCCCTTGTATTCGCCCAGCTTCACGTCGTTCAGGTACACGGTCGAGGCAGTCATCACACCCTCGAAGTCGACAAAGATGCGTCGGCCATGCGCGACCGGCGGCACCTTGAAGTGGCGGCGATAGACGGAGACGAACTGGTAGGACTTTTCATCGAAGCCGTGCCAGGGCACGCGCAGATTGGTGTGCGGCAGCGTCACGCGGTCGAATTGGCTGTCGTTGAAGCCGCGCGTGAGCGCCTCGGCCGTGGCCTTCGGGCTGTAGCGCCAGCGGCGGTTAAAACTCAGTACGGCGCGCGCGTGCGGTGCGGCCTCGGCAGCCAGCGGAGCAGCCACCGCCGAGGCGGCCAGCAGCGTTCCGGTGGTCTTCAAAAAATCGCGGCGATCCATGCGAAGCTCCTTTGATGGCTATGGTTTTCCGCCGAAGCTCCCGCGCCGTGAAAGGCGCGCGGCGGGGTGTTGATCAGGGACCATTGTATGCGTTTTCTTCTGCTCGGGTGCAGGGGGAGCTTGCGATGCGTGTGTCGTCGGTTTTCTATCGCACGTCCTGCCGCGGAAGGACGTGCGGAATTTCGCTGTTTTTCTGACTTTCCCGGAGGCAGAGAGACCATGCAGCAGGGATAAATTTCGCGTGTCGATGTTTGGACTTGCCGAAGTTGATAACGTTAACTTATAGTGGTTTCACTTAAGGTTCATTCAGATCGAATCACGCGCAAGGGCGCGCCGCTCAATCTGGAACACAACCGCGTCGGGAGCGATGACGATGGGCTTGGTACTGGGAATCGATGGCGGGGGGACGCGTACGCGTGCCTCGATCATGAACGGCGATCAGGTGATTGGGCATGCCGTGGGCGGCTCGATCAAGCGTCTGCGCGTCGGCGCCGAGGTGGCGGAAGCCAATCTGCGCGCCATCCTTAAGGATGCCTTTGCGCAGGCCGGCATCCAGGGTGTGCAGGCGGCTTGTTGCGGTGTTGCCTCCGCCTCTTTGCCCGGTATTACCGAGTGGATTACCGCCGTTCTGCATGATTTCGGCGCGGAAAAATCCGAGGTCGTCGGCGACGAGGTCATCGCGCTCGATGCGGCCTTCCACGGTGGCCCCGGCATTCTGCAGATTGCCGGCACGGGCTCGAACACCATTGGCCGCGCCGCCGATGGCAGTCGCGAATGCGCTGGCGGCTGGAGTTCCCGGCTCGGCGACGAAGGTTCGGGCTACTGGATCGGCGTCCACAGCATTCGCCGTGCCCTGAAGGCCCACGATCGTGAGCAGCCCACGCAGGTTCTAGCCAAGGTCTGCGAACTCTGGAAGATCTCCAGCCTCGATGAACTGGTCAGTCTGGGCGACTCAACCCCGGGGCCAGACTTTGCCGCGCTCGCGCCAACCATCAACGCGCTGGCCGAGGCCGGCGATGCGGTGGCCCTCGACGTTCTGGCTCAGGCCGCGCGTGATCTGGCCGAGTTCGTGCTGCTGGTGCGCTCGAAGCTCAAGCGCAGGCACAACATTGCGGGCGAGGTTCCCGTCGCCTGGACCGGTGGCGTCATTGAGAAGATGTCTCTGGTGCGCGAACCATTTTTCGCCGCGCTCAAGGCCGCCGCGCCCGCGATGCCGGTCGCTGCCAGCGCCGCCGTCTCGATCGAAGGCGCCCTCTGGCGCGCCAAAAATATGCTTGCTTAAAGACTTTTACGGCTATCACGTTTGCCGTTCCAAACGGGCTGGCTGCCTTGCGACAGCCGGCCTTTTTTTTGCGAAATAAATTTACTCCGGCAGCGGTAACTCACCGTCGAGTCCGGCCGCAATCAGATCGTCGCGCAGCCGCGCGAAGTTTTTGTACTGGATGGCCCGCATCCCCAGCGCCCGCGCGGCTTCCACGTTCTCCGCGATGTCGTCGAGAAACAGCGCCACGCCCGGCTCGATACCGAGTGTGTCGAGCGTGTGTCGGAAGATCGCCGCGTCCGGCTTGATGATCTTCAGCTCGTAGCTCCACACGCGCACGTCGAACTCGCTGAGCCAGGCAAAGCTCCGCTCGATGCTCTCGCGCACCGCGTCGCCCATGTTCGACAGAATCGCCGTCTTCAGCCCGCGTGCCTTCACTGCGCGCTGCCAGTCGAGCAGTTGCAGGTCGAAGCAAGTCCACATCTGCGCGTCGACTGCGTTGGCCTCGGCCACCTCGGCCCCGGTCGGCTGTTGGCCCGCGTCGATGAGCGTCTTTCGCCAGTACTCCAGGCCCGTGAAGATGCCCTGGTCGTACTCCTTGCGATATTTCATGTAGAGCTGGATGGCCTTGTCGGCCGGTAGTTTCAGTCGGCGGGCGATCTCCATCTTGGCCTGTAGATCCGGCTCGCCGCTCAACACCATTCCGTAGTCGAAGATCACTGCGCGTAGCTGCAAACATTCCTCCCGGGCGAGCCCGTGTAGGTTGAAAAAGGGCTCTGTTTGTATTTTGCACGAGCCGGAGCGCGACTCCGTCTCATCCGCGAGCCTTATAGAATAAAAAAACATGCGCTTTTCCCGCCGTACCAACTGGAACACCGAAGAAAACGAGCTGTCGCTCGCGCATCACGCCCGCGTGGCCGCCAGGCTGCCGCTGGCCGATCTGACCGCCTCGAACCCCACCCGCTGCGGCTTCACTTATCCCGACGATCTGCTTGCCGTGCTCTCGACTCCCGCCGCTTTTGACTACGATCCGCAGCCGCGCGGCGCTCTGCGTGCCCGCCAGGCCGTCTGCGATTACTACCAGAGCCACGGCGTCGCGCTCGATCCCGCGCAGCTCGTGCTCACCACCTCCACCAGCGAGGCCTACAGCTACCTCTTCCGCCTGCTCTGCGACCCCGGCGCGGAGCTGATCGTGCCCCAGCCCGGCTACCCGCTCTTCGACTACCTCGCCGAGTTGGAAGACGTGCGCATCAAGCCCGTCGGCCTCGTTTACGATCAGGGCTGGCAGATCGATCCCGAGAGCTTCCGTCGTGTTCTCACGCCCCAGACGCGCGCCATCCTGCTCGTCCACCCCAACAATCCCACCGGCCACTACACCCGCCCCTGGGAGGTTGAGGAGCTGGCGAAGATCTGTCGCGAGCACGATCTGTCGCTCATCGTCGACGAGGTCTTTCTCGATTACGCCTTCGACAAGCCGGAAAAAAGCTTTGCGGCTGGCATCGACGGCGTGCCCGTCTTCGTCGTCAGCGGCCTCAGCAAGATCTGCGGCTTGCCGCAGATGAAGTCGGCCTGGATCGCCGCCACCGGTCCCGCGAAGGAGGCCGCGCTCGACCGGCTCGAGGTCATCGCCGACACCTTTTTGTCGATGAATGCACCGGTGCAGTGCGCCATGCCGGACTGGCTCGCCGGCCGCGACGACCTCCAGCGCCAGATTCATGTCCGCACTACGGCCAATCTTGCTGTTCTTGACCGCGAGATTAAAAAAATCCCCGCCGCCAGCCGTCTGGTTGCCGACGGCGGCTGGTACGCCGTTCTGCGCATTCCAGCTATTCAGCCCGACGAGCAGACCGTCCGCGAACTGCTCGATCACGGCGTCTGGGTGCATCCCGGCTACTTCTTCGGCCTGCCGGAGTCGGGCTGGCTGGTGCTTAGCCTGCTGGCTCCGGAGTCCGAATTCAGTACCGGCGTAATGCGTATTGTTGATACTTTGGAAACGAATCAGGGCAGTAACGTTCCCCGGGGAGTTCTTTAAGCCTTACGCGAAGAATCGACCTGCAACTGCAAGGAGACAAAATGCTTATGTCTTGGCAAACTTTCGTTACATTTCCTGCAGAAAGGGATTGCCCCGTCGCTCGGCGCCGATTGTTGTCCCAGGGCCGTGGCCAGGCACAACCCGCGTCACGTCGGGCAGTGTGAGCAGCTTGGTTCGGATTGAGGTGAAGATCTGCTGTGCGTCGCCGCCCGGCAGGTCGGTGCGACCGATGCCGCCGGCAAACAGCGTGTCGCCGGCGATCAGCAGACCTTCGGCTCCGAAGTAAAAGCAGACCGAACCCTGCGTGTGTCCGGGCGTATGCAGCACCGTTGCCGGGAAGTGCTCAAGCCCGACCGTCTGTCCGTCATCCAGTCCTTCGTCGGGCAGCACGAACTCCGGGGTGGGCATGCCGAACAGCGCGGCCTGCTGCGGCGCCGCTTGCAGCAACGCCAGATCGTCCCCGCAGAGAAAGACGGGGGCACCGGTCAGCTTCTTGATGCGCGCCAGCGCGCCGATGTGGTCGATGTGGGCGTGGGTCAGCAGAATTTGCTTGACCGTCAGATCGTGTTTGCTCAGCCGCTCTTCAATGCGTTCCGGGTTGCCGCCCGGGTCGATCACCAGCGCCTCGTGGCTCGTCTCGTTGCCGATGATGGTGCAGTTGCAACCCAGCACTCCTACGGGAAAGCTCTCCAAAATCATGTTTCGATTGTAGAGGGCTTTCCCGCGGAAATTCCCGCGCGGTGCTAAGAAATGCTCTAGCGCACTGGCTCGAAGACAACAATGCAGTTGGTGACCGAGAACCCAAAGTGTGCCGGTTGGTTGCCGCAGAACTGTTGCGTCTCCCGGTAACCATGTGCCTGAAGAGTGTCCGCGATCTGATCGATATGCAGAGGGCTCCCGACCGGTTTGATCTGCACAATCTGATTGCGCCAGATAACATTGCCCGAGTAACCTTGGCTGACCAAAATAAAGGCCGGGTGTGTTGCGAGCTCTTCCGGAAGCCGGTTTTCGGCATTGAGACCGATCTTCCATGGCCAGTAACTGGATGGCATGTTGGTAAAGGTCAAATGTGCGTAAGGTTCAATAGCGTCCGTATCTGAAGTGAACCCTGCCACGGATTGCCCTGGGGCGCGTGCTTCCAGAAAGCGCGCTGCTTGCAGACCGCCATCGAACGGCGTCTTGGTCAGTGCTGCCGCAGCGGTCCAGCCGATCTGCTCGACCAGTGTTGCCAGCAGCACGAGGCAAAAGATCATAGAGCGGCGCGACTGCGCTTCTGGTGCGTCGTGCCAGGCCAGCCACAGCATTGCTGCCAGCCCTGTCCATAGCACCGAACTGTGGTGTTCGCTAAAGGGCAGAAACTTCGCGCCGAACAGCACGAAGGCCAGCGGCAGTAGGACACTCCAGCGCTTCAATGTCGCCAGCCAGACAAGCAGCGCCACATAGAAGGCCAGAGCCAGCAGGTTCAAACTCGAGACCGGATAAAACAGCAGCGAAATCCAGGTGACCGTTGACAGCGCCAGTTTCGCGGCAGAAGAAGCATGTCCGTTGGGCGGTTGCAGCCATAGTCCCAGCCGTTGCCTGTAGCCCGTTTGCGCCTGCTGGGCCATGGTCGGCGCAAGGTTCAGCTTCGTCCTGGGCGCGACTGTCTTCGGCTGTGGAATTCCCGTTAGGGTTGCGATCAGACGGCCTGTCGTATGGTTGCCAACTAGCCCGTGCGCCTCGCCCGTGCTCTGGTCCGGTGCCGGAATCGCCGTGTAAATCGCGAACAGGCCTAGCACTGCCAGCACCGCGCCCGCCGTCCAAAGCTGTTTTTTCTCCGGCTTTGTTTCGAGGCCGCGCAGGTGGCAAAAATAGTAGGCGACCAGCCCTGCCGCCAGACAAAAGGCGATCAGCGAGGTGTTTGCCAGAAGTCCGGCCAGCATGGCGACCAGCACCGGGCGCGGCTTGCGGGCCAGCATCGTCACGCAGAGCGCGAAGCCCAGCAGCGGCACCAGACTGTAGCTGCGCGCCACTACCGCCGTCTGAAACAGTGGCGCGAAACTGAAAGGCAGAATCCACCGGACCGGAGCTGGAAATGGCGCATAGCGCAGAACGAGATAGGCGGCGGCCACGCCTGCAGCGACCGAAAGCACGTGCATGGCTCCGTACGGGCAGCCCAGCCGCGTCAGCATCCAGAGAAGAAGATGCCACAGACCGGGTGTGCCCTCGTAGTGCATTCGCTCAAAAAGAATCTGGCTCAGGCTGCAATCGCGCGCAATCAGCCATGCCTGCGCCTCGTCGGCCCAGGCCGCGTGCGCGAAGGCCAGCCAACTGGCCACGGCGGCATACAGGACCAGCAGACCGGCTTCGATGGAATGGAAAGAGGATGTAGAACGGACAGCAAATAGTTTCATCGTGCCAACCTTTAACTCCCGCAGGCCCGGCGGGGGAACAATCTCTTCGATTGTAGTGGGCCAATGCCGGAGAATATATGTCGATTCATAGGTTTGGACGCATTTCCTCGTGGTTTGGCGCTGTGACTTTCCCCGCGAATCAATTTTTTATCAAAAGCATTTTTCGGCATGCTTTCATTCGCGATACAGTACGCGCCTGAAATCGAATTTTCAGGGTCTACTTTTAAATCAATGGTTTGCAAGGAATCTGCGCGACACGTTCCTTTGGTATTACCGTCGGGTGGACGTGCGTAATGCTGTAGGATGAACATACTTTCCTTAGAATTCGCTTATGAATGAATTCGTTGCTTCGATCTCTCATCTGCTTTCGAATGTGATCTTGCCGAATCTTAAAGCGGTGCAGGCCAGCCAGACCGAACAGATTGCGGCCAACGACCGGGTGGAGGAAGCCGTTGGTGAACTGGAGTTCGAGCTCAAGGCCCAGTTTGCCAATCTCTCGGCGCAGATCGTCTCTTGCCGTGCCGAAATTGCCGCGTTGCAGGCCTCTCTGAAGAGCGTTCAAGCGCAGCACCAGAACATATTTTTCGAACATAGCACGACCATTAATTAAGTCTTGAGGCCCGCATCTTTCGCGCTTCGACTGTCGATCTGAGCGGCTCCGGCAAGGATAATGCTGGCGTGCGTCCACGCTGGCCGAAGGGCTGTGTCTAGAAATTCAGATCTGTGGCCATTCTGTAAATGGCATGTCGGCCAATTATGATCCCTCTTGCACTTTTCCGGAATGCACGCTAAAAACAGGTAGAAATCAAAACGGGCGTTCGGCCGAAATTACGTGGGAAGGCACGTGCTCACGTTGGGAACAGCTTGGAGGGCAACAAGGATTTTCGACGGGATTTGATCGTTTGGCGTCAGTTCGATCTCGATGCTGCAATAATATCTGCATGAGCGCTCAAGTGATTACGGCCAAAGCCCTGTGGACGGGAACTTCGCTGATAGAAAACCCCGTGCTGCGCATGGAAGATGAAAAGATCGTTTCCCTGGAAAGTCGAGGGGAAACGGGCGCGGCGGTGCGGGGAGCGCTGGATTTTCCGGGTGCGACGCTGGCTCCGTCCTTCTTCGATGTGCACATTCATGGCTCGGCGGGCCACGACGTGATGGAAGCGACGCCCGAAGCTCTTGGGACAATAGGCGGCTTTTTAGCCACGCGCGGTGTGGCGCGCTACCTGGCGACGACGGTGACGGCCTCGGTGGATGCGACCCTGCAGGCGCTCGAAGGCTTGGCCAGGCTGATTGAAAAGCCCGACGCGGTGACGGCTGGTGGCAAGGCCTGCGCGCAGCCGATCGGCATTCATCTGGAAGGCCCGTTTCTCTCCTCGGCCAAGTGTGGTGTTCAGCCGAAGGAGCATCTGCTGGCGCCAAGTATTGCCACCTTTGACCGTTTCTTCGAGGCTGCTCAGGGCCATGTTCATCTGATGACCATCGCGCCCGAGTTGCCCGGAGCGGTTGAACTGATTGCTCATGCGGCCACGCGCGGCGTGCGCAGCTCGCTTGGCCACACCAATGCGGTTTCGGCCGAGGTGCAGCCGGCAATTGCCGCGGGCGCGGCCTCGGCGACGCACACCTACAATGCGATGCGTCCGCTCAACCATCGCGAGCCGGGCATTCTGGGCGAGGTGCTGGCCACCGATTCGCTGTATGCCGAATTGATCTGCGACGGGCTGCATGTGGCGCCCGAGGCGGTGAAGATCTGGTTCCGCTCGAAGGGCGAGAACCGGGCGATTCTGGTGACCGATGCGATGAGCGCGGCGGGGATGCCCGACGGCGAGTACACGCTGGGCGGTTTCCCGGTGCAGGTTGCGGGCGGCAAGGCGACGGCGCGCGGCGTTCTGGCGGGCAGCACGCTTACGCTCGACCGGGCGCTGGCCAACTTTTTGCGCTTTACCGGCGCACCGCTGGTTTCCGGGCTCCGTCTGCTCACGACCAACCCGGCGGCGATGACCGGACTGAACGCGCGCGGCGCTGGTGTGCTCGCCGTCGGCAGTCCGGCGAATCTGGTGGCCGTCGATGCAGAAGGCAAGCTGCTGGCCTCGGTGGTCGAAGGCAGGCGGGCGTAAGATTTCGCAGGGAACAGGGAACAGGGAACAGGGAACAGGGAACAGGGAACAGGGAACAGGGAACAGGGAACAGGGAACAGGCACATTGTGTGCAATGAAAAACGCCGGCGATGGATGCCGGCGTTTTTCTGTCAGTCTTG
>Ga0255352_1001569_pt1 | contig 11055 bp, 15 predicted proteins | sample HBST0metaG_FD_189939 | JGI IMG/M metagenome (GOLD analysis project Ga0255352, IMG submission 189939) | Peat soil microbial communities from Stordalen Mire, Sweden - H.B.S.T0 | ecosystem: Environmental > Terrestrial > Soil > Wetlands > Peat | place: Sweden: Norrbotten County, Stordalen Mire...
TGGCGCAGCAACGCCCGCGTATCTGCCGGAAAATACAGACCGCTCAGGCCATTCCCTACGCCCTAACGTACGATTTTTTCCCTTTTCTGAAGGGACCCCAGAAACAAGAAAAGGGGGGAAGCCGCAGAAAGTGTCCGCGTAGCCTTTGGATGACTCGGCTACGGGATGCATAGTGTAGGGACAGCGGCGGAAGTTGTGCCGCTTAAAGGGCGAAAGCCCCGGCTCGAACCGAGGCTTCGCTCAACTGAGGAGGTGCGATGTCCAAACCATCGTCACCAAACCGTTGGTCTTTGGCCAAAACTCGTGAATTGGCTAAGACTGTGTGGGTTGTCGTGAAGGTAGGCGTCGATATCTGGCGCTACTTCCACTAGACCCGTTTAACCCCCGGTTCGCAGGTTGCCACCTGCGGGCCGGGATTCTTCCCACATATTAGCGCACATCCGTGGCTGCATACGCTCTTTTTTTCTGGCCAGCGGCCAGCCCCACCGTCATTTGGGCTAAACCCAACATTGCTGTCACCTGAGGCATACTGGTTGTGCCTGCTCCGGTGGCAACCGGAGCAGGCGGTTGATTTAGCTATGGATCACTCGGAGCAATCCGAGTAGCAGCGCAAGCAGGAAAAAGCAAAGTCGTAGAGAGACTTTGCTTTTTCCTTTTATGCCCGAAAAACCTGCCTAGCCATGGTTCGAATGTCTTCACTCCGTTCGAATTCGAACCGCTGGCAAGCGTGGGGTCGCTGCGAGGCGTAAAGGCCGCTACGCGCCGCTCGCGCGGTGGCCTACGGCCAGCCTTGACCCCTCTCCGCTCAGAACGGAGACCATTTCCCATTTTTCTTTGGTTCCTACTCGCTATCGCGATCTGAGTCAGATTCCGGGCGCTTAACGACCAGCGACAGTCCGAATTCAGCCACTTGGAGCTTTTCCGGGGCGTCCTTGTAGAACTCCGCCAATGCCTTTTTAAATCCATCCGCCGATGGTGCAGAGTTCTGACACTTCCAGATCATCGCCACACCGAGCAGAATCTTGGCGTGATCTTCCCGCTTTTTCTTTTCCCTTGCTTCCTTTGAGCGAAGAAACCTAGCGGTAGAGCGAAGGTCAGCTTTTTTCTTTGATATCGCATCACGAACCGCTTTGACTTCCTTGGCTTCCTTTTCATCCAAGGCTTTTCTAGCTTTTTCTAGTTCTTCTAGAGATTTGATGGCCATGACGTACAGAATAATCCAAAGACGAGTAAAATTAAAGCAAGGACTTTACTACATAGTGCGCGGTACCCCGTTTGCGTTGCAAACGGCGCGCACCTGCGGTGGGCAGAGGCAAGAGCAACAACAAAAGCAAGAACAACGGCAACTGCAACAGCAAAGGCAAAGCCCATGGCCATAGTCCACGTCGCACTGAAGTCGTCGAGCAGCGCACCTCCGAGTGCGGCTCATGCCGACTACATCGCGCGTGTGGGCCAGTACAAAGGCCGCGATGACGGCGACTGGACGGAATCCGGCAATATGCCAGATTTCGCCAAATCCGATCCGCACGCCTTCTGGGTTGCCGCCGATGGAAACGAACGCGCCAACGGCCGCACCTATACCGAACTGCAAATTACCTTGCCCCGCGAGCTGGACGCGAAGCAGCGCATTGAACTGGCGCAGGAGGCGGCGCGGGAGTTCATGGGCGACCGGTTCGCGTACACGATGGCCATCCACACGCCTTCGGCCCAGGACGGTGAAGAACAGCCGCATATCCACCTGATGTTTTCCGAGCGGGTAATCGACGAGCGCACCCGCGCTCTAGGCCCGGATCAGTTCTTCAAGCGGAATGGCGCGAAGAAGGACCGCGAGACATGGCACGCCCGGAGCAAGCCGGGGGAAGTTCGGGTCAAGTGGTGCGAGATGGCGAACCGTGCGCTGGGGCGTCAGGGGATCTCCGATCGCCTCGATCCGCGGTCATGGGCCGACCAGGGCAGGGAAGACTTGGCTGCCCTGGTCGAGCCGAAAGAACTTCGCGGGGATGGCCCGAAGGCGGTCGAACGCCGGGAAGAGATCAAGCAAATCCGGCAGCTACGGAAGGCCGAGGAGGAGCTTGACCGAGAGGGCGAGGCCCAAATTGCCGAGATAAAAACCCAGACGGCCGAGCAGCGCAGCGTGCTCGATGGGCTGATCCAGATGGCGAAGAACGCGGCCCAGGTGGTGCTGGCCAAATGGCGGAAGCTGCTTGGAAACGAGGACTACCAGATGACGGCCGAAAACGAGAAAGAGTGGGCTGTAGTCGAGGTAGAGGCAACCCCAGAAGAAGTCGAGCAACTGCGGCAGGAACAAGAAGCCGAGCAGCTGCCAGTGTCCGAGCCAGTGCAGCAACTGTCAGAGGACGAGCTGCTGCGGCTTGAGGTAGCACGGCGGCTTGAGGCGATGCAGAAGCGAATGCCGATGCCGAAGCAAGACCAGGCCAAGCGCCAGGCACCCGTACCGCAGAAAAAGCCTGAGCCAGTGCAAGAACCAAAGCCCCGTCGTATTGCGGTCAATCTCACTCGCGAATACCTGAACAAGCTCGTAGCTTCTCAGTTTCCCGACGACACGAAAGCACAAGCAACGGCCGTGTATCGCATCACCAAAGGCGATTCGGTCACGATCATGAATGAACGTGTGAATCTCGACTTCGACCAGGACAGCAAGCAGTTCTACGCCTCGCTCGATCCAGACGACAAGCCAGCGTTGGAGAAGCATCTGAACCGCGTGCTACAGAAGCAGCAACCCGCGAAGAGCAAACCAGAGAAAGAAAAAAGCGAAGAGATCGAGCGCGACTAAGTTACATTAGTTATCCTTTTTTTGACTTAGGCGACTTAGGAGGAACGATGGCACGGAATTTCAGAGAGCTTGAGGCAAAGATGACACCGGAGGCCCGCGAACGGGTCAAGGCCAAAGCGGCCGAGTTGATTACCAAGAAAGACGATGGGCTATGGCACGCTGAGGACTACGACGACGAACCGCGCTCGCATGGGAATTTCGGCCTAGATCCACAGCAGCAAGAAGCCCAGGCCGCGCAGCTCCACGGCATCACGCAGGAAGAGAGCGACAAGCGGCGGAAGGCGATGCAGCGCGTCATTCGCTTGAATCAGAGCGAAGAGCTGCAGCCGACTGCGCGGCTGCTCGCGTTGATCGACAGGTACGTCTCCGGCGAGATCGAATTTGAGGAATGGGCCAACACCATCCACAGTTGGCCGGGTGAACATTGACAATTCTTCCACCTAAGTGTAGCGGCTTGGGGTAGACCCAACATTGCTGTCACCATGGGCAATGTTGGGTCTACCCACTAAAGAGCGATGCGCATCTCGAATTTCTGCGCGACCGGCTCAACGATCTGTACTATTCCATGGCCGGGATTAACTTGCTCACGCAGACGCAGCAGCCCAAACCCCTTCAGCTTGTTCACATCTCTGGTCACCGAGCCTCTGTTGCGGCCCAATTCCTCTGCGAGCGAGGAAATGCTAAGCTTTTTATTTCTTATTACTTGGCAGATTCGGACACGTTGCGCCGTCAGGCATTCGATCATATCGAGCGGGTCCGCGAAAGTGATGATCTTTTCTGCTTCCAGCCGCTTACCTTTCTCCCGCTTCGTGGCGCGCTCCAAAGAACGCTGCTTGTGGCCTTCAAATCCGTCATGGAACACTTTAGTTTTCATAGCTTCTCCTGATGGCTTCAGCTTCCCGATAGAAGCGCTTTGCTGTCGCCAAATATCCTCTGAACGGAACCGGGCTCACCTCACCCATGTAGTGGCGTTCATGGGCGCCATGCGCATTATCAAAGCCGAGTACACGGCCTTTGTCTACCTTGGACAGATGAGGGAGGATAAAAGCGAGATTGTATTGAACAACTTCATCTTTCCCGTTGACCCAGACCTCCTCGCGAAGAATACCTATCCCACCCGCACACCTAAATCGTGTTTCGTAATCGGTTTCCTTGCGAAGGTCACTCCGTCTGCCCATATACGTACGATACATCAGGTGATGCGCTCAATGCAACATCTGAGGGGCCGCTGCTTTTGCTGAAATCCTGATTGCCTCTGGTAACAGCAATGTTGGGTCTGGGCCTACTTCCGAGCACCGTGGGTTCGAATCCCATTCTTCCGCCAAGGGCTTCCAAGAACGGCACGGCAGTGCTGTTCTTGGGAGCCCTTGGCGGTTTTGGAACCACCGTTTTACCATTCGTCATCCGACGGCTCAGGCTCAGCTTCGGTGAGATCCTCGGGTTCGTTGCGGTATCTACGCTTTACTCTGGCGGCAAATTCCTTGTAGGGATACTCCCCGCTGGCATAAGCGGCCAGCAAGTCTTTGTATTCGTCAAAGGCGGTACGGGCGGATGGGAGAAGCTGGGGCAAGTTGTGGTGGATAAATTTAGAGAGGCGCGCGTGCGTGCCGTTAGCGTCGGCAGCATCGATGGCGCGAATGTCATGGAATCCGAGGAGATCGCGGTCTCGGAGGCGAGGAACCAAGTCAGCTGCACAGCAGTTTGGATAGAGCTGATTGTAGGTCTGATGGATGATCACGCCGCATGGATTGAGAACGCTGAATGTGGCGTAATGGATGCGGCGCGCAATCAGAACAGGAATGATGTCGAGGGCGCAACATTTAAGCAGCATCTCGCGGATTTCCTCGCGATCGGGATAAAACCACTGGCGAACGTTCTTAACTTCTATACCGGCATAGCCGGCGTGCTCGTGGTGTACAAGAAAGTCGAGTCTTTTCCGGCCAGGTATGCGGCGGCCGCTGAGAGAGGCCGGGGGGTCCTCCTTACTGTATTGGGAGCTGTCGTCATGCTCCTCAAGATCGAGGAAATCGCCAATATAGTTGAGTTCGGTCTGAGCGCGCAGAGCGCGTAGAACCGCAATCTCAAGGGCCTGTCCCACAAGCGAGGAATAGACCTGAGCCTCCTTTTGCAACTGGACCAGAATCTGAAACCGGGTTTCGACCATCTCCGGATCGGTGTTAGCCAGGTAATACCAAGGCATGTTCTGGGACTGCCTGACAGAGATAATCTGCTGCTGGATCATCCGGGCGCGGGCCACGGTCAGGATGTGGGGGTCGACGCGCTGAGGGCCAGGGCCGGCGTCGGATATTTTTTGCTCCAGGATACGGTCGTTCGCAACGACGTGAGAGCGAAGGATGTTGCGCAGACGGGTGACCGCAATGACGTGCCGTTCTCCCCAAGGCAATTTGGCCACCTCTTCCCTATATGTATTTAGTAGTATTTGCTCTTGTCAGTTCGAGGCAAATATTTTGAGTGCATGCGGAGATTCATATATGTGATAATGTCCTTTATCAGATATAGTAACTGCACGCTAGTGTGGATACCGTTCTGGCGGGTTTGGGAGTACACCTGAGGCAGGAGAGTGACGCAATGATCTATTTTTTGTGGTTTCCGTTCGCGATGGCGGTGGGGTGCTTCGTTTGCACCCTCGTAAACCTTCATATTCCGGCTGCCCAGAAGAAGCACACGTTGGCCATTAGCGTGGGGTATGGGGCACTGGCCGCAGCCGTTGCACAGCCAATTCACGATGTCAGGAGCTATGTGGTTCCAGGCGTCCTTGCCTTGATGGCGTGCAGTCGATTTATTTGGGAGGCGGCAGAATGGCAGAAAAGCCAGACGGTACAAGTGGTCGAATAGTTGTGGCCATGGCGGCACGAGGCATTACGCCAGAACGGGCAGGCACTTCCCTGCCCGCCTTGGTTACCACCGCCAGCGTTCGCGCCGGGGTGCGCCTCCTCGAGTTTTTCGCCGGCCAGATCCGCAACCCGCACACGCGGCGCGCTTACGCTCGAGCGGCGGCCGATATCAGTTGTAGGAGAAGAGGGAATCGATGAGCACAATCGCCAGCCTGATGTGCGAACGGGACGAGGCCGCCGGCCAGATGGTTCACCTTTACCGGGAGGGATTCGACGCCGAGCACGTGTACCTCGAAGTGGAGGGATTTCACTTCGAGGCGTCCACCTCCTGGGAGCTGTCCGGGAAAGGGGCGATGCGCGTGGCAATCAGGCTGCCCAACGAATGGGCGCGCAAACTGGGTTTGCTCGAAAGCTAGTAGGAGGAGAGCCGATGCAAGAGCAGCCAACCCCCGCGGAAGGGGAAGAATTCGAGCGTCAGATGGAACCGGCGCGTAAGGTCATCCGAGAGCACCGCGAAGCACTGCGCGAGCTGGCCCGGGGAAGCCAGGGGCAACAGCCCCCGACAATGGCCGAACTGCTCAAGAGTATGAAACCGGGCGCTCCGCGGAGCGAGGAGGAGCAGGCCTGGCTGGACATGCAGCCGGTAGGGCGCGAGATCCTCCCGGAGGAAGAGGAGGCTTGGCTCCAGTCCTTCCGTAAAGAGACGTCCGCCAAGATCCGGAATTCGCGGCCGCAGCCGTCCGAGGAGCGCGAGCGGGTCGACGCTCCCCCAGCAGGTGATGAGCTGCTATGAGTCAGCTTGTTCCCGCTTCTCGGATCCATTTGGTTGTTATGCCGGCTCTGGTCGTCGGTTCGGGCAAGCGTGCCGGCGTGCGCTTCCTGGAGTTTTTCGCCGGCCAGATCCGCAACGCGCATACGCGGCGGGCCTACGCCCGGGCGGTGGGCGAGTTTCTCGCCTGGTGCGAAAGCATTGGCGTCGCTTCCCTGCCCCAGGTGCAGCCACTGCACGTGGCGGGCTGGATCGAGCTGCAGGCGCGCAAGGTTTCAGCGCCCAGCGTCAAGCAGCAGCTGGCGGCCGTGCGGCACTTGTTCGACTGGCTGGTCACCGGCCAGGTGGTGCCGGTGAACCCGGCGGCCTCGGTGCGCGGGCCGCGCCACGTGGTGCGCTCCGGCAAGACCGCGGTGCTGGAGCCGGCCGAGGCGCGGGCCCTGCTGGACTCGATCGAGGCCACGACGCCGGCGGGGCTGCGCGATCGCGCGCTGATCTCGCTAATGGTGTATAGCTTCGCCCGGGTCGGCGCCGCCCTGGGGATGAAGGTCGAGGATGTCTTCACCCAGAACCGGAGGCTGTGGGTGCGCCTGCATGAGAAGGGCGGCAAGGATCACGCCATGCCCTGCCACCACAATCTGGAGCAGGCGCTGGCTGCCTACATAGATGGCGCAGGCCTGGCCGGCGATCCGAAAGGCCAGTTGTTCCGGACCATCGGCCGCGGAACCGGCCATCTCACCCGCACTTCCCTGCCCCAGGCCAACGCCTATGCCATGATCCGCCGCCGGGCCGCGGCGGCCGGCATCGAAACGAAGATAGGCAACCACAGCTTCCGCGCCACAGGCATCACCGCCTACCTCAAGAACGGCGGCACGCTCGAAAAAGCCGCGGCCATGGCCAACCACGCCAGCACCCGCACCACGCAGCTCTACGACCGGCGCAGCGACGAGATGTCGCTCGACGAGGTGGAGCGGATTTTGATCTGAGGCGAGAAGTAAATGGGGATACCTACCCCACAGGGCACCCCGAGGAAGCGCCCCTACGAGCCTCTTGGCGCGTCTTTTTTTAGGCGTTTGGGGAGAGGATTGCCTTTTCACACGCTGTGCGTCAACCCCCGGCTTAGAAGGCCGGGGGTTTAACCCAACATCCTGCTTGTAAGTCAGGCGCTCTAAAAGCATGACGTTTCCCGGCGGAATTTTCTGGGCTTTGGGCTTACACCGCCCTTTTCGAGGGGTTGGGCAATAATGGTCAATATGTTCAAACGATGGCGATACAAGAAAGCACGAAAGAAGCGTATCGAAGAGCTACGTCAGCGTGTTGACAGGGTGTTGGACTGGGATTCTATTACGAAAGAGACCGAAATCACCGACGAATATATGGAAGACGAAACGCGGAAAGAAACTCTTATCCGTCTTGACCATAACGAGATGGTGCATCTTCAACAAGAGGACTTGAAACAGAAGCTCTTTAGGTCGCCAATTGAAGTGCCGAATGAGCACTGGAGTCCTCGCGGACGGGATGAACACCTTACTCTGACCTTCAAAGGCGAAGCCTGGGCGCGAAGTGAACTGAAGAAAATGTGGAGGCAGGATGTGGAGTTCTGGTTTAAATTGGTTGTGCCTATTCTGGCTCTGATACTTTCGATTATTGCGCTTGTGCATAAGAGTCGTTGACACGATTTTGCGTTTTTCTATGCTGACTATGCACGGAAATTCGTGCTGGTACTCAATTAAGCAGTTTCGAGGGGTTGGGCAAAAATAGCCAATAAGTACCAACCTCGATTGCGGGCCGGGGAAGACTCAAGCCAAGCCCAGGCAAGCCAAAGCTAGCCAAGACTAGACAAAGCTAGACAAGCCAAGGCTAGCCAAGACTAGACAAAGCTAGACAAGCCAAGGCTAGAGAAAGGCCCTGGTGGTGGAAGATCGGGGCCGCGGAAAGTCGCAGCTTGCGACACAACTCAAGCAAGTTTCCGGATTACGGTATCTAAAGCACGCCGTCAGGCGGTATCGCCTAGTTCAATTCTCTTGCGACTTCTTTTGTATATCGGTATGATTTCATTTCGATTTCATTTAGTGATTAAAGAGAGGTCGGTACGCAAATATGATTCTGGCAGTCGGCAACGTCAAGGGTGGTGTGGGCAAGACCACTATCGCAGTCAATCTTGCGATTGCGCTGGCCCGGTCTGGCCGCGATGTACTGCTTATTGATGGCGATGAGCAAGGGACGGCAGTTGCCTTCACGGAGCTGCGAACAGCTCAGATGAAGGGCAAGCCAGGCTATACGGTTGTGTCACTGCACGGAGGGGCAATCCGGACCCAGGTGCGTCAGCTTGCCTCAAAGTATTCAGACATTGTCATTGATGTGGGCGGTCGTGATACGGGTAGCTTGCGCGCAGCTCTGACCGTTGCCGATGTTGTTCTCATTCCCGTTCAGCCGCGCAGCTTCGATCTGTGGGGCGTGGATCAAACTGCGGAGCTGGTTAAGGAGGCGCGGGAACTCAACGAGAGACTGAAGGCGATTTCAGTTCTCAATGCTGCCGATGCACAGGGCAAGGACAACGAGGCGGCGGCGGAGGCGTTGCGTGAGGTCGAAGGCGTTGAACTTGCGCCTGGGTTCATCGTGCGCCGTAAGGCGTTTCCGAACGCCGCAGCGTTAGGTCTCTCTGTTTTGGAGCATGACGACCTCAAGGCAATCGAAGAATTTAACCGTCTGACAGAGATACTGTTTGTACATGCAACCGCTATCGGAGTGAAATAACATGACTATCGCAAAGAATCCTAAGCGCAATCCAGAAGTGGCAAACGAAGATCAGGTCCAAGCCTTCATTTCCGGGGCTGGACAGGCAGCAATGGCAGCGGAACCGGAGCATAACAAAAAGCCGATCATGATTAGGGTAGACCCCGGCATGATCGACCGGATCGACCGCGCAGCCAAGCGACTTGGCATTAGTCGCAGCGCCTTTATCGTTTCCAGTGCGGCTGTTCGGTTGGAGAGCATGGAATGAAGAACAATAGCTGCGCTGGCGAGCTGCTGGCGATCGACAGTATCGTCACGCCCCGGATGCGGCGCGGCTTAGTTGGGCCAACGCCCATCCAGAGCCGTTTGATTGAAACGGCAGCGCGGTGCGCTCAAGAGCAGGAAGACCAATCGATCCTGTATCAGCACAGTGTATTTTGCCAGACCTGCCTTCCCTACCGTGACCCAGGTGACGATGTACGAGTGTGGGAAAGGAGTAACGGTCGAGCGCACCTGAAGGTGTTAGCCGGTGAAGCAATGCACCCCAGGGAGGGGCGTTTCGTCGAGTTGGGGCTACCCTTTGGGCCGAAGTCCCGCATGATTCTCATGCACATCAACCAGCGCGCGCTTCTCGCCCAATCTCCAGTGATCGAGGTCGAGGATACTCTGACGCAGTTCGTTGGGAAAGTGCTGAAGCTCGATCCCAAGGGGCGCAATATCAAAGCCGTCAAGGACCAGCTCGCGCGTCTGGCTGCGGCATCGATCCGCTTGGGTGTCATGCGTGACGGTCAAGCGATCACGGTCAACTCGAATATCGTTTCGGCCTTCGATCTCTGGTTTCCCAAGGACGAGCGCCAGCGTGTTTTGTGGCCCTCCACAGTTTCGCTTTCGCTCGACTATTTTCAAAGCCTGATGAGCCAGGCCGTGCCGGTGGATGAGGCGCACATCGCCGCGCTGTCCCACAGCTCTCTCGCTCTTGATATCTACAGTTGGCTAGCGCAGCGGCTTCACCGAATACCGACGGAAAGGCCACAAACCATCTCGTGGATTTCCCTTCATGCGCAATTCGGCCAGGGCTACAACCCTGACCGAATTGATAAATTCCGGCAGAAATTCCGGGTTGCGCTGAAAGAAGTTCTCATGGTTTACCGGGCCGCTCGCGTTGAAGATGACGAAGCAAAACCAGCTCGTCGCCAGGTGCAGAACGGAAGGACGCTCTGGCGGGAGGAAGCCGCCAAGGGGCTAAAGCTCTACAACAGCACTCCTCCGGTACGGAAGCTCCTCAAGTAGCGAGTGTCCCTCTGAAGGCCACGGCCATTTGGGTGGGGTATATATAGCATCTCCATAGTGGATAACCACTTAGCTGCAAAAGGTTTCCACGGCCATTTGGGTGGGAATGGAACGGCCATTTGGGTGGGAATAGAACGGCCATTTGGGTGGGGAAACCTCTATATAGAACCTCTATAGTTTTCCGGTAGTCTATCCGCCCCAAAACTGTGGATCAGTGGAAAACGAAAAAGGTGCGCCCTAACGGGCGGGCCTGCGAGCTAACGCTCGCCCTGGTCAGGAGGGTGCTAGCGCCCCTCCCGAACCCTCCCCGCGCAAGAACAAAAACAAAAACCTGCCTGGGGATGGTGGAGGTGGGCCAGGCTGCATCGGCTAAAGGCGTAGAGCAGCGCTCAATCGAACAAGAACCCGGCCTGAGGCGCTTCCTGCCCCTGGGGTGGGGGAAACCTGCGTCCAGATCGTCGTAAGGGCAGGAAACCATGCAGAAAGGGGTCCCTTCAGAAAAGGGAAAAAATCGTACGTTAAGGCAGAAGAGGGCGGATGGGCCTGGACAATGAGCGTCAGATTGGGGTACACATCATTCTGGCGTCAGGCAGAAGCTGCAAACGCGTAAG
>Ga0255352_1001573_pt1 | contig 11036 bp, 5 predicted proteins | sample HBST0metaG_FD_189939 | JGI IMG/M metagenome (GOLD analysis project Ga0255352, IMG submission 189939) | Peat soil microbial communities from Stordalen Mire, Sweden - H.B.S.T0 | ecosystem: Environmental > Terrestrial > Soil > Wetlands > Peat | place: Sweden: Norrbotten County, Stordalen Mire...
CTTGGCGACTTATGGGGAGTAATATTTCCCCGACTCTAGATTTCGCGTTTTCCCAGGTCCAAAAATCGAGATTTGGGATATCCGTCGATTGTGGTGAGTCAGGATCCTTGGGGCCACGCGACATACTTTCTCCATGGCTCTGAGCCTACTGATCCGGCCCTAAACAAATGCACCGTCACCGCGCTGTCATCCTGAGCGAAGCGTAGCGGAGTCGAAGGATCTGCGGTTGTTCTTTCTTCTTCCCTGTTGCAACACAATAGGGCCGGATCAATAGGTGGGGCGGAAGCACGTACCCTCAAGAACCAGCGCAGTAATTCATGATGGAAGAGTTAGAGAAAGGCTGGATGGGCCATGCAACATAACTCGATAGACCTTCAGGTAATTGCACACCATGAGGCCGGTCACGCCCTGGCGGGAGTAGTGCTCGGAGTTGGTTTTCTCGTTGCAAGGATAACCCCCGGTGAGGACGGCAGAATTGGCGTTCCATTCGAGTCAGGTCCTTGGGTTGGTCCGCGTCCAGTCTCCAATCCTGGCGAATTCACGGAGGAACAGTGGTCGTTTCTATCACAGGATGACGCAAGGTGGGAACAGTGGAAGAAGGGAGACAACGAGCATTACGCCATTTTCTGCTTGGCTGGCAAAGCTGCTCAGCTTGAATTCGCTGGGATGGCCAGAGATGAAGATGCTAAAGCAGACTACTCTTTCGTCGAGTATCGTCTTCCGAACTGCTACCAACGCCTCCGTGAATTAGAGCAAGCCGCAAGGGACCTGGTACAAGAACATTGGGCTGCGGTCCAAGCAGTTGCGGCGGAGCTGATGAACCGCTCCGCATTATTTCCATATGAGGTCGAACGAATCGTGCAGCGAGCGATGGGGAAAACCTAGCGGCGGGTGGCCCGAGTGCCGGGGGGAAGCTTATTCAGCCATTGAAACTGGGTGGCGGATGACCCAGGTACCGGGAGAAGTGAGAATTACCCCTGAAGATGGTTGCCCCAGGTGCCTCGCATTTGGGAATCTGGGATAGCACAGACCTCGATCTGAGAAGGCCTAATACCCTCATCCCTCTCAGACTTCTCCCCGAAAGACGCTCATGCTTTGCCGCTCAATTCCCGCGAGATTCCGGATTTATGCCAACCCAAATCACTCATCGAGAATCCGTTCCGCGATGGAAGTGGGATAGGTCCCCTGAGGCGCCAATGTACCCGGGGCCCGTTCACAACTTACACACATCGTCTTGTCATGCAGTGAATCCACGCGCGGGCTGATTCCCGATCCCAGCAGTTTGGCCCGGAGTCGCACCCACGCCTCCCCCGCGCCTTCTTTCTGGCGCGGACCGGCCGAAGGCAGTTGGCCCCACCGCAGGTGGGCAGAATGGATCAACCGTTCAACATCGAGAAGGCTAGTATCGTAGCAGAGGACTAACCATGAATGATGCCCCTTGGAAAACAAGGAAAGTTGTCATTGTCGGAGCGGGCGCGGTGGGTTCAACCTTTGCCTATGCGCTGGGCCAGAGCGGTTTGGCGGATGAAATTGCTCTGCTCGATCCCAACCGCGATCTGGCCATGGGGCAAGTCCTCGATCTGGCTCATGGTCAGGCCTTCTTTCCCGCCGTCCAGATCCGTGTCGCCGAAACCAGCGATTATGCCGATGCGCAGTTGATCGTGATCACCGCCGGGTCCAAGCAACGCCCCGACGAGTCCCGCCTCGATCTGCTGCAACGCAACATCAAAATCATCGACGGCATCATCGATGAAATCGTGCGGCAGAAGTCCTCCGCGGTGGTGTTGATGGCCAGCAATCCGGTGGACATCCTGACCTATGCGGCCAGCAAGAGGGCGGGTTGGCCGCGCGGGCGCATCATCGGGTCCGGCACTGTTCTGGACAGCGCGCGTTTTCGCTATCTGCTCAGTCGCCACTGCGGCGTCGACGTGCATAATGTGCATGCCTACATCCTGGGCGAGCATGGAGACAGCGAGTTTGCCTCCTGGTCCATGACCAACATCGCAGGTCAGCCCATCCAGCAGTTTTGCAGCCTCTGCCACACCTGCGACGATGCGGAGGCCGCCCGCAGCAGAATCGCGGACGAAGTGATTCACTCCGCCTACCACATCATTGAATTCAAGGGCGCCACCTCGTTTGGCATCGGGCTGGCCTTGACCAGCATTGCCGCGGCCATCCTGCGCAACCAGCATGGAGTCCTTACGGTTTCAACCGTGTTGGAAGGAGAGTTCGGCATCGAAGGCGTAAGTCTGGGCGTGCCTTGCATTGTCTCTCAGAACGGCGTCGAGCGAGTATTGCCCGTTACTTTGCCACCGGACGAACTGAGATCCCTGGTGAACTCCGCAACCATTCTGAAGCAAGGCATCGCGCAACTTGAATTGGATGCCGCTTCGGTCGCTGAGGTCAGCAAACCGTAGATCGCCTCCGGCAAAGATTCTCAGCCGCCTGCGCGGGTGCCCACCACTCTCGATCCCGCGCCTTTTTTCTGGCGCGGACCGGCCGAAGGCAGTTGGCCCCACCGCAGGTGGCGCAGGTGACGCAGGCGGTTGCAGATAATTGCCCTCCTCTGGCGCACACTCATAAATAGAGACAGGACGGACGCAAAACCGGTCCGTCCCCCCGAAAAAGTCCCAAAAAAAAGGGACACATTTACCTTTTGTTCGCTTTTAGTAAAGATTGGATGACGTATCTATCTGTTTCTTAATAGCTTACGAACTTTGCGAAACGTCGATATTCTCAGATTTCCACAGGGTATCAATTTACTAAGTCCAATAGAATCAACGCGCACGCGGTTGATTTCAGGGCAAAATAGCCTGTTTTTCCTCCGAAATCGGGCCTTTTTGAACGAAAATCGGGTCGTTTTATAGCAGCCTGCCAGCAACCGGAGCCTGTAAATCAACATTCTTGGATTTATGCACCAACCTTGGTGAAATCCACAGATTTCGGCGAGTTTTGCACTTGCTTCCACAGATCGAACCGGTCCACACTCCTTTCCAAGTGATGGCCCTGTAGGGAATTGGAAACGCAATTCCAGCCTGGCAGGACGATGCGGAATTGGAAGAAGCTTGAGCTTTACAGAGCCGGCGTATCCGGCGCCGTAGGGCAGAGTTGAGACTGAGATTGCATCCAGGGTCAGGCGGGAATGTGCAAGACCCGATTGGACACGAAGATTCATCCGCGGCCCGCGCAGGCCAGAGGATGCAAAGTTCGAGTGCAGTGGGGGAGTCATCATCGACCCAGCCGTAGATGCAGGATTCGGGGACGCTCGAAGACGCAGATGCGGCAAACGCCGGAAGGTGCCGGGGTTCGGGGAAACTCGATAACCCATCGGATGGCGCCGCTGAGAGAGGGAAGGTTCGGGGCAACCCGGAGTTTCACCCTTGGCACAGCCGGAAGATGCGGGATGCGGGGAAACCCGAAGCCTTCATCGACAGGCGATTCTGGGGAGCGAAGACGCGGGGCAACCCGAGACTTCATCGCCAGTACCGCTGAAGGATGCGAGATTCGAGGTAACTCGAAAATCCATCGCCGGCACGGCTTGAAGATGCAGGATGCGCGGGAAACCCGCAGACTCATCCTCGGGCTGGATGGGACGATGATGGTTCAAGTAACCTGCGAGTTCACCATAAGGAAGCGCCAGAGACTTCGGTCTCTGGCGCTTTCGTTTGCGCGGAACTCCGCCGGGTCCAGTTACTCCGTACGTAGCGCCTGCATGGGATCGACGGAAGCCGCGCGCCGCGCCGGAATCCAACTGGCCGCCAGAGCCACCAGGATCACCAGCGCCGCGCTGCCGGCAAAGGCGATCGGATCGGTGGGCCGCACGCCGTAGAGCATGGTTGCCATCAGCCGCGTGGCCGCGAACGAAGCCACCAAACCCACGCCGGTTCCAACCGCGGCCAGCGCCAATCCCTGGCCGAGCACCAGCCGCACAATGTCGCGCCGCTCAGCGCCCAGAGCCATGCGGATGGCGATTTCCTGCTTGCGCCGGTTCACCACATATGAGACCACGCCATACAGCCCGAGCGTTCCAATGAAAATCGCCAGCAGTCCCAACGCTGCCATCGAGCCCGCCTCTATCTGGTCGATCCAGAAGGCCTGGCGCATCAGGTAGGACAGGGTGCGCACATCCACGGGCACTTTCGGGTCCACGCTCCGTATCTCGCTTCGAATCCTGTCCACCAGCGGCCGCGTGTCGTTCTCCGCTTCGACGATGAGTGTGGCTTCGGTATCGGACCTCTGCGCGAATGGGAAGTACATGTAGGGTTCCGGGTCTTCATGGATGCTGAAGATTTTGACGTCCTCGGCGATGCCCACGATCTGGCTAGCTTTCCCTTCCACCACGATCTGCCGTCCCAGCGCTTCCTGACCCGGCCAGAAGCGGCTTGCCATGCTCTTGCTCACGATGACAACGCTCTCGGCCGATCGATTGTCGGAGGAGGTGAAGGCGCGACCTTCCATGAGCCGCGTGCCCATAGTCTGAAAGTAGTTGCTATCGACCACGTTGAACCTGATCGGGATGTTCGGCTGCCCTTGCGACAGCTCGACGCCGGGGATCGAAACCTGTTCCCTGGCTCCGCCTCCGGAATCCGAGAGCAACACGCGCTGCACTACGCTTGCGTGGCGAACGCCGGGCATCGCCACGGCCCTGGCTTCCACCTGCGCAAAGAATGCGGCGCTGCGCTGTGGGTTGTATCCAGCGATGCCTGGAATTATGTCGAAGAAGACCAGGTGCTTCTGCCGGTCGAAGCCCAGAGGAATGCGGCTGCTGAAGAGCAGGCTGCGGACCACCAGTCCCGAAGCGGTCAGCAGCAGGACTGATAGCGCAATCTCGCCCAGCACCAGAGCATTGCGCAGGGTGAGGCGGCGGACGGAACGGCCCATGCTGCGCTCCTCGCCCTTAAGTGCAGAGACGCAGCTTGCTTTGGACGCCTGGATGGCGGGCGCCAAGCCAAAGACGAGAACGGTAAGTACCGAGAGCACTGCGGTATAGGTAAGAACGAAGGCGTCGAGATGCAGATCGAGCCCAATCGTGACTTGGGTGGGAGGCAGGAGCGCCGGCTGCAACCGGAAAAGTCCGACCGCCAGAAGAAGACCGAGCACCGCACCCGTCACAGCCAGTAACAAGCTCTCGGTGAGCAACTGACGCACCAGGCGGAGCCGCTTGGCTCCGAGCGCCAGCCGCACGGCAATCTCCCTGCGCCGGGCATCGGCGCGGGCCAGAACCAACCCCGCCACATTGGCGCAGCAGATCAGCAGGACCAGGCCAACCGTCGTCATGAGAAACAGCGTGGGAGCCACCGCTTCGCGCAGGCGCTCCTGCTCGGAGATAAGAGTGACGTTGCGCGCTTTGTCGGTGGCCGGATAAGTCTGAGCCAGACGGCGGCCAATGGTATCGAGATCGGCCTTGGCCTGAGTCGCGGTTACGCCGGGCCGCAAGCGCCCGAGCACTTCAAAGTCGCGATATTTGCGGTCGGCTAGGTCGGCGTTGCCGTATGCGGTGGAAACGGGCAACCATAGTTCCGTGGGAATCTCGGGTGTCAAACCGCGAAACCCCGGCGGCGCAATACCGAGGACCGTATAGCTGCCACCGGTGAGCTGAATCTGTTTTCCAACCAGCGATGGATCGGCATGGAAGGCGCGACGCCAAAGAGAGTCGCTGATGACGACAGAAAGCTCGCCGTGCGTGCCGGCATCCGCGGAGAAGGTGCGGCCAAGTTGCGGATTGAGCCCCAGAACCGTGAAGTAGTTGGGAGAGACGACATCGTCCAGCACCCATTGAGATTCCGCTCCGATGCGCAGGAGCGCGCTGTGGCGCGCGTACGCGAGAACCCCTTGGAGTGTGCGGCTTTGCCCGACCAGATCCTGATAGTCCGGGTAAGAGAGCGAATACTCCTGTCCCTGAGGAGTCGTGGAGATGATCCGGGCCAACCGCTCCGGCGCCTGGGCGGGCCAGGAACGCAGCAGGGCCGCTTCTGCGACGGTGAACACCGTCGAGTTCACTCCAATCCCAAACGCCAGAGTAAGGACGGCAACCGCCGTGAAGCCCGGGCTCTTGGCTAACATGCGCGCAGCAAAGCGGAGGTCCTGCCAGAAGGTCTCGAGCCAGGGCAAACCGCGCCTCTCGCGATAAGCCTGCCGAGTCTGCTCCGCTCCGCCCAGCCGGATCAACGCCTGCCGGCGCGCTTCGTCCGGGCTGAGCCCGGCGCGAATGCCGTCTTCGGTGTGCATGGCGACGTGGCTTTCCAGTTCGGCGGCGAAGTCGTCTTCACCGCGATGAAAACTCAGCAGGTCACGCAACCGTATCAGCAGTGCTCTGAGCTTGCGCATCACTTTCTCCTATTCCTATTCGGTTCGAAGCGCCTGCATGGGGTCGATGGAAGCCGCGCGCCGGGCAGGGAGCCAACACGCCACAAGGGCAATAGCCGATAGAAACAGAGGCACAACCGCAAAGGTCAACGCGTCGTGCGGTTGAATGCCATAGAGAAAGCTGGAAGCCAGTTTGGATAACATCCACGCCGCCGGCCAGCCCAGCGCCATGGCAATCAGCGTAAGCATCAAGCCTTGCCGCAGGATAAGGCGCTCCACGGTGCCAGGCTGTGAGCCCAGTGCGATGCGAATACCTATCTCACGTGTGCGCCGGCTGACGGAGTAGCTCATGACGCCGTAAAGGCCAACCGTAGCCAGCACCAGCCCGATGCAACCGAAGACGCCAAAGAGCGTGGCCGCCAGCCGAGGCAGAAAGAAGGCGCTGCGGATGTGTTCGTCCATGGTTTCTTCATTGAAGATGGCCATGGTGGGATCGAGCGCGTGAATCTGCCGTCGCACCGCTTCCTGTACAGCCGCGGGATTCCCCGCCGTCTCCACCACCAGCGTGTAGCCCAGGAAGGAGGGATCGCCGGTCACGCTCTGCTGCAACGAGCGGTAAAGCACCGCGCGCTGCTCTTCGCCCAGCGTGCGCGATTTCACATTCCCGGCCACGCCAATGATCTGGTAGGTTACGCCTCCGCCGGAGACATGACGGCCGATAGGATTCTCGTTACCAAAGATACGTTCCACAAAAGCCCGGTTGACGATGGCAGTCCGTGGACCCGTTGCGGTTTCCGCGCCGAAGTCGCTGCCCGCGATGCGGGGAATGCCCATAGTCTCAAAGTAGCCGGGTGTCACCATGTAGAGTTCGGCAATGGTGTTGCTCTTCCCAGCGGTTGGCCCATCCTCGGCCTGGAAGCCGTCGCTGCGATTGCCTCCGTTCAGCGGCGGCGCATCCGTGGCAACCACGGATTGCACGCCGGGAAGTGCCGCCGTATGCTCCCGCAACTGGCGAAGAAACTCCACCGTGCGCTCCGCGCTGTAACCATGCACGCCTGGATCGACCGACAGGAGGAGCAGACCCTTGGTGCGAAATCCGATGTCGATCTTCGCCGCACTTTGCAGGCTGCGCAGAAACAGCCCGGTCATGCAGAGCAGAACCATCGCCATGCCGACCTGTCCCACAATGAGCAGGTTGCGCAGGCTCCAGCGGCGGCCCGGACGAGCCAACGCATCCTCGCCCTTGAGGGCGTTGGCCAGCATCGGACGCGCTGCCGCCCAGGCCGGCGCCACGCCCAACAGCAAGCCGCTAACCACACTCAGCACGAAAGCGAAGAGCAGTACCCGCCAGTCCACGCTGACGTGCACATCCAGCGGAACCGGTGCGGGCAGATGAAACGACGAAAGCCCGCGCGTGGCCCACAGCGAAAGAAGCACACCCAGCACTCCTCCAGCAAGCCCCAGCAGCGTACTCTCCAGGAGCAATTGGCGTTGCAGACGACCGCGCGTGGCCCCCACCGCCAGGCGCACCGCCATATCGCGCTGACGGGCAGCCGCCTGCGCAAACAGCAGGTTGGCCACATTGGCGCAGGCAATCGCAAGCACCAGCAGCACCACTACCGACAGCGCTACCAGAAAAATCAGTACGCCGGTTCGCTCTCTGGGCGGCAGCGAGCCCGCCTGCTCAAAAACGAAGCCGACCTCCTTGTCGGTCTTGGGATAATCCAATGCGAACCGCTGCGCCAGTGTGGAAAGCTCGGCCCCAGCCACCGTGCGCGTAACGCCGGGCTTCAGCCGCGCAACCACCGCCAGCCAATGAAAGTCGCGGGAACTCTGATCGGTACGGTTGGGCGCCATTTGCGCAGCGTTGCCCAGTGGTACCCAGAACTCGGCATTGAGAATCTGATCCACCCCATGAAACGCCGCCGGGGCCACGCCCACCACGGTGTAAAGTCGCCCGGATAACATCACGGTCTTGCCCGCAATCGCGGGATCCGCGTTGAAACGCCGCCGCCAGAGACCTGCTCCCAGAACCACCACAGACGAGCTTTCTTCGTCCTTTACGAATCCGCGTCCCAGCACCATGTGAAGCTCGGTAACGTCGAAGAAATTCACGCTGGTGGCTTGTCCCCACACGCGCTCCGGTTCTCCCGTGCCGCCAATGGAAGCAGGAATCAACTCGTCGTAGGCTGCAACGCCGGAGAAGGACTGCGCCTGGTCCCGCACATCGGTATAGACCGGCATCGAGAAGTTATTGCAGCATTGCCCCTTGTCGAATGTGGTGTGAAGCGCCAGCAGCATCGAAGGATCGCCAACCGGCGCAGGCCGCAGAACGAACCGGCTCACCATGGAGAAGATGGTGGCGTTGGCGCCCATCCCGAGACCAATGGAGAGAACGGCAATTGCTGTGGCCCCGCGATGCTTGCCCAACGTGCGCAGACTGTATTTCAGGTCGCGCAACAGCGATTCAACCCAGGGCAGCGTGCGTCGTTCGCGCCAGGCCTGCCGCGTTTGCTCCGCTCCACCCAGGCGGATCAACGCCTGACGCCGCGCCTCTTCCGGGCTCAACCCAGCACGGATCCCGTCTTCGGTGTGCATCGCCACGTGGCTCTCCAGTTCTGCCGCAAAATCATCTTCTCGCCTTGCGCCGAATAGCCCGCATAGCCGCATCCATAGTGCTCTGAACTTCCGCATCTTTCTCTCCTATTCGATTCGTAGCGCCTGCATGGGGTCGATGGAAGCAGCACGGCGCGCGGGCAGATATGTGGCCGCCATTGCCACCAGAAGGAAGAGCACGCCCACACCAATCAGCGTCTCCGGGTCATGAGGGGTTACGCCAAACAGGGCCGTGGCGAGCAGTCGCATCGCCACAAGCGAAGCGGCAAAGCCCAGCGCTTCCCCAACCAGCGTAATGAATGCACTCTCGCGGAGGAGGGAGATCAGAACAGCCTCGCGCCTGGCGCCAAGTGCAATGCGAATCCCGATCTCGCGGGTTCGCTGGGTCACCGTGTAAGAGACAACTCCGTAGAGGCCGATCAATACCAGCAGAACCGACAACACCGCGAAGACACTCAGGGCGAAGAGTTCAAATCGCAGCAGCGACTCGTTATTGTTGAGGCGGTCCCGCATCGTTTCAAGGTCATAAACAGGTTGCGACGGATTGACCGCGGCCACTGCTCGGCGCGCCGAGGAGGCCAGCTTGGCGGGGTCGCCGTTGGTGCGAAGCAAAAAGGTGAAGTAGGTCCAGTCTTGCTGCATAGCAGGGAAGTAGAACTCTGAAATGCCACCGTAGCGCGGCCCGGAGCGACGATTTGGAGATACGACTCCAATCACCGTCGGGGAGCCGTCGCAGTACCAGAAACAATGAATAGGACGGCCTATGGGACTTTGGCCCGGCCAGAGTTTGTCAGCCAGATCTTTGGTGACGATCACGACTCTTGGGCTGGTGCGATTATCCTGGCTTGAGAAACCTCGGCCTTCGATGACAGGAATGCCCATCAGGCCAAAGTACCCGTTGCTGGCAACCCGAGGCGCTCCGCCTGCGCTCCGTTGTGCTCCATCCGCGGCCATCACCGGAAGAAGCATATCGGCTCTTGTATCGAGCGGAGCGCTGCTGACCGCGCCCACCGCGGTAACTCCCGGGATGCGATCCAGTTGATCGAGCACCCCTTTGCAGAAGGCCGAAATCGCAGGATTGCCTCCCTCTTTTGAGATATACGGCTCGCCATGGAGAGCCACCGAGAAGCTCAGGATTCCCTTGGTGTCGTACCCCAGATGCACCTTGTCCATGTTGGCCATGGTGCGCAGCAGAAGACCGGCCCCTACCAGCAGGACGAAGGCGATTCCCATCTCCCCCGAGATCAGTATCTTGCGGAGCCGAGCCCCCCGGATCGAGGCGTGGCTGGTGCCGGCTCTCAACGCGTCACCGGGGTCCGCATCGCCGGCAAGCCACGCCGGGGCCATCCCGAATGCCATTCCTGTGGCGATGGCCATCGAAGCTGTGAAGACCAGGACCGAAGCATCGATCGCAGGACGCTGGAAGGCATCCAGCGCGGCCGGTCTGAATAGATAGAGCAGTCGGAGCGCGCCATTCGCAAACAGAACACCTGACGCTCCGCCCGCCATGGCGACGAATAGCGATTCGACGAGCTGTTGCGCGATGATGCGCCGACGGGTGGCTCCCAGCGCTGTCCGAACGGCAAACTCGCGGCGGCGCGCGGCGGTTCGCGCCAGCGCCAAGCCCGCTACGTTGGAGCACGCAATGGCCAGCAAGAACAACACTGCCAGGGAGAGCATCAGCAGGGACGCGCGGATAGACTTTGTAAGTTCCGCAGCAATCGGAGTCACGATCGGCCTTGCGTCCGGTGGAGGTTCGCTCGCGTGGGCAGTTCCCTGGTCGCGGCTGTTTGCGGCACGCGCATTCACTTCCGCCCGAACTGCGGCCGCAGAGTTGTTCGCTCGTGCCCGTACCAGTACGGTCGATATATAGGCTCCCGCTTCGCGCAGCGATGTGTGTTGGTCGAAGACTGTCGGAGTCCACACATCGACGTTGGCCGGAAAGTCCATTTGCGGCGGCAGAACGCCCACAATCACGAAATAGACACCGTTGGCCCTGATGGTTTTCCCCAGCGCGGCGGGGTCGGCGTGGAATCCGCTGCGCCAGAGGCGGTCGCTGATCAGTGCAATGCGGTCTTTGCCCGGCACATCCTCGTCGGGCGCAAATCCGCGTC
>Ga0255352_1001575_pt1 | contig 11028 bp, 9 predicted proteins | sample HBST0metaG_FD_189939 | JGI IMG/M metagenome (GOLD analysis project Ga0255352, IMG submission 189939) | Peat soil microbial communities from Stordalen Mire, Sweden - H.B.S.T0 | ecosystem: Environmental > Terrestrial > Soil > Wetlands > Peat | place: Sweden: Norrbotten County, Stordalen Mire...
CAGTCCCCCTCAGGTTCATTACGCCACGCACATGCGAAGGAACATTCGGGATCGGAGTGATGGGCGCATACCCGCGAATCTCCCGAATCTTGAAGATCTCCAGCCCATATTCCTGGTCTTCGAGCAAGAATGTGAGGAACTGCTGCGACTCCTGAACTTGATTTGCAACCACTGCTTTCATTGCCATACCTCTCCTGCGTTCCGCGCCGTTCCACGGTCTTTGGTCATACTGGGATCTGGGTCCCAGGCTCGCTCTTTCGCCCTAGGCCTCTGACCATTTGATTTCGTGCTTTGCGTTCGTGCTCTTCCCAGGTCCCAAAATCGAGACCTGGGGCACCCAACGCTGATACAACTTCTCACGGTCAGAGATCTCTCCTCAGAACTCCTGGAAGCTGGCATCGTTTGCTGTTTGCAGGCTTGGAACAGCCACGGTCAGGGCGGGCTGCTTGCTCCTGGGGCCTTTACCGCCGCGTACATGCTTATTGGCCTTTGTTGTCCCATGGGCTCGGGCTGGCTTCACTGGTGGCCGCAGGGTTGAGATCACGTGTTGCGCCGGCCTCGGTTTTTGCACAGGGGCCACGGGAATGACGGGGTTTGCCGCACGCGGCTGGAACACATACCGTTCATGCCGTTCCGGCTCACCCTCCTCGTCAGTAACGAGGGTGAAGGTGCTCACCAACTCCATCAGATGTCCAGCCTCTTCGGAGAGGGTTTGCGCCGTCGCCGAAAGCTCCTCGGTCTGCGCGGAGTTGCCCTGCGTCACATGGTCCATCTGCGTCATGGCGCTGTTCACCTGCTCTACGCCACTGCTCTGTTCCGCCGCCGATGCCGCGATCTCGCCGACGATGTCGGTTACGCGCTTCACCGAGCCGACAATGCCCTGCAGCGTCTCGCCCGAGCGGTTTACCAATGCCGTGCCGGCGTCCACCTTGCGCAATGTGTCCTGAATCAGAACCTTGATCTCCTTGGCCGCTAGAGCGCTTCTCTGTGCAAGGCTCCGTACCTCGGAGGCCACCACGGCAAAGCCGCGTCCCTCATCGCCAGCCCGCGCCGCTTCCACCGCGGCATTCACCGCCAGCAGATTGGTCTGGAAGGCAATCTCGTCGATGGTCGAAATGATTTCCGAAATCTTGGCTGAGGCGACATTGATGTCCGACATCGCGGTAATCGCCTTGGAGACTACTTCCTGGCCTTGCAGGGCCGAGTCCTTCGAGCCGGCTGCCAGTTGGCTGGCCTGCTGCGCGTTGTCTGCGCTTTGCCGCACGGACGCGGTAATCTCTTCGAGGCTCGCTGAGGTTTCTTCCAAACTGGCGGCCTGTTCCTGGGCGCCGGAGGCAATGGCCTCGGACGCCGCCGCAAGCTGCTGTGAAGAGGAGCTTGCATTACCAGCGCTCTCAGCCACTTGCTGCAGGGTGCTGCGCAGCCTTTCCAGCGCCTCATTCAGCGCTTCGGCCATCATTCCGACCTCGTCGCCACTGTCCACATCGAGTGTGGCAGTCAAATCGCCCGCGGCCACTAGGCGGAGCACATCGACCGCGCGCTTCAACGGCACCGCAATCTGTTTGTACAGGAGCAGCGTGGCTAGAACAGCGAACGCAAGCGCCCCCGCAAATAGCAGGACCGTCAGCTCACGCTGGAAGCTTGTGGCCTTTGCCACCGCGTCCAACTCGGCCTGAAAATCCTTCTTGCCGATGGTTTCATTCAGGTCCTTCAACGATTTAGTCAAACTCGTGTTTTCGACGGCCAGGTTCTTCACAGTGGACACGAGTTGATCGTCCATGGCGTCCGGCGTAGCAATCATCTTTGTATAAGTAGTCTTCGATTGCGAACTGATGTCCTTGAACTGATCCTGAATCACGGAAATCTGCTGCTGCAGCCCCGGATTCTCCGCGGTTCTCTCGCGCACTGTCTCAAGTTGCGCTGCCACCTTCTGGGAGTCTTCGTCCGCGAGAGCCAGCAGTCCGGCGTTCTGCGTGAGAACCGCGGCCTTGTAGTCCTGGGTCACTTTCTGAAATCCGGCGTCTGCCTCCATGCCTGCAAGCGCAGCCGGAAAAAGGGAGTCGGAAGCCAAACGCAAGTGGCGTTGCATCCCTGCGCCGGTCCACACAACAAGACCGAGAAAGAGAAGATACCCGAACGCCAGCGTTCCGGTGCAGAGTATCAGTTTTAGGCGAATGCTTAGGTTCTTCATGTTTTCCTTCAGACGCCTTGGCGTCTTTAGTCCTCTCTTGGTTTGCCGTGCTGCCGAGGCGGCCAGTGGGCAACTCGGTTAACGATCATGCCGGCACTGGATTTGCTTCTAGTGCCGGCATCTTGAGACGGTTACCTGACCGACAGTACCTTGACGCCCTCATGGGGGGCGCTCTTGCCGATGTAGCCGATGGCGCCTGGATTGTGCGCCACGTATTCGACCACCGCAGCATCCGAGTCCAGCGACTTGGGCATGGAGGCCTGTCCTGAAAAGACCAGGCTGCGCCAACCGGCGCGGAAGGCCGTGTCGTTCTTCCCCACATACGCGGAAAGGAACTCCTCGTGAACGGCGCCTGCCTTGAGCAGCACAGGGGTTACATGGGAACCGTCCTTCAAGCTGGAAGCGGCGCCGGTGAAGACATCGCGAAGATCGCTCTTCGAGACATCGGCGGACTTCACACTGGGGTTGGCGATGACGAGGGCCTGACCCTGTGCTTTGGTTGTCAGCAACAGAGACCCGAAGAGTATGAGAATTGAGAGAAAATACTTTTTCATGATGAGCCTCCTTTCTAGAAGCTGAAGCCGGTGCGGACTACAAGTGCGTTGGTGTTGGCCGAGAAGCCGTTTGGATTCACATTGCTGTAGAAGCCAGCGGGATAAAGTGCCGACCCGTTGCCGTCCATGAAGTGCCCCTCGACCTTCACCGTTACGTATTGTTTGAGTGTGAGCTTTGCGGTCACCACTTTGTCAAAATCGTGCGTCTGCGCATCCGGATATGACGCGTTTACTCCGGCTCCGCCAGACGGAAAGATCCGGTAGTGCGAGTAATAGGAGCCCGCCTCGAGCCACTTATTGACTTGATAACCTCCACCCACATACCAGCCGCGAATGTCGGTCTCAACCCACGAGAGGCCACTAAAGATAATCTGATCGCGCAGGTACCTGCGATACTCCGACTCCGCGTGCAGTTTGTCCTTCACGAACCTGCCGTAATACTGGTTGGTCCAGTCGTGTTTCGAATTTTCCCAGTATTTGGGCTGGGCCGGAATTCCGAGCTGACCGTTATAGCTGCCTTTGCCGGTGATCATTTCATTCAAACGCGATATTCCCACAGTAAGTCCGCGCACTGGCGGATTCCAGCGCAGATCGCCGCCAAACACCGGCCCCCCGTAGCTGTTCAGCGTGATCCCAGCAATGCCTGACAGGAGATAGGGATAGCCGCTATGCATGTTGTCTGAGCGCCGGCCGCCATAGGCGGTGTAGGCGATGGAGCCAAGATTGTGCCCCAACTTCTCTCTTCCGTAGATGTCTCCGCCCAAATGCGCAATGGAGGCGTCGCGCAGATCAATGGGATAGACGCTCTGCGGCAACAGGGCAAAGGTGTTGGCGAAGTCCATATCCTGAGAATCCGTAAAAAGTCCCAGAACGGTCTTCACTTTGCCTGCGCGGAATCCCAGCCAAGGCTTGAGGCGATAGTCGCCCATGGCCCAGTCCAATAGCGGATGCCAGTCGCCCAATTGACCGAGCTTGCGGTCGTAAACCTGTCCGCCAACGCGAAAATTGGAGGTGATCTGCGCGCCAAGGTTCAAGCCCGCGTCAGTAAAAGCGCCGCTGCCCGTGCCGCTCGTGTTCATGGTCAGCCAATTGTTGTCGTTGGTGTGGACGAACCCCTGGGTTCCAAAACCGTGGACCTGCACATCCTTGCTCCCGATCTTGAACTCCTGTGCGTGCAAGGTAATCGAGATTGCAAGTACTGCCAGCATCCCGCTGATAATGTGTTTTTTGAACATGCTTCCTCCTGAAAATCCGCTTCCTACTGGGTTAGGCGGTCAGTGCTATTTAACTGCTATGACTTTCACGCCTTCGTGCGGCGTTGCTTTGCTTATGTAACCGATGGCGCCTGGATTGTGCGCCACGAATTCGACCACCGCCGCCTCGGAGTCCAGCGACTTGGGCATGGAAGCTTGCCCGGAAAAAACCAGGCTGCGCCAACCGGCGCGGAATGCTGTGTCGTTCTTCCCTATGTACCCAGTAAGAAACTCGTCGTGAGCCGCGCCTGACTTGAGCAGCACAGGGGTTACATGCGAACCGTCCTTCAAGCTGGAAGCCGCTCCGGTGAAAACTTCGCGAAGATCGCTCTTCGAAACATCGGCGGACTTCACACTCGGGTTGGCGATCACGATGGCCTGGGCTTGCGCCTGGGCAGTGAAGATCAACACGGACGCTACGAGCAGGAATGCATATAGAAGCTTCGTCATTTCAGTGTTCTCCTTTCGTCCGTGTGTTAGAAGCTCACGCCAACCTTGAGAATGGTCAACTTGGTGTTGGGCTTCAGACCCCCGGGATTCAGAGTTGTGTCGTAGCTAAGCTCTGTTCCGTCGATAAAATGCTGCTCGACCTTGGCATAAAGAAACTGGTTGAAGTCATAGCGCCCAGAAGCAGCCCAATCCAACGAGTGTCGCGCTGGGCCAAGGGCTATCTGATGATCGACGCTCTGGCTGTCATACACGCCTGCGCTGAACTTGTCTGTCACTTTGTAGGTGGCCATGCCATACCACGCCCGCTGGTCAACATAAAACGGAATCACGGGAATCCCCGTAAGCCTGCCCGCCCCGGTGACTGGAAGTCGGCTATACTCGCCTGCCAGCATGACCTTGTTCTTCTCGTAATGGACGAAGTAATTCGGCAGGTTGAGGGGGTTTAGTGTGTAAGTTCCTGTGAGGGTCCCGCCCTCGGCGGTGACCATAGAGTTCCATTTCTCTTGCTTGCCGTCCGAGGCGCCTATCATTAGACCCGCCAGAGGCGTCTTCCAGTGAAGTGCGGCGCCATACGTCACGCCGGTCAGTCCATTCGGCAGATTGAATCCCTCTTCGTTCATGTTGACAAAATAGCCATCGCCGGAGCCAATCACTCGCTCCCCACCCCAACCACGGTACTCAAGCTTGCCGAAACTCTGACCGAGATTGAGGGTGCCGTAGACAACCCCGCCAAAGTGCGCAAGGAGGGAATTGCGGCTGGAGATCGGATAGACACCCTGAGGCAGGAGTGACCACATATAGGATGGGTCGATGTCCTGAGTCTCATTGAAGAGGCCCGAAGGAGTCTTGACTTTGCCGAACCGCACTCCGAACTTATCATTGGCCTTGTAGTCCGCCGCGGCCCAGTCCAGCGTGATCGCATTGCCGAAGTTACCCAACAGGAAGTAGCGGCCCTGCACGCCAACGCGCAGCTTGGGCGTCGGCTGTGCGCCGATGTTCACTACTGCCTCGGTCCATGCCGGACTTCCGCTGCTCGAACTGGTGGTCAGAATATTGTTGTTCGTTGTGTACAAGAATCCCTGCGTGGCGTAGCCATGGATCTGTATGTTCAGATCTTCAAGACTTTGTGCAATTGCGGGACTGGCCGAAAGTGCAAGCGCGAAGGCGCCTACAAGAATCCTCTTCATGGAGTTTCTCCTGGTCTGGCCAGCAAACAGCTGTTCCAGACATTCAACTTGTGGCGCATGAGAATGAAATGCTTTGCATATCCCAGTGGTATCGAGCCTAAGAGCTTCCGCCATTCTGCAGAGGACGAGGGGAATCTTCCGGACCGGTAACCGCGCCGTGGCACACCTGCGGCACGACGATCTATCTATCGGCATCGTCAATAATTCGTTCAATAACATTGAAGATTAGTTGCATATTGTCGACTAATCGTAAACTCAATGACGATCGTATCTTTGAACGCGCGGGTGTCCCTTTGTTGCTTTGTCGGTATGGAGCGCCTTTGCGATCATGGTTTTGCTTACTCGACTAATCAAAGATATGCAGTCGCGACTTTCATAGTTATCGTTTGGCTGGAAATGCCCAGCGACTGGATGCGGCATTCCAATCGATGAGCATTTCCATTCACTTCCACATCTATTTGCCTGCCAGCGGATCAAGCAACCATGTCAGACTGGGACGGAGGCACAGACTGTTTGACTTTCTTGACTGCATCTTGCAGCGAAAACAAATTCATCGCCGCAATGCCGCCCACGTCGACGATCGGAGCAACGCATCCATCGCCGAGGATGGTGGCGCCCATCAGGCCTTTGACTCTGCGAAGATTTCGCTCCAGGCTCTTTACAACCACTTGCTGTTGCCCAAGAAGTTCATCTACTACTAATCCGATCTTCTTGTGGCCCGATTCGACGATGACTGCGAGCCTGCGATTGGCGTTCTTCTCCGATGCCTGTTCTGTGCTCGCCGTCTCCTGCGGCAAGCCCAGAAATCTGGACAAGCGCAGCAGTGGAATCGACTGTTCGCGGATGACCACCACCTCGCCCTGCTCGGCCACACGCACAATCTGCTCGTTGCTGAGCGGCACGGTTTCGATCACGGACAAGAGCGGCAGTACCAGTGTCCGATCGCCGACGCGCACCAACAATCCTTCCAGAATCGCCAGTGTAAGCGGCAGTTCAATTGATACCGTCGAGCCATGTCCTTTTTCGCTGGCCAACGCCACCGTACCGTTCAGTTTCTCGACGTTGCGCTTGACCACGTCCATGCCCACGCCACGCCCTGAAAGGTCGCTTACGATCTCACTGGTGGAGAAGCCCGGCTCAAAGACCAACATTTGCAGTTGCTCTTTGCTTAATTGCGAATCGGATCCGATCAGTCCGCGTTCGATTGCCTTGCTGCGGACTCTATCCGTATCGATTCCCGCGCCATCGTCGGAGATCTCGATCACGATTCTTCCCGAGCGGTGGAATGCACGGAGTGTAATGACGCCCTCTTCCGGCTTTCCCGCCGCCTTGCGCTCCTCAGGGGTCTCGATGCCATGATCGGCGGCATTGCGCACCAGATGGATCAACGGATCGCCGAGCAACTCCAGCATGCTCTTGTCGATCTCGGTCTCTTCTCCATTCAGATCCAGACGAATCTGCTTGCCGGTGGATTGCGCGATATCGTAGACCGTGCGCGCGTATCTCTGGAACAACGTTCCGACCGGCAACATGCGGATTCCCATTACTCGTTCATGCAACTCCCGGGTATTGCGCTCCATTGCCGCTACCGCCTCGCGCAGCTTCGGCAAACATGCAGGTTCAAAGTCCTCGACCATTTGCGCGGTCATCACATGCGCGATGACCAATTCACCTACCAGATCGATCAGCCGGTCGACCTTATCGGTCGCCACACGGATGGATCCCGAATCTCCACTGGCCGCGGGCTTCATGGAGGACTGGCGTCGATCCGCCACAACAGATTGGCGGCGATCCGCAGCCGGCGCCTTGCGGCGTTCGACAGATCGGGATCGGGCATTCGGTGCGGGCGGGTCTGCATTATCCAGCGCTACCGCTGGATTCTGAGCCAATGCGGAGTCAAGCTGCGGCGGCGCGTCCGGGCAAGAAATACGAATCTCTGCCAGATGCTCAACAAACTCGAATACCTCGCGCAGCTCTGCTTCTTCGCTTACGCTGGCCAACTCCACCGTCCAGCTCAGGTAACACTGCGATGGATCCAGGTCCACCAGCGCGGGCAAGTCCTCGGTATGCAAATGGCAGCAGCTCACGGTCCCCAATGCGGCCAGATTGCGCAAGAGCACGATGGGATTTGTGCCGCTCGAGAATAGCTCCCGGTCAGGGCGAAATTCCACCTTGTACAGCTTTATCTCGCGCCCGTCCTCAATCGGCAACTGCGCCTCTTCAGGAGAGGGTTCTGCCGCGGGGAGCTCAGCAGACGTCAGCGCCGCGATTTGCTCATCGAGTTCCAGCGCGTCTGCGGACATCGGTGCATCCGCATCGGCTTCGAGCAGGCCGCGCAGCACGTCCACTGATCGAAGCAGGATGTCGATGACCTCGTTGGTGGCCTGTATCTCCAAAGACCGCAGCCGATCGAGAAGATTCTCCAGCGAGTGCGTAAAGCGGACAAGACTCGTCATTTCAAAGGAACCAGCTCCTCCTTTGATCGAGTGCGCCGCACGGAAGATGCTGTTCAGCAACTCGGTGTCGGTCGGCGAGGACCGAAGCTCAAGAAGACCCGATTCCATGGAAGCGATATGATCCGCGCTTTCCAGGAGGAATGTTTGGCGAAACTGGCTAAGATCGATTTTCATGGCTTTATGGCAACACTTTGGCAACGGTTTGAAGAAGTTTTTCGGGGTCGAACGGCTTGATAATCCAACCCGTGGCGCCTGCGGCTTTTCCCTGTTCCTTCTTCGCCACCAGCCCTTCGGTGGTCAGCATCAAGATGGGTTTGCTCTTCATGGCCGGCTGCTTCCGCACGTTTTGGATCAAGGTAATGCCGTCCATCACCGGCATATTCAGGTCGGTAATGATCAGGTCCACTGTTCCGCCCGTGAGTTTGTTCAGCGCATCCGCGCCGTGTTCGGCTTCAATCACCTCATAGCCGCCCTGCCGCAGCGTATAGCCGACCATTTGACGCATCGAAACCGAGTCGTCGACGATCAGTACTCTTCGCACTTTGCCATTCCTTTCAAGGTCTTCATGCTTTTCACTCTCTACCGCGGTCAAAACAGTTCGATATCTCCTGCTGCAGATTCCGCAGTGTGAATGCCGGCTATCTGCCGCTCTTCGCGCATCGTGTAGGCGCTGAAGCCCTCTTCCGAAGCGGTGTCTGAAGCTGCCACGGCGCCACATCGAGATATCAACCGCGCATGCAACGTGTCCAGATCCTCCACGATATGGGCGATTTGTTGACTGGTTCGATCCTGGAACTGTAGGCCGCGTACCGCGGCTCCAATGTCATTCGCAAGGAGCGCACCATCTTTCGTCATCGAACTCAGCATCTGTTTCATCTCGCCGTGGGCATCCTGCATGTCTCTGAGCGACTCGTCAACCTCGCGTCTTGACTTCTCCGCGCGCACAGAACCTTGTTGGTTCATCTGCTGCAGATCCTCCACAGCAGACCCTGCCAGATTCCGCAGGTTGTCAATCAGACCGCTCACCTGGGCGGTTACCACCAGCGATCTCTGTGTCTGTGACGCAACTTCAACCGCTACTACTGAAAACCCAGCTCCGTGAATGCCGGCGTGTGCCGCTTCGATACGCGCATTCAGTGCTAACATCTTGTTCTCCTGGGCAATCTTCTCCAGATTGACCAGCGACTTAAGGATCATCTTGGAATGCTCATCCATCTGATGGATCCGGTCGATCGCACGCCGTGAAACCTCGCCCGCTTCCTCTGTCGTATTCAGGATCTTGACGAGAATGCCTGCGCAATTTTGGATGAGGCCCTCGAACGACACTTTGCTGGAAGCCCCATCGCCATTAATATTTAGAAAGCCTGTTGCACGAGACACGGTTGATTTCGCGCGCTCCGCAATCCCTTGAAAGCTGTCGCAGACACCCACGACTGAACTTTCGATTTGCGTCGATGTCTCCTTGAGTTGCGCGCTCATCCGGCTGATGTGCGGCAAGTACCGGGCGAGTTCGGTGTCCATGCCCAGCCCCTCCTTCGCAACTTCGCCCGAATGCATGCTGGGTAGAGCCGCATCTGGTTGGCTCTGTGGAAAACTATTCATCGTTCTTTTCCGCGATCATGAAGAACTGGTCGACCGCCCCCGAGTAATCAAACCACTGACGAAGATGTGACGAAACATGGATCAGATCCAGTCGCCGTCCACATTTCTTCTGCTCCATCCCAAGCGTCAATAGAATTTGCAACGCACTCGCATCCAGATGATCGACGTTTTTGAGGTTCAGGGTCACGTCCTTGCCCTCGCCCAGGGCCTTCAGCGCCGCTTCCCGCAATTCCTCAACCGGCATCCAGTCGCCCAAACGTTCGACTTCAACGACAGATCGCTCCATGTTTTACTCCTCTTGCGTCTAGGCCATCCGCGCGTTGTTCACCTTAACGCTTCGGTCACGCCCATTTGGGCCGCCAATTGTTATTCGGGTCAACCTCGCGGCCGTAAAACGAAGTGCGTCAAGGGGCGCTTAAGTGCGGATTCGAGAATTCTCGTGTGAAAGCGGCAGAACGCAACTATAGTCGAGAGCGTTATCGGCCACGGGGTCGATTCGTTTCAATTGCGCACATGGTTGTTTCTCGCAAACACAAGTACCACATACCGAGTTTCCGCCAGCGGTGTGTAATTGAAGAGTCAGGCCAATTTCTTCTTGGGTGGAGTTGCAGGGATGCGGCGTTCCGAGGTCTGACCGATGTTGAGGCGACAGGCTTTCTCGGTTCTAGTGAGGCCGGGGAGGTGTAATTTGCGGATCAAACATCGCACGCGCCTGGTTGTGATCGAGGACCGGCCGGCAGTTTGACGCCGGCGCACGGTCGATGAATCGGCGAGTCCGTCATTCGTGTCGTTTCTCGGCTCGCTTGCCTACCGGTTGTGCACCATGGCCGAGGATATCGATGCCGCCGCGGTGGGTATCGATGAGCTGCATCTATGAGATGGAATTTCGTCCGAAAAAACTTTCTCCACCCTTCATCGCTGAAAATGCAAAGGCTTAATCAGAGCTTCCTCTCGGAAGCTCCCGTGGAGTATGGGCATCACGGACGGTGATATTCTTGGACAAAGCGGCAACACGTTTCTTTTCTTCTTGCGCCCTGATCTGTCGCAGTTTGATCTCAACCGGATCTCGTGCAGCCAGTTCGTATTTGGCGAACTGTTCCGCTTTTGACCAAGACCGGGTCCTCGCAGAGATGGTTCTGTCACGGCCGTCCTCGTAGATGTAAAGCGCCTTCCGGCATTTGCACTTCTTGTATTCGCGCGTGCCTTTGTAGGGTCAGTCAGGCGAATGGCGAGTGAAGGCAGTAATAGTAGTCGTGGCAGGTTGGACGGTCGATTCCATGAGGGGAATTGTGCTGAGCGGAATCGTACTCTTTCCTGCATATTTCCCGCAAAACG
>Ga0255352_1001577_pt1 | contig 11024 bp, 9 predicted proteins | sample HBST0metaG_FD_189939 | JGI IMG/M metagenome (GOLD analysis project Ga0255352, IMG submission 189939) | Peat soil microbial communities from Stordalen Mire, Sweden - H.B.S.T0 | ecosystem: Environmental > Terrestrial > Soil > Wetlands > Peat | place: Sweden: Norrbotten County, Stordalen Mire...
ACCGAGAAAGCCCAGGTTCACGCTGAGAATGGGCGTGCCGGTCGCGGCAAAGATGCGCGCAACGGAGAGCAGCGTGCCGTCGCCGCCCAGAACAATCACCAGTCCCGGCGCCTTCTCGGGCATGGCCGCGCGATCGATGACCGGCGCGGTCGCGCTGTAGCGCCCGCCTTCTTGGTCAATGAACGGATCGTAGTCGTGCTGGCGCAGCCAGGCAATCAGCTCCGGCAGCAGCTGGGCCAGCTCTTCCTTCTGCGATTTGCAGACAATCGCTACGCGAATCATGGCTTCCAGTGTACAGGAGAGAGACCTCAGATTGGTCCACAGCGGCATAGCGAAACCACAGAAGGCGTATCTCGGAAGCACTCCCATCAAGTGGCTTTTCCTCTCCGGGGTCCCCGGCGAGTGATTTCTGCTCGTTGGGGTGGAAATAAAGCCGCACTGGAGACTCTTAACAAGGCTACATCAACTGTAGTTTCGCTCCAGGAGGAACGATTCCAATGAGCGATTTACAATCCAGGGAAGATACGATATCCTAGCGAATCTATCCAGCAGCATTTTATGCGCAGCCGGCGTGAATCAGATCGCGCGGGAATTCCACGCGTCCACGCCGCCGCGCGAGGCATACGACTGAGGAAGGATGGTCAATTGTCAAACAAGGATGAGACTTCATCAAGAATCGATGCGCTGCGATTTCCACTCATTCTCGGCGTGGCTTTCATTCACGGCGCTTCGGTCCTCCATACCTCTCAAGGATCCGTGGATGTCATGCGCACCAATATTGCCTGGGTTGACTTCATCGTCAATATTTCTCAATATATTGCGGACGTTTCCACGCCCTTGTTCTTTGCAATCTCAGGCTATCTGTTCTTTTGGGGCGGGTGGTCGCGGGAAAAATATGCCGGTAAACTCAAAAGACGGTTCCATACTCTTCTAATCCCCTATCTTTTTTGGAGTCTTGCGATTTTCGCGGTTTTGGCGGTCGCGGAAAGCATTCCTCAAACGAAGACGTACTTTGCCGACGCGACCTGGCCGGCAATACATTCCCTTTCCTTCTTCGGGGCTATCAATACTCTGCTGGGAATCACAGGGATCTATCCTTTACTGCATCCCTTCTGGTTCATCAGAGATCTCATGGCTCTTGTCGTTCTTGCTCCCGCGATTCATTTTCTTGTCCACAATAAGTGGGGAAAGCTATTTCTGATTGCTATCTTCTGCATATGGTATGCCGTAATGTGGCCGCTCATGGCATGGCCCGTGCCATGGCCAGGCGCGGTTGCCATCTGCTTCTTCTGCCTGGGAGCTTATCTCTCTCAACAGAAAGAGGGCTTTGCGTATCTGGACAGAATCGGTCCGTGGGCGAGTCTTCTGTTTCTTGCTGGCGCAATTCTGAATTACGCTTTTCCGAGCAGCCTGGCGCATGTTAACCACGCGCTGATCATTACCGCCGGAGCGGCGAGTTTGTGGTGGATGATCGGGTTAATCATCAGAAGCGCCGCCTTGAAGGCGTTTCTCGCAGGATTGAGCGGCGACGTTTTCTTCGTTTTTGCGACGCATCAGCCATTGATGGCGGTTGTTCGCAAGATTGCATACAAGCTGTTTTCGCCAACCAGCGGGGCTGCAATCCTGACTCTGTATTTTTTGATCCCAATATGCCTTGTCGCGCTCCTCGTGGCGCTCAGTCGCTGTTTGCTGAAGATCATGCCGTCTTTCATCGGCTTTATAACCGGAAATCCTTATCGGACCTACAAGCAACGCGCCTGAATCGCGTTCAGGCGCAGTCGTCTGCATAGGCACATAAAGAAGGCCTCGCCGGCACGGAAGTCAACAACCCGCTCGTGCAAGCGAGATTCAGACTCCGGGCCGGCGAGCATAAAGCAGAAACTCGCGATTGCCCTCCATGCCGGTAATCGGCGATGGAATTGTCTCGACGACCTTCCAGCCCAGGGAGCAGACACAATCGGCCACTTTATCGATGGCCAGCTTGTGCGCCTCGGGGTCGCGGACGATGCCCCCCTTGCCCACGTGTCCGCGCCCGGCCTCAAACTGCGGCTTGACCAGGATGACGGCTTCGCTCAGATGCGGCGCGGCATTGAAGACCGGCGCCAGCAGCAGCGTAGCGGAAATGAAGGCAACGTCCATCACCAACAGCGTGAGTTCAGCGCCGCCCTCCCCGGCAGCCAGCGCTCCCGGCTCGAGCAGCCGCGCGTTGGTTCGCTCAACAAGACGGACGCGCGGGTCGTTGCGCAGTTTCATGGCGATCTGGCCGAAGCCGGTATCGACAGCGGTGACGCGCGCGGCTCCGTGCTGCAAGAGGCAATCGGTAAACCCGCCCGTCGAGGCGCCCACGTCCAGGCAGGCGCGGCCCTGGAGGGCGATGGGCCAGTGTTCCAGCGCCGCGGCCAGCTTGAGCCCTCCGCGGCTCACGTAGGGCTGCTCTGCGCCCAGCAGGCGGATGGGAGCATCGACGGGGACAGCCGTGCCCGGCTTTTCCACTTTCTGTTCGCCGACCAGAACCCGGCCTTCAAGGATGAGCGCCTGCGCGCGCGTCCGGCTGGAAACCAGCCCCCGCTCGACCAGCAGAAGGTCTACGCGCATCTTTTTGCCGCCAGCCATCTCTAGAGAGGTTCTCCAATCCATGTGCGCTAACCGTCATCATATAGAATGGCTTTTTCTTGAGGAAAAGCCACTCGGCATCATTCTTCGGACTGCGCTGTAATTCTGAATTTGCCCTGAAACAGCAGCGCAGCTTTCGAATCGAGCGCGAAAACAGCCAAAGAAGCTTTCCCTCGCGGAAAAAACTCTTTGGCTGTCTTGATCCTCATCGCACTCAACAGATGCCCTACGGCTGCTTCTGGCATGCCTCGATCGTGAGTGAACTGTCTGCCAGTTCACTGGGCGGCAGGTTACATGGCTGGCCGTAACCGGGCCTCCGGCTCACGGTGTTACTGTTCCCGCTCACGGCGTTCTGGGTACTCACGCGCACATCCACGATATTGCCCACGACCGGTTGCGTTGCGTCAACGATGTCCTCATCGGTACGAATGATGGTGAGAACGTTGCTGTCGGGCGAGGCCACGTAGACCTTCCCGTAACTGGAATTCTGCGTAGAAGCCACGGTGCGCGGATGGCCGGTGACGGGCAGCGCCTTCAGGAACGTGTGGCTGCTCAGGTTCACGATGCTCACGGTCTGGTCGGCCTGATTGGCTGTGTAGGCGCGGCTTCCGTCGTAGAGAACGGTCACGCTGGCGGGATTCGTGCCCACCGGAACCGTATAGGTGGTTCCGAAGTTCGGGCTGTCATTGCCGTATTCATCCAGACTCACGTCGATGATGCTGATCGTGCCGCCGTCATAGTCTGCCACCACCAACAGGTTCATGGCGGCGTTGTACTCGGCATAGACCGGACCAGCTTTCGCGATCAACCCGCCGTCAGCAGGCAAACTGCATGTCGGGTCAGAGGTGAAATTGCAATTTGTAGGAGCATTGGTGGCATTCAGCGCAGCCTGAGAAAGCGGCAGGGTGGGATGGCAGGACACTGTCCGGCCGGTGTGGCTATCAACAAATGAATTGCAGGAGTTCAGCGTGCCGTACTGGGCGTTGATCACCGAGACGGTGTCGCTGCCCCGGTTGAGCACAAAGAGCCGCTGGGCATCGCCGCTCTCGACGGCGTAAACCGGACACTTCCCCAAGGGAATCTGACTGGAAACCGTGTCTGTGGAAGTTTCGATAGCAGCCGCCTCGCCGATGGGGCCCGTCGTGGGCGAAACATTACACTGCACGGGGCTGGAAATATTGCCCCCCTGGCTGTTTCCCTGACTGATGCCGAAGTCGCGTTGGCCAATGCCGCCAAGACCGACAATAAGCACCGGCGTAGGCGCCAGCGGAATGGAGCGCAAAAAGGTCTCCGGACTCCCGCCGAAAGCGTCGGCAACGTTCCCGTAGAGGTCGGCAGCCCACAGTCCGCCTAACGACATAAACAAGTTCAAGGGCTGTGCTTTACTAAGCAGCGTGGTGACACTCACCTGGTTATCCTGCAGCGTTCTGGAAACAGGAAAAGTCGATATAGTACCGTCACTATTGATGGTGTAGCCCGCGCTGCCAAGTGAATCCAAAGCAAGTGTGGTCGGGCCGGTACCGATGGAAGCCTCCGCCATTACCGTATCGCCAGAGTAGTCGATGATTGTGGCGATGCCTGCCACGGCGGGCGAAGGGGCTGAAACCACTACCGCATACGACGCCGGCTGCGCGGCAGGCCCAGTGGAGGTAATGGTCGTCACCGTCGGCCGGTAGTTGTTGCCGCAACCGGCAACCAAGACAGCAGCCGCAAGGGCCGCACCTACCTGAACCAACCGCACATGCGCCTGGCCAAAATTCATGCGAAAAGACCTCATTCAGTTGTTTCCTGCTTACCCCGTGATTGTAAATCAGAGGGCCGCGATATGAGATTTGACACGACTTCCATGAACTCCGCAAAAAGTTCAAGGCAGAAAACGCCTCTGGCCTTTGCTGCGGGAATCTCCCTGGATCTGGCGTCCTCGCTGCGAAAACCGTGGACAGTTCTTAGACGCGGCAAGAGCGGGCAGGGGTAGCCGCGAAAGCACACCCCCTGCTCGTTTCATTCTTTCATATGCGCATGACGTACCAAGCTCATGCGCCAATGATCAATGCCCGGCAATTTCCACAATTCCGCTATCCGGCCCGCTCCAGGCGGAATCGCCCTGATGCGTCAGCGTCTGCCCTGCGTCATCCCAGTGCAGCCGCGTCACGCTGCCCGCGCCCTTCTCGTAGGCGTAGGTCTGGCCGTCGTCGGAGAAAAGCGTGAAGCTGCCATCCGCGCCAGGATAAACGCGCACCTTCTCAATGGCTTGCGTCTGATGAGTGCTTTCGACCGCCGCGCCCAGAGGCACAATCGAGCCAGCCCGCACAAACAGCGGAATCGTATCAATGGGCGCGGCCACGGTCACGGTCTGGCCGCCCTTCACGCGTTCATTCGTCCAGAAGTTGTACCAGTCGGCTCCGGCGGGCAGGTAGACCTGCCGGCTGGTCGCTCCCTGCTCGGTAACCGGAGCCACCAGAAACGCAGGGCCAAGCATGTACTCGTCGCGCAGGTCGGTCACCTTCGGGTCGTTCGGGAAGTCCAGCGGCAGGGCGCGCATAAAGGGCGCTCCGGTCTTCCAGGTCTGATAACCGAGCGAGTAGATGTAAGGCATCAGCTGGTAGCGCAGGCGCAGGTACTTCTCCAGAATCGGCTCGGCCTCGTGGCCATAGGACCACACTTCGTTGGTTGGACGGCTGCCGTGTGTGCGGAAGATGGGCAGGAAGGCAGCGTACTGGAACCAGCGGGTGTAGAGCTCCGGATAGTCGTCGTAGCCGCCCACATTCGCGCGGGCATCGGACGGGTCAAGCAGCGGCTTGTGCGCCGGATGATGCACTGCGGGCAGATACTGCCAGCCGCCGGTGTCGTTGGACCAGTAGGTCATCCCGGAGGCCGCGAAGTCCAGGCCGGTGGGAATCTGACGCCGGAAGGTGTCCCAGGTCGGATCAATGTCAGACGACCAGAAGATAGTCCCATTGCGCTGCGCGCCCAGGTAGGCGTCGCGGGAAAGAGTCAGCGCCCTCCGCTCCGGCTGGTCCTTGCGGAAACCGTCATAGAGCGCCCCGGTGTGAAGCAGCGGATAGACGTTAAAGTATTGCGTCCCTGGGCCAATGTGGAAGTAAGCGCCATTCGGAGGCAGGTCGGGCTCGGTCTCGTCGGCCCACAGGGAGTCGAAGCCCTGGCTGATGATGTCCTCGCGGAGGGTCTTCCAGTACCACTTGGCCGCTTCGGGATTGGTAGTGTCAATGTCCGACCCGGCGCGGTCATACGGCAGCCCGTCGACGGGCTGCCGTCCGCATAGTGGATCAGCCAGCCCTTCTTCAGCAGCTCGTCATAGTAGCGGTCCGCGGGCACAAACCGCGGCCAGACGCTGATCATCGTCTCGAAGCCCATCTCGTGCAGCTTCTTGTTCATGGCCGCGGGATCGGGCCAGAACCTGGAATCGAAGTCGAACTGGCCCATCTTGGTGAAATAGAACCAGTCCACCACCAGCACGCTGGCTGGCAAATGGCGGTCCCGGTAGCCCTGGGCAACGTCCAGCAACTCCTTCTGGCTTGCGTAGCGCTGCTTGCACTGGATATAGCCATAGGCCGCCTTGGGCAGCATCGGCGTGGGGCCGGTCAGCAGCTTGTAGCCCGCATAAATCTCGTCCGCCGTGGCGCCGGCAATCACGAAGAAGGAAACGCGGTCGCCCACCTGGGAGGTCCACTTTGTCTTCTCGTTGAAGCCGGGCTCGATGGTGGTCTTCGAGGGATTGTCCCAGACCAGGCCGTAGCCCTTGTTGGTGACCAGGAAAGGCACGCAGGTGCTGGCTCCAGCCGAAGCAAGGTAGTCCTGCCAGCAGCGAACCACATGGCCGCGATGATCCAGGAAGCCTTCCTGGTTCTGGCCCAGGCCGTAGTAGTGCTCGTCGTCCGGCGAAATGAAGGTCGCGCCGACGGTGAAAAATTCCGGGTCCGTGGCGCGGCGGTCGTGCAGCGGTTCTGCTGTGCCGTCCTTCTGATTGAGAATCGCCTGCATCCAGCCGGTCAGCTCCAGCAGCGTCTTGCCCTCCGGCGTGCGCAGCGTGATGTGCGCGCCCGGAGCCGAGCCGCTAAAGTAGCTGCTGGTGTCCGGCGGGCTCTGGGTGCTGGGCCGTTCGCGCTCCACGGTGGCCACGATGCGATCCGACTTGTAAATGTCGGCCCGCTGCGTCTGGCTGACGTTCCAGCCGGCGGCGTTCGCCGAGGCTACAAAGCCAAATCCCGGCGCGGCCACGGCAGGGTCGTGCTTCAGGCTGAGCGTGACGCGCAGGATGTTGGGCGCATACGGCTCCAGCACAATGGTTTCGCCCTTGCGGTCGAGTTCGAGGCGCTGGCTGGGAGATTGCGCCGGAAGACTGGCTGCGGTGAGAGCGATTCCGGCAAAAACTGCGAGAACGGATGTAAACCTTTCCATCGAAAGCTCCATGAATGATGCCTGCGCGTTGAAAAACGCCGCGAAGATGAGTGTAAACCGACGCACCCTGGGTTGGCAGTGAAAATGAAAAGGAGGTGGATACTTCCCGGCTCAGTGGACAGACGATACGATGAGGTGTGGCTCAAATCAAGCAATTCTGGCAATCGAAACTGGTGCTGCTCCTGGTGCTGCCTTTCGCAGGCGCAAGCGTGGTGCTGCAAGGCCACTTTTTTGCGGTGAATCTGACGCAAATCGCCATCTGGACGCTGGGCCTGAGCCTGATTTTGGGGCTGGCGGTCGTCCAGTTGCGCGCGGCCACGCCGGGCGGAGCCTTTGCCGGAGCGATTCTCACGGCGTGCCTGATGTTTTCCACCGCGAGCCTCCCCTATCAGCCCTGGCGCACGGCGCTCGCGCCGGTGATGGCGGTTTTCGTGCTCACCTGGATTGGCACGCGCCTCGGCCGGAAGCAGAAGGAGCGGTTGGGCACGGCCGAAAGGCGGCAGGGACGCACCGCGGCGCAGGTGACGGCCAATCTGGGCGTGGCGGCGCTGGCTTCGAGTGACTTGACGCAGAGCTGGCTCGCTGGTTCCGGCTGGTTCTCGCGGCTTGGCCAGGCGCCCATGCTGCTGTTAGCCGTGGGCCTGGCGGCTCTGGCCGAGGCCGCGGCGGATACGGCCTCCTCGGAGGTTGGTCAGGTGTGGGGCGGGAGACCGCGGATGATTACAACGCTGCGCGCGGTTGAGCCGGGCCCCGACGGCGCTGTAAGCCTGGTTGGAACGCTGGCTGGAGTGATTGCGGCGGGGATTGTCTCCGGCGTGGGCGCGCTGTCGCTCTACGGCAGCGCGGCAATGTTCTGGATCAGCTTTGCGGGCGCGGTCTTCGGGTTGTTCTTCGACAGCCTGCTAGGTGCAACGCTGGAACGGCGCGGCTGGCTGAACAACGACGCGGTCAACTTTCTGTCAACCGTCAGCGCGGCGGCCTTCGCGCTGGGAGTGCTGGCCGTGATGGCTCATTTTGGCGTCCGGTAGGGACCGCATGGACGCGCGAGATGCATCGATGGAGGATTTCCGGCCCATGCGATGGTATCCTTCCGGCGGAGACAATTCCCTATGAATAAGACTCGAATCCACTGGCTGACGCTCCCCTCCGTCCTGCTGCTCCTGTTCGCAACCGCCGCCATTTGCGCATCGCAGAAGAGTTATCTGACCCTATACAAGGGAACGCCCTACCAGGACAGCCGTTATCAAGCTGGAGCGCAGAAGATTCCAGGCAAGGTACTCTGCGCTTACTACGACCAGGGCGGCGAAGGCGTCGCCTATCACGACACCGACGCGGTCAACCACGGGAGCGGAGAGCTGAATCCGGCCAACGGAAGCTATCTGAATGAATTCCGCAGGAACGAGGGGGTGGACACCTCCTACACCAAGTTCAAGTTGGACCCTCAAATCGACGACAACCCTTACAACCGGGCGCAGCCGCCAGCCAACCTGCTCTATGTGGGATGGACGGTTCCCGGCGAGTGGTTCAACATCACGGTCGATGCGGCCCAGGCCGGCGAGTACACTGCCGATCTTCTCTACACCTCCAACCGGGGTGGCGCGATCTCGCTCGATGTGAACGGAGAGCCAGCCACCGGGCCGCTTGCCATCGCCTCGACCTATGATGCGGCCGACCCCGTGGCCTGGCGGCAGTGGCACCACTGGAACGCGGCGCCTGGCCTGGCCAAACTCCGGCTTCCTAAGGGAAAGAGCGTTCTCACGGTCCACATCCTGACGGAGGGACAGATGAACCTGGCCATCTTCGAGTTCAGGAAGTCCCGCTGATCGAGGGATTTCTTCAGGGCTCCTGGCATTCTGTCATGGATTCCTAGCGCAGATGCATCCGCCAGGCCGTATAACTCAAAATCTCATGGGTGAGGCGCTCATACTCCCGCGAGCCACCCTCGATGGCGACGCGGGGACGCGGCGAGGTGAGTACGTTGAATCCTTCGGCGGCGCAGATTTCATGGATGCGGAACAGGTGCGTTCCATCGCTGACGATGACCAGCCGCCCAAGCCCGTTGGCGCGGGCGATGACGGCAATGCGACGGGCCGACTCTTCGGTGTTGCGGCTCTCTGTCTCGGCGATGATGGCGCTCTCCGGAATGCCCAGGCTCATCAGGTACTCTTTGCCGACGGCCCCTTCGTTGTACTGATCGCCGCCGCTTCCGCCCAGGGTAATGAGGAGCGGGGCAATGCCGCGCTGATAAAGGACGAACGCATGGTCCAGGCGGGCGCGGTAGACCGGAGAGGGCCGGCCGTCGTACTCCGCCGCGCCAAAAACGCCTATAGCGTCGGCCGGAGCGGCATGATCCTGACCGGCATAGCGCTCAACCTGCCCGTAGACCCAGCGGCACCAGCCCAAAGCCGCCATAGCCAGCGCGAGCGCGAGCAGGAGCGCGGCGCGCAGAATCCAGTGGCGGCGTTTTGGGCTGGAAGAGCTTTTCATGCCTTTTATGATGCAGCGATCAGAAGTGAGGAACCAAAGACCGGGGAAAAGGAACCAGAGATCAGTTTATCCGCAATCTCCCAGATGGGTGCCGATGAATGAAATGGGTTGCGTGTAATTTCAGATTTTTGATCCCTGTTCCCTCGTCCCTGCTTTCGTCATCGATGGAGAACCGTGACGATTTCATGCGTGGGAATGGCGCCTTCGCGCAGAACCTCCCAGCGTCCCTCGCCCAGCGTGAGATCGACGATGGTGGTGGGCAGCGTGTGACCGGTGGGACCGCCATCGACAATGAGTGGAATCAGGTCGCCGATCTGGTCAAGGACACAGGCGGCGTCGGTGCACTCGGAGGCGCCCCGCAGATTCGCCGAGGTCGCGGTAATGGGCAATCCGAAGCGCTCCACAACCGCGCGGGGAATGGCGGCGGCGGGCACGCGCAGGGCGACATTGCCGGTATTGGCCGTGGAGCGCAGCGGCAGCTTGCAGCCGGCCTTCACAATGATGGTCAGCGGACCGGGCCAGAAGCGCTCCGCCAGTTTGTCGAGCAGGGGGTCAGTATCACGGGCCAGTTCATACGCCTGCGCCAAAGAAGCGATCAGCAGGGACAGCGGCTTGTTCTTCTGGCGGGTTTTGATTTTGTAAATCTGCTCGACCGCGTGCAGATTCACCGGATCGACGGCCAGGCCGTAAAAGGAATCCGTTGGCAAGGCAACCAAATCGCCCTTGCACAGGCAGGAGACAATATAGTCGATCCGGTCCGGCTGGGGTTCATCGGGATGGACACGCAAGATCTCCGCTGACAAGGATGTCTACCTCGGTTCCGGAAATGCGGGCGCAGGAGCGACAAAAGTTATCATAGCACCACCAATGGTGCAAGTTGATCCCCAGTCTCGCCCGGGAACATCCATAGGAACAGGTCCCGTCAACAGACTAGAATCGCTCTAGAGCACGCCAAAGAAAGAACGGTTCGCCTCAAATGCCTGTCCGCATTGTACAGAGTAAGCAGAATGCCCGCCTGAAGGAGTTGCGCCGGGTGCTGGCCCACCCTGGCCGCGACGCGCACAGCCTGGCCGGCATTGAGGGACCGAAACTGCTGGAAGAGGCACAGCGCGCCGGGCTGCGCGTGGCTTGTGTTTTTGTCGCGCAGGGCGCCGAGCATCTGCTGGACGGCCTCAGGCTCCCGCCCGAAACTGAGGTTCTGCTCCTGCCCAGGGAACTGCTCGACGCGGCGCTGGCCACCGAAACTCCTCAGCCTATGGCAGCGCTGGTTGAGCCGCCAAGTTGGGATTGGGACGGCATTTTCGGTGGCCGGACGAAAGCCGCTCCCCTGCTGATTGTGCTGGCAGGTTTGCAAGACCCCGGCAACGTGGGAACGATTCTGCGTTCCGCCGAGGCTTTTGGCGCGACTGGCGTCGTCAGCTTGTCTGGAACCGTGAGCGCCTGGAATCCGAAAGCTGTGCGCGCCTCCGCAGGCAGTGTTTTCCGGCTCCCGCTGCTCACGGTTG
>Ga0255352_1001581_pt1 | contig 11014 bp, 11 predicted proteins | sample HBST0metaG_FD_189939 | JGI IMG/M metagenome (GOLD analysis project Ga0255352, IMG submission 189939) | Peat soil microbial communities from Stordalen Mire, Sweden - H.B.S.T0 | ecosystem: Environmental > Terrestrial > Soil > Wetlands > Peat | place: Sweden: Norrbotten County, Stordalen Mire...
GGGAAGCCCGGCTTTGACGGCGACCTTCCAGGCCATGGCAACGCGGGCGCACGGCGCCAGCGGTTCCATGGCTGCCGGGCTTGCTTTGGTCTACCAGAGCTTGCTGGGTCAGGCCGCCGCTTTGTCATACGTGGATACCTACGTGGTTCTGGCCGCCGCTGCAGCAGCCATGTTCTTCCTTTCGTTCCTGCTCAAATCGAACAATCCCAGCGCCCCGGAGCAGGGTTCCGTGCACTGAGTATGGATGCCCGCAGTTGTTGAAGCTTGCAGAAAACAGCTTAATAATGCAGTAAACTGATTCCAAATGGCTGGTGCCTCAAAGATTTGAATTCGCTCAATGAAACGAAAGCAATTCTGGCTGGATTAATGCATATGGCTTGATTGCCGATAGCTTTGCCGTGGGGCGGAATTTAAAACTTTTGTTGCCAACTTGCATCTAATGTGATATGCATGGTCCACCTAGGGTGGTGGTACCATTTGAGGACGATGAACAATGACGTACTTCAATTCGTACCTTTCGCACAAGAATAAGTCTATCATTTACAACGTCTTGAAGACTGATGATGGATGGAATGTAGAGATCCTGCTACCCTCCAATATCCCTCCATCAGACAGGATCAAGATCCTTGATTGGATCAGAAGCTACAGGGTACAAGTAAGGGCGGAGCATCCACTTTGGTCGACCGTGTTGCATCCTTCTTTGGATTGTTACGTGTTGGAAATTCGCAGGACGAATAACGACAAGGAGTTGATTGCCACGGGGGAACAGCTAAAGTCTATTTGCGGAGAAATCCTAGAGTATGCCTGAAATCGAAAAGGGAGACAATCCGCAAGAAGGAGCAGAAATCGCCCCAGCCACCAAGTCCGAGGAGCTTCCTAAGATCAATTTGCCTCAAACCAAGACCCCGGTCAGTTTTAATCAACAGGTCAATAACTTTCAGCAAATCCCGCCGTCAGCATGGGATGGCTTAACCCCTGGACAGCGATTAGAGTTGACGCGCTCAATACTCGCGCAAATGGACTCGATGGACAAGCGGCACTATGACTTCGCGGTTACGCATGTGAGGGCAGAGGCGACACGTTCAAATGTCGGGTCTATTTGCGGGGCGCTAATTGCCGTCCTCGGGTTCTCTCTTTCCGGCTATCTTTCCTTGCATGGAGAAACTATCGTAGCGCTCAGCATATCGATGCCCCTTGCCACTATATTGGCGATTGTGGTCGGTAACCGCTTTGTTTCTCATACATAATGCCTTATAGATAATTCTTCAAATATCGCCGATGCCAAACAATTGCCCACTATACTCCCGCCTATCGAACGATCCAGGCACCCGGAGCAGAATACCTCGCACTGATTCATGCCCATAGCAGACACAGAAGCTCTCTTCCAGCCAAAATTGCCCCAGGCTCTTCGCAATGTCCCTGCTATCCTTAATGATTAGAGCGAAACCAGAGTAACTATATCCTGTTAAGTTTTGTGCAAGGTCGCCGCTGCCTCCACCCCACGAACAAGGACCCGTTCGTGGGGACCCTGAACCTGGGGGGGTGCGTCGACTTGAGCGCTGCGGCTCCGGGATACATCAACTCTGATTCCGCTGTAGCCTGACGAAGAGGGAACCATGCCGGAGCAAAGAGGGCGGAAGCATCACCAGGACCGGGTTGCGGAGACAATGAAGGAAGAGATCAGCGCCATGATTGAAGGCGAGCTCTCCGATCCGCGCATCGATCTCTGTTACGTGAGCGAGGTTGCGTTGAATCCCGGCGCCAAGTCGGCGCGGGTCTACGTGGCCGTGGACAGCTCCGTAAAGGACATTGCCAAGGCCGAAGAGAATACCGTCGCTGGCCTTGAGGCCGCCAAGGGATACATTCGCTATGAGTTGAAGGCGCGCATGGGCGTGCGCAACGTGCCGGAACTCACTTTCCTCGCCGATCGCTCGGGCCGCTTCCAGGCGCGCATTGAAGAGCTTATGGACCGGTCGCGCAAGCGGCAAAAGGCCCCTGTGGAACAGACGGCTGCACCGGAAAAGGAGCCTCCGCTGCAATAAACGCGCATGAATCCTCCTCTCCCGAATTCGTCTCTTGATCGATCACCCTTAAAGCCTGAGCAGACCCCTCGCCCTGTCTCTGAGCATCCGTCTACGGATTCCTCCTTCCACTCCGATACTTCCGATGCCGTTGCGGCAATTCTTCCGGTCCTGCGCCAGGGCGAGCGCTTTCTCGTCTGTTCCCACGCGCGTCCCGACGGCGATGCCGTGGGCAGCATCCTTGCCATGGGAATGTTGCTCCGGCAGATGGGCAAGCGCGTTGAAATGGTGACGGCCGACGGGATTCCCATCCTCTATCGCGGATTGCCCGGAGCCGGAGCCATCCGCCACGCGTTGCGCGTCCACGGCTCCTATGACGCGGTGATTCTGCTGGAGTGCGACAGTCCGGTCCGTACCGGGCTGCGCGGCTTGGAAAAGTTCTTCCTCATCAACATCGATCACCACATCAGCGGACAGGCCTATGCGCAGTTGAACTGGATCGACCACGAGGCGGTCAGCGTGGGCGAGTTGGTTTACAGGCTCATCAAGGCAGCTGGCGTTCCGGTTACGCCGGAGATGGCCACCTGCCTCTACACCACTGTGCTGACTGATACCGGGGGGTTCTGCTACGGCTCTCTCCGCGCCTCCACGTTTGGCTTGGCTCAGGAACTGGTGCTGGCCGGGGCCGACCCCGTCGGCATTGCCCAGGAAATGTACTTTTCCAGCCCCATGGCGAAGCTCCTGCTGCTCAGCGCGGCGCTCGGCAACCTCAAGCGGGAAGGCCGGCTGGCGTGGCTCTGGATTACGCATCAGGATATGGTGCGCAGTTGCGCGACCGAAGAGGACTGCGAGGGCATTGTGAACTATGCGGTGGGCATCGCCGGTGTGGAGGCCGCGGTCTTTCTCCGTGAGCTGCCCGATGGGCATATCCGGCTCAGTCTGCGCAGCAAGGGAAAAATCAATGCGGCTGCCATTGCCGGGCGGCTGGGCGGCGGTGGACACGGAAATGCCGCCGGCTGCACCCTCGATGGACCAATATCCCGTGCTCTCAATGAAATTGTGGCGGAAATGCACCGCGGTGTGGATCGTTTGGGCGGCGGGCAGTCTTGAGATTCTGCGTGAATCTGTTAGCCTTGTCCCTGTCGAAACTTGTGCGCATTCGTCGCGGGCAGCCTGACGCGGAATCTGTGCTGGCCAAGGTCGCTCCCCCAGCCTCCTGTGCAAAGCCGAGATTGTATTTCTGCGCAAAAAAAACAAGCTGTCGTTACCCGTTGGAGAAATGCTGAAAGTGGGAACTAGGCTGGAATCATCAACCCCGGATTCGCCCAAAAATCAGTACGGTTGGCTGCCCAATTGGGCCATCGGCTACCTGGAACCGTTTTTGCAGCCGCCCGATCCGGCATCGCCCGGGGAACTGCATTGGCGGATGCCCCCTTGGCCGGGTGTTCGCGAGGCGCTTGTCTTCCTGGCTTTTACGGTCTTCTTCTTGGCTTACGGACTTACTCCGCTGCTGGGCGGCGATGGACTGGGGCTGGTTGGCGCTGACGAACCCCGCTACGCTCAGATCGCCCACGAAATGCTGGGCCACTTTGACTCCGCGCACACCGTCAAAGATCGCCTCAGCGCCTGTGTCACCCCCTATCTCTACGGCCATCCCTGGCTGGAGAAGCCTGCTCTCTACTACTGGCGCGCCATGTTCCTGTTTCAGGATTTCGGCGTCCACGACTGGAGCGCGCGGCTGCCTTCCACCACCTTTGCCTTCATCATGGTGGTGCTCATCTACCTCCACATGCGGCGATTCCGGCCCGGCGGCCATCTGGACGCGGCTCTCATTACCGCCACCTGCGTCGGCATCATCAGCTTTTCCCGCGGCGCTTCCACCGATATGCAGATGGCCGCGCCTCTGGCCATCGGCCTCCTCGGCTGGTACGCCTGGTATGAAACCGACTCCAAGTTCTGGCTCTACGACATCTATTTCTTCACCGGCCTGGCCACTTTGGCCAAAGGCCCTGTAGCGCCCTTCCTGGCCCTCGTGATCGTGGCGGCTTTCGCTTTTCTTCATCGCGACTGGTCCATCCTGCGCCGCTCCTTCTGGTGGCCGGGCGCTGTGCTCTACTTCGCCATGGTGCTGCCCTGGTTCATCGCCGTGCAGCGCCAGAATCCCACCTTCTTCCGCGAGTTCTTCCTCGAACACAATCTGGAGCGCTTTGCCACTGGCCGCTACCAGCACGCACAGCCCTTCTGGTACTACTTTGTGGTGATCTTGCTGGCCGTGATGCCCTGGACGGTGGTTGCCGTGCGCGCGCTCATCGATGGCATCCTCACATCCGTGGCGGAGTGGCGTTCGCGCCGCGCCAGCCTTTGCAAGTGCGCTCCCGACCGCCCCGGTGACGCCTTCCCGGAATTTCTGGTGATCTGGGCGCTCATTCCCATCGTCTTTTTCTCCCTCTCCCAGTCCAAGCTGCCGGGCTATATCCTGCCCTCCATTCCTCCCATCGCCATCCTCACCGGAGACTACCTGTTCCGCCGCAGGCAGCTTGGGCTGAGCCGCTGGGTTCTGATCGGCCATGCTGTGCTTTGCGGCATCATGACCATGATTACACTGCTGCTGCCCTGGTTTGTCACCCATGGTCCGCAGATGCCTCCCGCGCACGCCATTGTGGCTGCCTCTGTGGCCGCCACCGGCGCCGTGCTGCTGATTCTGGTCGTAACCAAGGGCTTCGGCATTGCCTGGCTTCGTGTGGCCACCTGCGGCGTGCTGGTGGTGCTGGTTTTATTTGTTTGCGGCGTAGGCCCGTTCTTCGGCATTCCTGAAGTCACTGCCACCAAACAAGTCATTCACATCCTCAACCGCTCCTACTCCTCCCGCCCGCTGGCAGACAAGCTTGCCACCGTGGCCCCCGCCAGCGAAACCGTCGCGGTCTTTCGCGTCCGGCGCGATGTTGAATACGGACTCGCCTTTTATCGCAATCATGAAGTGGTGAATTACGACCAGAGCGGCGTGCCCGATCAGCAGCACCTGCTGGTGGTGCGGGTCACCGGCCGTCACGGCGTCGATCTCCATGCGCAGGCCGCGCTCAATGAGTATCTTGAGGGCCGCCGCTATGAACAGCTCTTCAGTTGGCCCGAACAGGGGCTGGAAGTCTACAGGGTGGGCAGCCGGTAAGCCGAGCGTCAGTTTGCCCTTGGAGCCCTCAGCGTGTCAAAGTGTCCGGAAGGGGTTTTCCGGCCGGCATGTGCGCGGAAACGCCATCTGGTCCGGTTCCGGCTGTTTTCCGGCCGAGAGCATTTTTGCTTTTTGCTGTAGACTTCCGTGCCCCATCCTTTCCGCTTTTTTCTGCGGAAAGGGTGGGATACCAATGAATTTTGGGTCTACACCATTTCCGAAAATGCTCTAGACGTGGCCAGTTTCATGGAATAGAAGCATGGCAACGAGCGCGTCCATCGAGATCCTCGACCTGCGGCACTTTTCCGCGCCGATGATCCGCTGCGTTCTTGATGCCGAAACCGAAATCTGGCAGCAGAACCTCCATTGGGACTATCGCAACTCGGCCCGTCTGCTCATGCAGTACCTCGATAACCGTATGCTCCCCGGGTTCGCCGCTCTCTCGGAAGGGAAGATCATCGGCTATGCGTTCTGCGTCTACGAAGAAAGCAAGGCCGTTATCGGCGATATTTTCGCTCTGCCCGGTTCGCTTGCCGCTTCCACTTCTGCCCAGTCCATCGAGGAAACTCTGCTCAGGCATCTCTTTGAGCTGCTGCTGAACTCGCCCCAGGTTGAACGCATCGAGTCGCAACTGTTGTTGCAGCCTTCCGGCTTCCACCGCGATCTATTCCACGAGGCCGGCTTCCAGCTTTACCGCCGCCTCTTCATGGTGCGCCCCTTGCAGGGCCTCTGGAGTCTTCCTCAGGCGAACCTGCCCGGCGAACTCGAACTGCGTCTCTGGTGCGATGCGGATCTGCCTCTTGCCGCGCGGCTCATCTCCGCGGCTTATCAAGATCATCCCGACAGTTTTATCAATGACCAGTATCGCTCCGTCCACGGTTCCCTGCGCTTCCTTAACAACATCGTCCGCTACGCCGGTTGCGGTCCCTTCTCTGCCCCCGCCTCCCACGTCGTGGTTCATCGTGACAGCCACGAACTCGTTGCCATGGTCCTGGGCTCCCGCATAAGCTCCCAGAGCGGCCACATTACCCAGCTCTGCGTCCACCCGGCCTACCGGCGTCGCGGCCTTGCCCGCCTGCTGCTTTCCACTGCCGCTTTCCACTTCCTGCGCCAGGGCGCGGCAGAAATCTCCCTCACCGTCACGGAAGCCAACGCCCAGGCCATCGCGCTCTATCAAGCCGAGGGATACGCCTGCGCGCACACCTTCGACGCTTCCGTCTGGCAGCGTAAAAGCACACTCTACTGATCCGGCCCGCAAATACTAGGGCATCTTCGATTCATGTGTTAACGAAATGCTGGGTGCCCCAGGTCTGGATTTTCAGACCTGGGATAGCACAAACGCAGATGTTCCACTCTCCTCCATCCACAAATGCTCCGGGGGCCCATTCTTTCTGTCCTTCTGAGCGAAGTGCAGCGGAGTCGAAGAACCTGCATTTTGCAATTCTGGCGAAGGGGGGGAAGCCATCACACTAGAGCATTTTTGCTTTTGCTGTAGACTTCCGTGTCCCATCCTTTCCGCTTTTTTCTGCGGAAAGGGTGGGATACCAATGAAATTTGGGCCTACACCGTTTCCGAAAGATGAACATCAAACTTGCTCAGGCAATCGAACAAAAGTGATAGATGTGTTGTGGCTTTGTAACAGGGCACGACCGAGGTACCCTCTGGGTCGCGTGCCGCAAAATACCTCAAAATAAAGGTGGGCTTCACAGGCTGCGGAAAAACTCGATCCGGAGGGAGGCGGGGGTTTCAACCCCCGCATAACACCAATAAAATCAACGGGGCCTTCAGGCCCGGAGCGGTGTTTTCCGCCAATTACACTGAATTTCTGAGTCCTGCTTAGCCCCTGAGGGATTGCTGGCGCAGAAAAGGAACCCTACCGCGCAATCAGAAACATCACCCAGCTCAGAAGAATGGCCGAGCCGACAAACAGCACAAAGCAGTAGATTCCGTAGCGAATCATGCGCCGCGGCGTTTCGCGCATGGTAATGCCGAAAACCGTCGAGGCAAACAGCGCAAACAGCACCACCGCCACAAAATGGGAGGGTTGGAACATTAGGACTTCCTCCCCGTGCGCAGATTGTGCGCATCCACGGCGGCAATCACGTTCAGTAGCCCGGCTACCACAATGAACTTGGTGCCGTAATCGGCCGTCGTCACCTGCACCTGGTCCGCGCCCACGCCCAGTACCCGTGCGACGAAGAACAGCAGCCCGTTCCCCAGGTCGCCGGCCATTCCCAGCATGTCCAGGACGTCCTGCGCGCCGGTGTAAATCTTGCCGTGCATCAGCACGCCCAGCACGAACATGCCTGTGATGGATACGGCCAGCAGTGCTCCGCGGCCCCATTTACGCAGCAAAAAATGCCCTGCTCCGGGCACCAGCCAGCCCGCAATCAGCGGCAGATAGATGAATCCCTGCTGTGAACCCTGTTTCGTGGCGATCTTGTTCGGCGCAGTTGCCATACCATTTTGACTATACCGCACCCGAGCCACGGAGGTTTCGTTGTGGCGCCGATTCGGCGTCCCACTCTTTCCCTCTCATCCACGCCGGGTGCCCAGGTCTCGGGATCCCTGGCGACAGGTCTTCGTCGTTGGGGTGAGGTCTCGATTCATGGGATGAGGATTCGATTTTGAGACCTGGGAAGGCAGGATACGTCTGGATCTTCCACAAATGCCCCGTGCCCCACCCTTTCGCCTTTTTTCTGGCGAAAGGGTGGGAAACCTCAATTCTCACCTCACGGGTTTTTCTGTTCCCTGTTCTTCAGATTCTCACCAGTTCCCGCTGAATCCGTCCCGTCACCCAGGCCTTGCCCGGCGAGGTCATCATGTCCACTTCGCTGCGTATGCCGAACTCCGGCAGATAGATGCCCGGCTCCACGGAGAAGCATGTATTCGGCAACAGACGCCGCTCGTCGTGGGTTTCCAGGTTGTCCAGATGCGCGCCGGGTCCGTGAATCTCCTCGGTGATGTTGTGCCCCGTGCGATGCGTAAAATACTTGCCGAAACAAGCCGCGTCAATCACCGCGCGGGCCGCGTCGTCGCCCTCGAAGCCGTGGATCAGGCGGTTTTGCGCAAAAGCCTCTTCGACGGTCTTGATGGCGGCGTCGCGGGCCGTGCGCACCGTCTCGAAGACCAGTTGCTCGCGCTCCGTCGGTTCGCGCCCCACCACCCCGGTCCAGGTAATGTCGTAGTAGACGCTGCCGGGCTTGTTGTCCCTCGCCCAGATGTCGATCAGCAGCAGGTCGCCTTCTTTGATCGCCGCTGTGTGCTCCGCGGTCGCCTCATAGTGCGAGTCGGAGGTGTTGGCGTTCACGCTCACATCCGGACCGCTGTCGAACGTCAGTCCTTCGCGGCGCATCCCCTCGCGCAGCCACTCCGCCAGGCCGAACTCCGTCAGTCCACCCTTGCCCCCGGCCGCCGGACGCAGACGCCGCCCCACTTCTTTCCAGGCCTCGGCCACAATCGCGTCGATGGCTCTCTGCGCCACGCCGTGGCTCGCCTTCTGTTCCTCGCTCAGTACCGCGTCGAACTGGCTCACCAGGTCCGCGGAACTCACAATCTCCTTGCCCAGCCCGCGCAGAAATTCCACCGTCCCGGCATCCACCATCGAGATGTACATGATGTCGTTGTTGGGCGAGTACTGCATGGCAATCCGCCGCGCGCCCGTCAGCATCGCCTTCAGCCCGGCCTGTAGCTCCTGCCAGCTTGAGTACTGCACCTTCATGCCCGGCAGCGTATCCAGCCGCCCTTGTTCAATGCGATGTACCAGCTTCCGCGGTTCGCCCGCAGCGGGCACAAAATAGTACCAGCGCCGTGTGGTAAACATCTTCGGGTCCAACCCCAGAATGTGCCCCGCGATGGGATCGCGGTGATGGTGATCGTAAAACAGCCAGCCGTCAAGGCCGGCTTCGCGCAATGCCGCCTGAATCGTTTCGATCTTCATAACGGCATGATACCGCGCAGCACGACTTAGCTTCCAAAACGATGTGTCATTCTGCACGCAGCGTAGCGGAGTCGAAGAACCTGCATTTCGTTTTTTGTCTCCAGCGTAGAAAACAATGCTCCGTGCCCCATCTTTTCGCCTTTTTTCTGGCGAAAGGGTGGGAAACCTCAACCCACCTGCAAACCCACCACGACCGTGGGTGGGGTGGGTACATTCAAAGTCCAAGTGCAACAAAATTCGTGAACAGATTCAAAGAGATAACCGTAGCAGTGCCGTGGAAAAGTGGAAAACGCCCTTTGTTTTCCATCTTTTTCATGGCTTCGTTTTACCATCTCCTGACTCGTCTGAATGATGCGCTGTTGCACTTGGACCTTGAAACCGCATGGCTGCGCAGCCGTGCGGTTTCCAGATATATCGGCTCCGGTTTCGCTATAGACTGAGAGGGCAATGAATTGGACGCTCAAATGTGCGTTGGCCCTGTCGGCGTCTGCGCTGGCGGCTGTGCTCGCCGGATGCGGAATGCCCGGTGCGCCCATGCCGCCCTCGTTGAACCTGCCTGATACGGTCCAGAATCTGTCGGCTGTCCGCGCCGGCAACCAAGTCTCCCTCGCCTGGACCATGCCGAAGAAAAACACGGACAAGCTGCTCCTCAAGGGCAATGTGCAGGTCCACGTCTGCCGCAGGGAAGGCACGGCGAGCTTCTGTTTGCAGGTTGCCCGGCTGTACTTTGCCCCCGGCTCCAACGGCACGTTCAGTGAGACGCTGCCCTCTGCTCTGGAAGCGGGTGCGCCTCGTGTGCTCAACTACTTTGTCGAGCTCAACAACAGCCGCGGCCGTTCGGCGGGCCTCTCGAATCCCGCTCCCGTTCTGGCAGGTGAAGTGCCCGCGCCGGTAACCGGCCTCAAGGCCGAGGTGCGCAAGGACGGCGTCCTGCTTCGCTGGACCGCACTACCGTCTTCCACGGCTGTCCGCCTGCACCGCAAGCTGCTCACTCCTGCTGCCGCCAAACCCGCGCACGGCCCGTTAGCGCCGCCGCCCGAGCCATCCGAGCAGAGCCTGCTGGTTGAGTCAGGCGCTCACTCTGGCCGCGCTCTCGACAAAAACATCAGCTTCGGCCAGACCTATGAGTACCGCGCCCAAAGCGTAGCACGCGTCGCCGTGGACGGCCAGACGCTGGAACTCGCCTGTGCCCTTTCCGCCCCCCTGCGCGTCGAGGTCCTGGACGTCTTTCCGCCCGCCGTGCCCACCGGCCTCGCCGCCGTGGCCTCCGTGGGTGAAAATGCCAGCGACACGGCGATTGACTTGAGTTGGCAGCCCGATACCGAGTCCGATCTCGCGGGTTACATCGTCTACCGGCGCGAAGGGGAGAGCTGGCTGCGCATCTCGCCCGCTGAGCCTGTGGTTGGCCCGGCTTTTCATGATGCGCATGTGCAGCCCGGCCGCACGTACATCTACGCCGTCGCCGCCATCGGCCTCAACGGCCACGCCAGCGCCCGCTCGGCCGAGGCGCAGGAAACAGTGCCCACCCCGTAGCGTTCAACGCACGCAGAGGTTTTCGCAATGAAGTATTGCCGCTTTTTACTCAACAACCAGATCCACTACGGCGTCGTGGAAAGTCGCCACGCCGAGCTTTGGATCACCGGCCCGGCCACGGCTCCTGAAGAGGATCTCGCTTTCCGGCTGGCCGTTGAACAGGCCGACGCGGAGAGCTTCGATTTCCCGCCGATGCCCCTCTCCGCAGCCAGCCTGCTGGCTCCGGTCACGCCATCCAAAATCATCTGCGTGGGCCGCAACTATCGCGACCACGCGCACGAGCTCGGCAACCCAATCCCCGCCGAGCCGCTGCTTTTCTTCAAGCCGCCGTCGTCTCTGCTTGGCGCGGGCGGT
>Ga0255352_1001591_pt1 | contig 10967 bp, 10 predicted proteins | sample HBST0metaG_FD_189939 | JGI IMG/M metagenome (GOLD analysis project Ga0255352, IMG submission 189939) | Peat soil microbial communities from Stordalen Mire, Sweden - H.B.S.T0 | ecosystem: Environmental > Terrestrial > Soil > Wetlands > Peat | place: Sweden: Norrbotten County, Stordalen Mire...
GCAACCAGGAGGTCGAGGACAAGCGACTGGACCAGTTGCGGATGTGGAAGTAGCCGCCCACAAGGCGGCCGCAATAACGTCGGGGCCGCGTCAGCGACCCCGCCCAAGCCGCTTTGAGCGGCTCACACCGTAAAGCCTCCGGCTCTGCCGGAGGATACTTACAGTTGACAACCTTCGGGCGCGCCGTGCGGAGCGACAGTTGGCGGCGACGTTGGCGACCAGCGGTCAGCAGTCCCTGTCTCTTCTCTACCCTATTAGCCGCGCCCGCTTTTCTTCTCCCGGTAGTCCTCACCGTTCATCTCGACAATACGGCACATCTCGATAAGGCGAGACCGCATGCGGTCACCTATCCGGTCACCGAGGGTCTCCGCTCGATGGTCGCCTGCGCCCGCGGGTCGGGCCGGATAGTTAGTGGTTATGATTGTTGTGCGGCCGCTGTTGTATCGGCTGTTGAGGACCAAAGCTACGGTATCCCACACCCATTCGGAAGGCCGAGTGGCGCCAAGGTCGTCCAGAACGAGAACCTCAGCATCCATGACTGGTTGTAGCAGCTCAAGTTCGGTGGCAGGAACTTGGGGGTTATAAGTGTTTTGGATTTGCCGCAGGAATTCGCGGTAGTCACAAAAGAGTCCTTGGGCTCCACGATTTGACACCAATTCCTTGAGGGCACCGACAGCTAGGTGTGTCTTCCCTGCCCCGATTGTCCCAACCAGCAGGATGCCCAGGTTTTCCAACGGGTAGTTGGTGACAAGACCGCGGACTTGCAGTAGTGCTATAGAAAGTGATTTGTCTGCTCCGGTGAACGATGCGTCGAAATTGTCGAGCGTGCAGTGCTCGTATCGAGTGGGGATTCCAGTACGCTGCAACGAGGCGATGACGCGCCGCTCAACTTGGCAACGACAATGTGAGGAGGTGAATCTTCCGTTGGGCAAGGCAATGCGCACAAACCCGACGCCTTGACACTCAGGACAGGTCACTCCCCGAAAAGATTCGCTTGCGCGTTCGTTTTTGTCCATCCTTCGTACGATGGCAGTGCCATCTGCTCCCTTACTTCTTTTTGTAGAATCTGGCGTGCAAGGATCGCGTGTTGCTCACGTTTGACTCGCGCAAAGAGAGGGTCACTCTTCTGCCTTTGCAGCATGATCTCGTTGATTGTTTTTTCCATTTCCGCGCCCGGATATCGTGTAGCCAATTCCTTTTCTACTTGTGCCTCCTTCCACTCCGAGTAGGCAGCTTCCCGCTCAATGCGCTGTTGTTGCTCGATGGCGCGGACTTGTTTAGCGCTCTCGATTTCCTTGCGCCGCCTCGACGTCTCGAAGGTAGAGGGTACGGAAATGTCGTTACGCAGCCAATAGATCAACAAACCGGCTGGATTTCCGATGGGCCTGTTCTTAGGAGCAGTGTTCGCAAGATGAACAGCATACTCAGCGAGATCGAGAATGCGGTTCGGATCGCTTTGTTTGATTAATGAGTTGGCCTTGCTTGACAGGACTCCGAGAGACAAGAGAGCCATCAAGGCCTCCTGTGCTTCGACCGTGAACCCTTGAGGCTCAATCGACTCGGCCGTTGAGTCCAATAATGAATTCTGGGTGTTTCCCTTGGCTGTGAGAGTCGGGATCTCATTCAGACACTGTAAGATATCCCGGCCAGGCCACAGGACAAACTTGTACCCACCTGTCGTCACCATCGGCTGGATTTCCCAGCGAGATAGATACCGGATGGCAACAAGTTCATCCAGGGCCTTCCCCATCGTGCTCTTGATTTTCGAAACGAATTTATAGCTCTTTACGCTCAAGAACAAGCACAACTGTTCGTAGTCCCTTTCAACTGCGCGGCCGTTGGTGGCTTTGAACCACATGTGGAGGAGCCCGAATATTGCTCGCGCAGTTGGCCTCTTCAATTTCTTGTAAACGGTGAAATCTTCCGGGATGACATAGTTCACATTGAGATTCTCTAGAAGCCAGTCTGCCAAGACAACTTCGTACACCTCGGATTTCTTCTTATCTGTCGAAAAGCCCACTCTTTGAAAGCTCTCGAATACATGAATAGTCTTGTTCGCGTAGCGCCTGGACGCGGCGAAGAACACCACCTTCTCGGAGGTGATAGTAGTATCTGCCATCCTTTCACCCCAAGCGTTGATCTCTTCATAATTCGCGCCACTGTCCGTTTGACCGAGTTCCTGGAGTAACCTGTACCCGGTGAACCGTATCGGGTTGAGTAAGCGTCCGACGCGGGCGCGCTGCTCAGCACAGATTTTGGAAAAACCCATGAATTTATCTCTGTCCGATGATGTGGGGAGGGACTTTGGAGCGCGGAACTCAATTGCTGCAGTCATCCGTTGCCCATCGATTGTTTTGGTCTGTTCAATTCGGCGAACGTGGCGCGGTTTTGCGTTGGGCTCTTCGTATGCGGGAAAGAATCCAATGCGAAGCAGGTTGCGCTCGAATTTGATGAGGTCTGTTCCGACAAACGGTATTAAGTCAAGTTGTGGATCGTCGGGCGGTGGAATTTGCGTCGGCATAGTGTCTCTCTTGAAATGATCATCTAATTGGGATGGAATGCGGGGGAAAATGATGAGATTTGTACATGGTATTTAGCAACTCACTGATATAGAAATGGATATCGCTGGTTTAGTGCCACGCTACTCCGGGAGGGCGGTGATGCTGAGTGATTTTGAGAAAGTGCAACAAGCATACATTGCCGGGCGCCGCTGAGAGGTGGTGCATTGTTTGTTGTATTTATGAGAACAACTTGAAACAACCTGAAAACACATGGTATTCATCAACGTAATGAAAATAAACAAGTTAATGGCAATTTAGTGCCATGTTACTCCGGTAATCGTGCCATTGTGATCCGGTACGGTTGCCACGCTGCTCCGGTAACTGTGCCACGCTACTCCGGCAGTTCTTGCCAGGCTACTCCGGTAAATTTGCCACGCTACTCCGGTAGTGGCGCGAGCGAAGGCGGGAGATGAGCGTGCCGATGCGTTAATGGGGTCCATTATTGTGACGAATTGTGAAGGAGTAAAGTGTTGCTAATAAAGTAGATATAGGCGCACAGCCGTTGGGTTGAAGCATTTCAACAACTCCCGGGTCGACAATTCCAGCATCGAGGTTCGAGGATCTTCGAATTGTTATTGCGCGGATCGATGTGAGATATTGAAGGCCTCCTGCGGCAATAGGAGGTGGGGCGCCTTGGGAAAAGCGAGTCCGGCGCAATGGATGGCTCAGAAAATACTGGCTCAAATTGATGTAAGCAGTGCAATATGAATAACATAACGTTGGATAGTTAACCAGATTTCCGAGCTGAACTGAGCGATCACTCGCCGAGCGGAGCATGTAAGCAACTACATCTAAATGAGCAACATATGGGCCGCGCTGCCACGGCACTCCGGTATTCCTCAGCGAGGTCTCAAAATCGTGCGTTACGTCGAAGGCCAGCGCGAAAGACATGCCGGAGGAGCGTGGCAGATGACCGTATAACACCCGTGGTTGCAGCAGTTACGTGCATTTGTGCCACGCTTCTCCGGTAATAGTCGCGCGTAGGAGCACGGAACCCCGGAGTAGCGTGGTAATCGCGCAGATAAGGACTTTCATTGCAGCAGTTGCCGCAATTCGTGCCACGCTACTCCGGTATAGGTTGCGCCGGAGAGCGTGAAATTACCGGAGCGGCGTGGCAGTCGTTGTCTTAATGTCTTTGGTTGCAATAGTTCCGAGGGACTGTGCCACGCTACTCCGGCTGTTTCCGTGTGGAACCGGGAGGATTCCCGGAGTAGCGTGGCAGTCGCGCGCAGAAGGCGTTTCATTGCATCAGTTACGAGAACAGTTGCCACGCAACTTCGGCATTGTCATCAGAAATACCCCGATACGGGAGAAGCTTGTCCTTCGGGCAAGCTTAGCGCTTTGATCACGGGACCAGATGGGGTCTGAAATCGGGAAGAGCCAGCGCCGCCGGAGAAGACCTATCTATCGTGAAGGTTAATTAGCAACTGTATCGCCTCCGTATGTTTGCGGACCGACCAACTCTGCAAGCGGCGTCGGACCGAAGGTGGCAGTAGGCGTTGGTTCTTGTTGGGATCAGCTCTTCGCGGCCGTAAGTAGCTCGACAAGCTTCTCAAAGCCCTGTTTCTGTGTGTAGTCATTTGCGTTGCACCATGCCTGGAACTTATTCCAATCACTGACGTAGGTTCGCAGGGTTCGCACCACCTCTTTCCGCTTGATCTTTGAGAATCGTTTGGAAGTGATAGGTTTCTCGTCGAAGTTGTTGATATTAAATCCTCTATCCTCTGCGACGCGGTCAAGTTGAGCGGCTTGCGCTGGCGCGGGCCTTGGGGGTCCGCCCGCGACGGCAAACGAGGCCGGGTCAATGGGTGGAATGTCAGTAGCAAGGCTTCCGAAAGGGTTTGGTTTAGTGTTCAATTGTTGACCTCCTTTTCAGCATTTCCGTTCTGGAGTGTATGGAGTACTTCTTGCATGAAGGCATAGGCGTTGGCTTTAGCCTTATCGATGCCGTTTGTGACCTTAGGGTCGAGCTCATCTAGCGCACAGCGATATGCGTGGATCTCGGAGAAAGCTGCCCGCTCGTTCAGAGCCGTTTGAAAACAGGGAATATGCGCATTTGCGACACTTTCTTGGATCATCCGTTCCTCGCGTGTCTTGATTAGTTGACTGGTAGCAATGAAGACTACGCCATGCGGGATAGCGCGTCGAAAAAGCCGCTCCTGAGAGCGTAATAATGAGATTGCCTGCGTGGCGACGTCCGCGTCGGCCGTCTTTGCTCGCATGGGAATGAGTACTAGGGATGCCCGGGACATAGCGGCAACCAGCTCTTTGTTCGCAGTGCCCTGCACATCAATCACCACGAACTGATACTCGCTGGCGAGCTTGTCTATTAGCTCTGTGAGGTCCTCGCCGGGCGTAGGTGTAACGACGATCTCGCGGTACTTACTGATCCCTTGATCACGCCATCTGCGAAGGGTCCCTTGCGGGTCGGCATCGATTATGCGAACGGTGGCACCGTTTTGAGCAAGGGTTGTGCCTAGCACGAGGCAGGTCGTAGATTTTCCGCTTCCGCCCTTAGTATTTGCAGCCACAATAATCGGCAATTGGTCTTCTCCTATCTCTTTCCGGTGCAGCCTGGCCCGCCAGTGCCACATGTCTACCCTGAACAGACGCACAAAGATTGCGAGTACGTTCAGAGATGTTGCAAACCAGAACGGTCGCAGATCCGTTCCGCAACCGTTGCGAAGCCGAACCGTTCGAAATCCGTTCTAATTAGGTGGTCATTCCGAACCGTTGCAGATTCATTACGCATCAGTGTCAATGCAGAACGGATTCGCAACAGTTCTGTATGCGTTTGAAATATACCACAGAACAGAAGCGTAATTAAAGCGTTGTGTGTTGGTTTCGTAATAGTTGCATAGCGAAAGTAAATAGAAAGTGTTTTGTAAGCTATGTATTACAAACTACGTAAATATATTATTATTAACTATATAGAGGCACCGTCACGTGTAGTGGAAACCGTTGCGTATACGTTTCAACATGCTTACAAAATGAAGCGTGTTGCCGATTCATACGCCCCATGGAGTTTAAAAATGGGATTGCATCACCGAAGGTCGGATGCCGGTCATGCGCTAGCCTCGGCTGCTCTTCGGGCTGGGGATGCAGGAATCCTAGATCCGTGCTCCAACAGAAAGCCACGGAGTCGGAATATAACGGCAGTCCTTCGAGACGATATGGCCTTCCTTAATCAGACCTACTAGATAAAGACCGTCTTGTCCAAATCAACGCCGCTAAGGTGAACCTGCGCGGATAATCCCCCTTTGGTCGCCTTCATCCTGCAAGATCCGACCTGAAGACGACGGACCATTCCATAACCCGAGCCGCTGGAATGCGCCCGTCCAAGAATGCCTCCCTGGCACAAGCCTCAGGGCGACGCCCCGCCATTCCTAGCCTGTCTCGACCGGAATTGCTCACCGCTGCGCGGCAGATCAACCTTGACTCGCCCCGTCCTGACTAGCCTGGCATCGAGAAAACTTTCCTGGGGTGTCACCTGCCGCTCGGCAATCCCGTCACTTCACGGCCGGAAGCTGCCGAAGGCACGGGCGGCCACTCATCGTCCATTCAGGGAGATGCGGCCTCCTCCGGAACCTGACTCTCCCGGTGCGTCTCTCAGGGCCTTGACGCGGATGGGCGCAAAATCCTCGTCCTGATAGAGGAGCAGGACGCCCTTGCGGGCGAGCTCAAGCAGGGCCAGGAAGAGGGCGGCGCGAGCCTGACCGCTGGGTTGGCTCGCGAACCAGTCGACGGCCGAAACCGCGGCAGGGAAGGGAAGCGACTCCAGCCGGGAGACAACCCAGCGGATCAGCTCGTCCACGGTCGCGCCGCCCTGGTCGCTTGCCTCGAGCGAGCGGGCGGCGCGCGCCGATTCGAGCGCCCGGCGGGCGGCCTCGACGACCTCCTCCACCGTGGGAGCCTCTTCTATCGCCAACATTTCGGCTTCCCCCCGGGAGCCTCGGGCGCCAGCGCTCCCGGGACGTCCCCTGCCCGCGCGAGCACCAAGAAACTCCGTCGCCCTGCGCAGTTTCTCGTGGTCGAGCAGGGCGCGGCGCAGCTCCAGATGCGGCGCGACTGAGTCTTTCGCCGCCGGCAGCAGGCTGCGGGATTTGAGCAGAACCAGCCAGGAGGCCACCTCGACGAACTCCCCGGCCAACTCCGTGTTCATAGCGCGCGTTCCCCGGACATAGGCCAGGAACTGGGAGGTGATCTCAACCACTGGAAGTGCGTCAATGGGGTACTGGTTCCTCCGGATGAGGGAGAGCAGCAGCTCGAAGGGGCCGTCGAAGGAGTCGAGCGAAACCCGGAGCTCCACATCTTGTTCCGCGGTGGGCATCAGGACTCCTCGCTCTGGGCTTCCGGCGGCTGAGCCAGGACCCGGCCGGCCTCGGCCGGAAGCTCAACGGCGCTCTCAATCCCGGAATGTGGCTCGAACTCCAGGCTCGCGGCGAAGGCCGCGAAGTCCCCGGCGGCCGACTGGGCAAGCGAGAGAATCAGGCCCAACAGCTGTTCGGGGGAGGCGAAGGAGAGGGTCAGCTCGCCGGGGCCCAAGAGGCGGGCACCGGTTGGCAAAGCCGACCCCGCGGCCGGCGGCGGAGGCGGGTCGATGCGCCGCGGCCGCGCCTTGCGGCGCAGTTCATCGAGGGCCTCGACGACCCGCGCCTGGCGCCCGGTGGCGGCGGCAGATTCCTTCATCCCGGCGAGGCCGTCGAGCCGGGTGAGGAGTTGCTGTCGGTCGAGGACCACGGCGGGGCCGATGCGGTATCCGCCGCCCATTTTGAGCATGAGGTAGTTGGCCTGTCGCCGGCGCAGGCCGAACAGCTTCTCGACGGCCGGGCGGTCGAGGAAGGGGGCGGGGAGGCGGTTGAGCTCGGCGCGAATTTCTTTGAGACGGGCGTGCCAGCGGGGCTTCAAGGGCATGGAGGCACTATAGCACTGTACCTACGTGAATGCGCGCTCGCGCAATATAAATCCATTTTATAACGCCTGATAATATATACTTCTCGGGCCTTCTCGGCTATACTCGCCAAAACGGCCTGTTCCTTCGGGAATTATCTGTCGGGATATTTTTGGAGCTATCTGTCGCCTGTGCAGAGCCAGAAACCGGGGTTCTCCGGGTCCGGGCCCACGCTCCGCTCTCGAAGCCGCCGGCCCCGGTTCCCGCTCAGGAGAAATTGGGCATGGTGAGCGGTCAGGATATTGCCGCTCTCATCTCGGCCACGGCTTGCTGGATAGCCTGCTCGGGCACACCATGCGCCATGAGTCTCTGGCTGAACTCCTCGACGGTGCTATCCTTTGCCGATTGCGCTTCTCTTTCGGCCAGGTGTTTGCGGAGCCCATTCGAGATGTAGGCCCGGATGAGAGCCTGGTACCCCCCAAAGCCAAGCGATGGAGCGACCTCTTTGAGATCCTCGATAACGTGATCGGGCAGACGAAGGGAAATCAGGGTCATGGGTTTGTCGCTCTGCATGTTGCGCTTGATCCGTTCAGTCATTCTCATAGCGTCTCCTCTCCGCTGGCTCCGCAAGACGTGCGGAGACGAGGCGGAGCACATCACCTTCGCGAATCACATGGACAACGTACAGCAGTCGATAGTCGGTTGTGAGTCCGATACATGCCTGTCGTGCTTCTTCGTCGGGACTCGCATCTTCGTAGCGGGCCAGCTGATCCAGAAAGACCTCCCGGGCCTGCTCGAAACCAACGCCGTGCCGCAAGACATTGCTGGCGGCTTTATTGCTGTCCCAGACAAAGCCCTGCCCATCCAGCGTGGAGTACACATCCATATAGCCATTGTATATACACTCGCCGCCTTCTGCAACGATTTCTTCGTAGCAGGCAATTCCCTGAGCTCTCATCTACCGTCCATTTCTGCACTATTTGTCCCTTGTGCAGCGCCCAAGCAAGGGCCAGCTTTTCACCCTTATCGGCCATCTAATTCGGCTACCCTCAAGCTGCTCCTATCACTAGGCTCTGGCGCGCCGTCTCAACCACATCGCGCGTAATGACGGTCAGTTCGTTGACCGCCAGAATGCGCTCAACCTGGGCCAGCAAGCGGCTCAAGAGCCGAAAGTTGCCCCGGGTCACACGTAAAATCGTCGCGACAGTTTCCGTATCCGGCCCCGGGGCCGGAAGCAGCCCCCCGGCAGGAGACCAGTGCCGTTCGAACAGGCGCGAGAGCTGGTCAAGGCCCAACGGCCGAAATTCATGGACAAACCCAATCCGTGAATAGAGCTGGGGATACCGGGACAGTCGCTTCTCGATGCCGGGCATTCCGATCAGAACCACCCCGACTCCTCCTGTATCGCAGTGCGCGCGTGCCTGCTCCAGACTTGAGATCTTCAACCGGTCGGCTTCATCGATCAGAATCAAGCGGGTGGGGTCGCCAATCGACTTGAATCGTCCGTCGTAGTAGGAACGGACTTGCCAGCGCCGCTCCTCAGGCGGCTCTCCTGGATGCTCCTCTTCGCGCAACTTTTTGTGATACTTCATCTGCTCCCATTCATCCTGAAGCCGGGCGATCTCCAGGGCTTCATTGGCCTCCCGGCGAAGGGGACCGAGCGCAATATCGCGGATTACGCCACGCTTACAGGAGAGCTCGCGAGCCACCACGGCGGGGGTATTGATCACTTCCGGCGTATAAAAAACCGTATCCAGCGGTTGCCCATAGCGGGGATCCGCGGTTGGAGAGGCACAGCGCTCCGCCTCGTCGACGCGACTATAGCGGCGTGCCGAGACGGTTTTCCCCGTGCCGGCAGCGCCAAAACACAGACCGATATATTGATAGTGGCGGCTGGCCTCGCAGAACTCCACAAACCGCTTGTATTCAATCGTTTCTACAAAGTCACTCGTGAAAATAGCGTTTGAGGCGGCTCTCTGGCTGGGGCTCGATAGGTTGGACATCGGCAACCTCCGGGGTGAAACCCTGCTTTATCTCAAGAAGTGCATCGACAACCTGCTTCCGATCCCGGATTAAGGCGCGCAGTTCTTTACGACGGCGATTGCGAGCCTGCACAATTTCCTTCAGACTGATTGTTTCGCCGGCAAGATCGGGGGAAATTGCGCGGCACAGAAAGCCATGTCGATAGAAAACGCGGATCTCGCCCATATCGCGCGGATCATAGCGGATCTCGACAGACTCACCCACATAGGCGGCCAGGACAGGCGACTGGTAGCGCAGGTTTTCAAAGTGAATTCCATCCTGCCGGACTTTCCGCGAGCTGACCGCATGCATGAGCAGCAAATCCAGCTGTTCCAGCGACTCCGGCATGCGCGGCAAGAATCCTCCCTGCGCCCAACGGTCCATAGGGGAAAGGGAAGCTTCTCCAATCGGACGACGGTGATATTGCTCCAACAGAAAACGCCGGAACCGGGAGTCCAGCTGGTTGAGAGTCAGTGTCGGATTCCGTCGGAACCGTTCCAGATAGCCATCGAGGGAGCTCAGAAACAATTCGTCGACAGTACGAAAGAAACGTTCGATTCTGCCTCGGCCGCGCGGTTTGCCTGGCAGGGAAAAGACCAGACGCATTTTCAGATCGACCGCGACCTGCTCCATGCGATGCGAGGCAAAATCACTGCCGTTATCTGTATAGAAGACCTCGGGAATGCCGCAGATTGCCCAATTCGAGTCGTCTTTGCTCCAGATCGCCTGACGCAGGGTAAGAGCGGTGCGAAGTGTTGAGGGTGGATCAAAGGCAAGATAGTAGCCAGCGATAGCGCGACTGTAATCATCGATAATGATGGTCAGCCAGGGACTGGCAACCGTGCCATCCTCACGAAGCAGCGGAATGTCCAATAGGCTGTGATCTGCCTGCCAGATGGCGTTCGGACCACTGGCCTCGCGTCGATGAACCAGATCATAGACTTCGCTATAGACTTTTTGGCCTTCGTGGGCCAGAGTGAGAACGCCAGAGGGGAGTTTGCCAACAATATCCCTCACCATCCAGTAGGAAGGTGCTGCCTCATGAACAAGCTCGGCATAGGCTGTCGTCTTGCGATAGATCGTAGTGAGGGGAAGACGTGGGCGCTCGAGGGCGAGACCTTCAATAATTTTCTGAATGTGCTCGGAAACAGCCCTGCGGCCGCCATGATCGGAGCGACTCTTGCGGGCGAGTCCACCCAGGCCATGCTTGCGGTAATGGCCTACCCAGCGTTGCAGTGTTCGGCAGGTGACTGAAGCGGCAGAGGCAATATCCTCCAGGGAACAGCCGCTTTCCAGATGTGGCTCGATGATCCGATAACGCCGCATCGCTTCGTTCCGTTCTGCCAAGGAAAGAGCACTGAGATCTGCCATACGCATCAATATGATAAATAATTCCACAATATTTACGACATATAATTACAAAAAGGACAACGGCCCTTTTGCGCCAATTCATTTGGAGAATTGCCCACCATGCCCAGCACGGAGGATTTCGC
>Ga0255352_1001598_pt1 | contig 10911 bp, 11 predicted proteins | sample HBST0metaG_FD_189939 | JGI IMG/M metagenome (GOLD analysis project Ga0255352, IMG submission 189939) | Peat soil microbial communities from Stordalen Mire, Sweden - H.B.S.T0 | ecosystem: Environmental > Terrestrial > Soil > Wetlands > Peat | place: Sweden: Norrbotten County, Stordalen Mire...
CATTACCCAATGAAGACGGCTGCCTAACAGCCACCCTCCCGCCGGTCTTCGACCTCCAGAAAGCGCAGCCTGCGGCTGCAACAAAAGCACGATTAAAGACGAACAAACACGAGTATCCACGACAGATGTGTGCCCAGACTGAGAATCGTCTTTATTCGTGCTTATTCGTTCTTTGTCGTGGTTGTTCGCGCATATCCTTGCCGAATCGTCTTTGTTCGCTTGCAATCTCCAAGGGCATCTGGCATTCTTCTTGTGAAATGTGCATTGCATCTAATCGCCCGCCTGAACTGACTGCGTTGGTAGAAGCATTGACGCTTCGCAGGGGTGTCTTTCAACTCAAGGGAAGGCTCCTCAAAGCGGTTCGTTCCGAGTTGCAAGCCGCAAAAGGCAGCGGCCTGACCTGGCGCATCATCTGGGGAACACTACGGGAAGAAGGCTATCCCGGTGGATACCAGCAATTCTGCAAAGCTGCAAACCTAGCCATTGAGGGGACACAGGCGCGCATCTCAAGAAAAGCCAAGAACCTCCCGCCCCCTGCGGTGGGGAAAGAAATTTATCAACCAAAGGTCCGCGAAAGCGGCCTGAGCACTGAAAGCACAGAGGACAAGGAGAAACCGGCATGGCAGGTACAGAGAGAAGAGGCAATGGCGAAACTGGATCGCGAAGCGGAACTGAATCGCCAGCGGGAAGCGCGGTTGAAACCGACGAAGGTTTTCAAACCGAGCGTCTTTGTGGGGCGGAGCGAGAACTGAGCGCTGCCTTGGAAATGAAACCGAAGCGGGTTGTTTTTCCAATTGCCGGCAAGGGAGGGGTGGGAAAGACGACCGTCATGGCAACCCTGGCTGAGTGGTATGCCAGCACTCCCTACACTGCTGAACTGTTCGATATGGACCCGGACAATAAGGCGGAAGGGAGCTTCAAGGCGCTGTTTGCCAACGCGCACAAACTCCCGGCGCTGGAGAGTTGGACCTACGACAAGCTGTTGGGAATCTCGCTGGAATCCAGTGCCGACGTGATTCTGGCTGACCTGGGCGCGGCACAGGGCCATCGGATGATTCCGTGGTTCCGAGACTTCTATAGGGTGATGCAAGAGTCCGGTCTCGATCTCAGGTGGACGGCCGTTGGCGTCGTTGATGCCGACATTGCCTCCGCCCGGTCGGTAATCGAGTGGGGCGGCGAGTTGCAGAACACCGTAGATTACGTCATCGTTCACAACCATTTTCAGGACGGTGTTGCGTCGTCCTGGGAGAATCCGAAGCTGGCGACGGATGTAGCTGCCTTTCGGGAGGCATTCGCGCCCACCGAAATTCGGATGGACGCCAGACGGCCCGATCTCCAGCGCATGATGCGGACGATGAACGTCACCCTCGGCGACGTGGGCGAGCGCAGAACCAATGTGTCGGAGTTGAGAGCGCCGGACATGACCCTGCGGGCAAGAACGTATCGCTTCCGCGCCTTCAGCCAGTTCACGGAAGCGAGAAAGGTACTCCTCCCATGAGCACAGCCCCTTTGGCAGCAAATGATAAATCAGCCTGGATTCGCGACCTTGTGTATCTCGCCTTCCCCGAAGGGGAGGCGAGAGAACGGGTTCTCTTCGATCTGGTCAAGCAGTTCTCCAAGATGGACCCGGAAGATCCCGAATGGCTCCGCTACAAACTGAGCATTGTGGAGTGCCGCGCCCTCGAAAATGTGGCGCGGGGGCTGAACGACGCAGCGGCGGAACAGGCCAGACTCCGCGGCGTGACGCGCGAGATCGCCGACTACGCTGCTACACAGATGAAAGGGACCATCGAAGAGGCTGGGGTGACGACCCGGCAACTTCTGGAGGATGTCCAGGCAAGTCTCCATGATTCCATTGCCGGGGAGGCCATCCTCAAGTGCTACACAGACGAGACGCGGCAGCAGTTCGCCGCCGTCATCCGCACCATTATCGAGTCGAGCCTGGCGCAAGCTCTGGCAACGTCGCAAAAGCAGATGGATGGCTGGCTGAAGGGCGCGCTCGACGGGGCAATTCGCAACGCCCAAGACGCGCTAGCAGCCGTGACGCGGGATTTCCGGGTCAAGCTACTCGGAGCCTGGAGCTACCTGCTGTGGAGCGTCTTTGCCGGTGGTCTTCTCTGCGGGTTTGGGCTTCTCTTCCTGGGGTACTGGCTGGGGAAGCATCTGTGATTCTTACAGTGGCCGAGTAGAACTGCCACCAACCAAAATTGGAATAGTATTGATTATCGTAGTCTTACTACGACACTCAATGCAGTATCAAATTGACCGCGGTTTGATATTGTGCCTATAATCGCAGCATGGCTACGACTGGGAAGAGCATACTAAATCGCCTCTATGCGCGAACGGTAGCAGGGACTCCGGTTACATCGGAGGACCTCGCCAGTCTGGGAGTATCTGCCGATCTTGCCGTTCATTATGTCCGTGCTGGATGGCTGAATCGTTTGGCAAGGGGGGTGTTTGTGCGGACGGGTGAATCTCCAGAACTCCATCCATCCCTTCGGCTTTTGCAGCGTATGATCCCCGGATTTCACGTCGGCGGCAAAATCGCATTGAACTGGTATGGCGTGCGCCACTACGTTGCCCAGCAGGAGACGCTTCACTTGTATGGTTCAGTGGCGGCCAAGCTGCCACCCTGGTTTGTGGAACGATTTCCGGCGGAATATCACCGCAAGCGCCTCTTTGCGGAGCCACCGGACAAGTTGCTACACGTCGCGCCGTTTGAAGATCGCCCAGATGGTCCGCTGGTGTCCGCGCCAGAGCGTGCGATGCTGGAATTGTTGAGCGAAGTCGGTGTGCGCCAGCCGCTTCAGGAGGCAAAAGAACTGATGGAGAGCGCCTACAACCTTCGCGCCGATGTATTGCGCGAGTTGCTGAAATGCTGCACGAACGTCAAGACAGTGCGCCTCTGCCTGCAACTGGGGCGCGAATTCTCCCTCCCGTGGATCAAGAAACTTGATCCGGCGGAACTGCCGACCGGCAGCGAACGGCCCTGGGTTTCCCGCTCCGCTGATGGTCTACTGGTGCTCAAGCCATGAACCAAATTTATCTCGATACGGTAAGGCTGCTGACGCAGGTCGCGCCCATTGTCTTTGCGGATGGCGTCTTCGCCCTCAAGGGCGGCACGGCCATCAACCTTTTTGTGCGTGATATGCCGCGCCTCTCCGTCGATCTCGATCTGGTCTTTCCCGACTACACACTTCCACGGGAAGAGGCGTTGGCCAGCATCAACAAAGCAATCAGGAGCGCCGCAGAGCGGCTGACGACGCGGGGATTTCAGACGCATACCATTGCATCCGCGGATGCAGGCGAAACCAAACTCTTGGTGAGGCGCGGCAACGTCGAGTTAAAAGTCGAGGTGAACTTCGTGATGCGTGGAACCGTGCATCCGGTTCGCAATGCGTCGCTCTCGCCCAGGGCGAGCGAAGTTCTGCTGGCCGATCTCGAACTGCCTGTTGTCTCGCTCGAAGATATGTATGGAGGCAAGCTCGTTGCCGCGATGGACCGACAGCATCCGCGGGATCTGTTCGACTGCTTGCAGCTTTTCGCTCATGAAGGCATTACACCTGCCATCCGCCGCGCTTTCGTCGTCTACCTGGCCTGCCACAATCGCCCGGTGCATGAAGTACTATTCCCGTCTGTCCGCGACATCAGTCAGGAGTATGAGCACACCTTCAAGGGAATGACAGCCGAGCCGGTCGAGTTGAGCAAATTGATTGCGGCACGGGAACGCCTCATCCATGAGCTTCAATACGATCTGGATGCGGATGAGCGCAAGTTCCTTATGTCATTTGTCCGCAACCAGCCGGACTGGAGCCTACTGGGAATTCCGCATCTTGCCGAGTTGCCCGGCATCCGCTGGAAGCTGCACAACGTGGGACAGTTCGCCAAACTCAGCCCAAAGAAGTTCGTAGCGCAAGCCGAAGCCCTCGAACAATTACTCGTGCGCTGATATGGTTATCAATTACCTGCCGGGCGAGATCATCTATTAAGGCGGCAGCGATCCGCAAATGCTAGCAGAATTGTTGAAACTGGAGCGGTCATGGTCTTGATGACATCTAAACGGTCTGGAATTGGAGGGATACTACCCTTCTTCTTTGCAACACTCTACTTGTTCAGAGCAAGAAAGATCGGGTATAGCACCGCAAAGATGCTATTCATGATGCTGCTGCTGGTGGCTGGCCAGACGGCTTTTGGTCAGGAAAACGACGCGCGGGCTCTAACGAACGCCCATTCTTTCGATTTTTTGAGCTATGCCGGGGTTGGACTCAAGATTGGAACAGCCATCACGGCCTTTTTCGGAGCTCTAAAGGCCTTGTCAGAATGGACGGCCTACGGACGAAAGAAACGGGCAATGGAAAAGGTAATCCGTCTAGCTGGTTTTATTAACGCTGCAAACCAGATTCCGAACGTAGATCCATTGAGTTCCGAAGTACGGGATGCTAGAGATAATGCTCTGAAAGATTTAACTGAGACTATGGCAGAATGTTACCCGCCGGATATCCCCCCATCGAGGATTCGCCGGTTTCTTCTCTTTTATCTCCCACCTCGATGGGTAGCATATGTACCACACTTCTTTTTCTTCTCGTTGTGGGCATTTGCTGGAGCTTGGTTATACGCAGTTTGGACCGATGATTCGGGAGACATCGGTACCAAAGATCTTTTGGGAGTGCTTTTGCTTATAGGATGCTTCATTCTTTTCATGCAGCGTTGGGCTGCGGTGGAATGGAGAAGAAAAAAGGGCGATATATTGGCTCCGTCGAGGCTCAAGTTCGGATTGCATTGGTACCATGCTAATTCCTTCCTTGGCTTAGTTTCAAATTCTCTGTTGATATTGAACGCCGTTGCGCTCCTTCTTATGCCATTGATTGATTCGATGACGTCGAACTCCCATCCATACATGGTCGACGCCTTGCCGAACTGGCAACGAATCGTGATGGTAATCATTGGCGCTCCATCATTCCTGATTGCATATTTTTGGTCGCAATCTGAATTTCTTATTGCTTCAAGAGCAATTCGGCAACTAACGCTTCGAGAAATTGCACAACGAGCTCGCGACTTCCGCTTCCCGGAACGACCGGCTGGTGCCTTGGTGCTTTTTCTTCTAACCATTTGGTGCCTTGTCTTAATTTTTGATGTGAAATACCTAGGGAGAATTGCAGCATTTCCAGACGGTTCGGTCGGGACCGTTGGGTTTGGAGAAGCCTGGTTCACATTTTCTCTCGTTTTCTTACTTAATGGTGCCGTTCCGTGGATAGCCATATATCGCGGATTGCCAATGTTGTTCACTAATGTATCGTTGTGCCCGGAAGGAAGGAACATTGAAACCGATTGAATCTGAAATGAGTGAAGTCGCGAGCTTGCGGAAACAGGTCAGAATGCTGGCTATAGTTTTGTTTGGTGCCTACGTCTTATTGCTTGCATCCCTATCTCGGGAATTCGTGGCACACCCATCCTCAGACACCGGGTGGCCTGATTTGAGCGCAAACAAGCTACAAGTGAAGCAGGTTGTTTTGATGACAGACGACGGCAAGCCTGCCGGTCTTTTGAAAGTGATCGATGGATCTTCCGGTATTGCGTTGCTTGATGCCAAAGGGGAGGTCCGAATTCTTCTCACCACTGCGAAGAATTCGGGGATCATTAAACTCAGCAGTGAGGGTGCGTCTGTTTCAACCTATCTGCAAAACGGTGAAATTGCGATGGGGGACGAGAAGGTTGGGGGTGTAGTCGTCAAAAGTTCTCCCGTAGGCGAACCCGTTGTGAAACTCTTTGACAGCTCGGGTTACGGCGCTGCATTAGGTCGGTCCTTGGTTGTAAGTAAGGTTAACGGTACAGTAAGTGAGACATCTGCAGCTTCACTAATGGGGAGTAGCAAAGATAGCGCTTCTACGTGGACGCTGTTGAGTCAGCCCGATTTAAGGTCTACACAAGTGAACGAATCACACGGTGATTCGCCAAAGACGTCTTTGACCACTCCACCAAAGAATCGCAATTAGGGGTAGCCTACGCACGCTTGCTGCGTGAAGGTTTGCCCAAGAGCGAGCAACTCGCCCTTGGGCTTTTCGGACGAGGACTACTCCTCGTCCGCGCCGTCGGCTGGATCGTCGTCGGCTTCGACTTTCGAGAGGCGCCTCATGCTGGAAGCGTGGATCTCGGCGATGGTGTGCTTGAACGGCTTGCCCTCGATATCTTCCTCGACCGTCCGGTACTTGATCTTTCCCTCCAGGCTGACGAGCTGCCCCTTCTGAAGCGTCTTGGCGAAGTTGGAGAGATTGCCCCAGGCGTAGACACGGTGCCATTCGGTGCGGGTTTCGTACTCGCCCTTGTCGTTCTTCCAGCTCTCGCTGGTGGCGATGCTGAGGACGGCGTAGTCCTTCTTGTTCTGCGCGGTTTTGACTTCTGCATTCTTTCCGAGACGGCCGATGAGGATGACTTTGTTGAACATGGTTTGTAGCTCCTTTTTTGAAGTTTGTCCGCTGGATGCGGTACATGCTTGCCCGGAGGGTGTGCCGTCGCGGCCCACTCCCAAGGCGAGTGGAAGAGATTTGTGGAAGGGGACACGAGCTTGCCTCGGGGGAGGAGTCCACACCTGCAAGGCCCGAATCTCTGGAGGGAGAGCGTGCGTCCGCAGGGCGTGGGTGCTTTGAGCGCGGCACGCTGAACGCAAACAGAAAGGCAAACTGAATTGGAGCTGCGTGTTCAAACTCCTCAGATTCAGCCGTCGGGATTGCAGATGTCTTGCCGTGGCGGGCAGGAGCCGGACCAGTGAAGACACAGGCGGCGGACTGAGCTGGAGGCCAAGGTGGGTATCGGCAACTGGAATGTGCCTAGCGTTGTGCCCATGATCTCGCCTTCGCCATAGTGCGCTTGATGTAGGCAGCTTTCCGTGAGGGGTTGGGGTCGCGGGAGAGGTATTGGCTGTCGAGGGTCGTTGCAATCGCATCTTCCGGCATTCGCAGCGACAATGCGGCGACGCAAAAGGCGAGGTCGGCGGCGGCGGGGCGGTCGTGGAACTTGGGCGCGTTGCGGAAACGCTCAAGGGAGAGCCATGAGTGAGACGACCTTCCAGCGGTTGCAATGGAATTGGCGCTGTGCTTCGTGGCGCGCGCTTCCCGCTCCTGTTCCTGTAGTTGATAGAGCTTCGTCATTTCCAGCCGCAGGTAGGCGGCCTGCCGGTACTGGACTCCTGCCGCACTTCGCAGCAGGACGTAAGGATAGAGACCGTTGTCCTTGCGGTACTTGGATTTGCAGTTGGTGAAGCCGGGAAGACGGCCAAAGCGCCGCCAGTCCGCCGCGTTGGGGTCCGCGTCGTACCGTTTGGCAAGGGTCTGGGCAATGAATGTGGAGAGAGGTGCCGGGTACACATCATCGTGCTTGAGCCAGGCTTGGAAGTTGCCGAGGCTGGTTTCAACCACGGCGCACGGCTCAAAACCGTCGCCGGTGAGCCGGGCGACGGAATCCGCTGTAAGGTCGTCGAGAACGGTAAAGCAGTGTTCTCCCGCTGGCCGGATGTAGATGTGCGCGCCGCGCGCATTGTGAGCCTTGAGGAGAGAAAGACGGGAGCGGACGGTCTCCGCGGGCAGATTGGATAGGCCGGGGAGCATTCCCCGGTCGCTCAGGATTCCAAGGTCGTAAATAGGCGCGTCAAGCGCGACCAGCATCCGCTCGACGGCGTTCCGCGTTCTGTCCATTGCTGACCTCCTTTCAAACGGATTTGCCAAAAATCCCAGGAATGGTGTTATATTCACCTGTATTGGAATGTACATCGCTGTACTTGGTAAACGCAAGGCCGGGATGAGGTCGGATTTGAGGAGTCAATGAACCAGGACTCACACATTGACGAAAAGCAGGAACGGCTCAAGGAGAAGCTGCGCGACGAGCTGGGGCCGGTAATTGTCGGCCTGCTCGATCAGTCCAGCGGCCTTGAGGACATTCTCGTCAACGAGGATTCCCGCATCTGGGTAAAGCGGACCGGCTCGCCCTTCGAACAGGTCGGCGAGTTGCCCAGCCGACAGGCGCGCGGGGCAATGATGACGATTGCGTCCATGCAAAAGACGACGGTGACGGAGATGCGGCCAGTTCTGGAGACGCAGCTTCCGATCTGGAAGTACCGCTTCGCCGGGTTGATTGAGCCGGTCGTTCCGTCGCCGTCGTTTGCCATTCGCGTCAAGTCGGACAAGAAGCGGAGCCTCAGAGACCTTCAGCGGCAAGGCATCCTGACTACGAAGGATGACCCGCGCAACCGGCGCTCGCAGCAGGAAGACTTCATCGACTCGGTCAAGACTCTCGATCACCTTGAGGTCATTCAACAGGCCATCGTCGCCCACAAGAACATCCTGATCGTCGGCGGTACGGGCGCGGGCAAGACGACGATTGCCAACGCCATTCTCGAAGAGATTGGAACGCTGACGCCCGGTGACCGGGTGCTCGTAATCGAAGATACGCAAGAGCTTCTTCTCGACTCCGCAAACAGCCTGAGCATGTTGGCGACAACAGAGTTCGACCAGTTGAAGTGCCTGAAGGTGGCGCTACGCCTGAAGCCGGACCGGATCGTGGTCGGCGAAGTCCGCGACGGAGCCGCCGCGCTGCCGCTGCTCAAGAGTTGGAATACAGGGCATCCGGGCGGTGTCTCGACGCTCCACGCCAACAGCGCAACAGAGGCGCTCGACCGGCTGGAGGCATTAGTCAGGGAAGCAACGGACGCACCGCAGCAACGCATGATTGGGAGCGCCGTCGATCTGGTGATCTCGGTAGTCAACGATCCCGTTGCGGGCCGGAAGGTGCAAGAGGTGGCTGTTGTCACCGGCTATGAAGGTGGGCGCTACCTCATGACGCAGGTTTGATTGTCCTGGCTCTGCGCAGCGTCGGCAGAGCTGAAGTCCAACCGTGGAAGGCGCGAGAACAAATTGCCTTTCGCTCAACCGTGCCGGAGGGCACTCGGAGGAATCCATGAATCAAATGCGTAGTTTTCTTTTGGCGCGGCAGCGGACGGCTCAGATGTCCCTTATGCTCGGCTTCGCGCTGGCAGCGGGCTCGTGCTGTGCATTCGCAGCCGAGACCGGAACCAACCTGCCCTGGGAAGGCCCGTTGACGACATTGGTTACATCGTTGACCGGACCGGTTGCTTATGCCATTTCCGTTGTAGCAATCGTGGCGCTTGGAGCGACGCTGGCCTTTGCCGGCGGCGAGATGGGCGAGACGATGAAGCGGCTGCTGCACGTTGGCATTGCCGTCTGCTGCGTCGTCTTCGCCGCACAAGTGATGTCCTCATTCATCGGGCAGGCTGCGGAGATTTCGCTGTCGCAGCCGGTTCACGCAATCACACAGCCTGCTTTTGCGCTCGCCGCAAGAGGGTGACAACACAGAATCCCTGAAACGGGGATGGGAGCAAGCTGGGCCATCCCCGTCTATTCGATCCTGCCTTTCTTGGAGACAGCAATGAACGAACCGGAACAAACCATTATGCGGACTTCGTTGAGCAGGCCGCAGCAACTCCTCGGCGGCGACCGGGAGATGGTCATCATGGCCGGGTTAAGTGCGGCCATGATGGCGGTGAGCGTTATGACCCTCGTCTCGTTTCTGCTGGCGATTGTCGGCTTCTGGACGATTGTCATTGTCTTGGCGAAGATCGGCAAGGCCGATCCAATGATGCGGAAGGTCTACAGTCGTCACCTGCAATACAAAGATTTCTACCCCGCCAAAAGCGGAGTGGCCGCGTTTGGCAAGACGCCGAAGCGGGGCTGGAGGTAGCTGTGTTTGGAGAGACGCGGAAACAGCCGACTGGATTGGCGGACCTGCTCCTGTGGTTTGGGCTGGTCGATGACGGAATTGTATTGCAGCGGGATGGATCGCTGCTGGCGGCATGGCAGTACAGGGGGCCTGATCTTCAATCCGCCACTCATGCGGAGATGGCAGCGATTGCACGGCGGATGAACCGGATTCTGCGGCTTGGAAGTGGTTGGATGATTCAGGTGGATTCATTCCGCTCGTTCTCAAGCGGCTATTCCCCGGAAGGTGCTTTCCCTGATGCTGTAACCGCGCTGATTGATCGGGAGAGGCGGGAGCAGTTTGCACTTGAGGGCAGTCATTTTGAGAACGAATACTTTCTGGCCCTGACGTATATGCCGCCGCTGGTCGCATCGGAGAAGCTTACTGGCTTTATGATGTCGGGTTCGGACTCGACTCATAGTGAAGGGGCCAACGCGGGCGCGGAGGCGTTGCGATTCTTCAAGACAAAGATTCGCCAATTCGAGGATGTCTTCGCAGCACAGTTCCCTGTATCGCGGCTGAAGGCCACGGTTGCTAACCTGGGCGACGGGTACGAGCGCGTGGATGATGAACTACTCGCCTACCTCCGCCGCTGCCTGACGGGCGTGAAAGGCCCGGTCATGCAGCCGGAAATTCCAGTTTTTTTGAACGATCTTCTGGCAATGGAAGATCTCCGCGGCGGGACTGAACCTTTGATGGGGGACCGTCATCTGCGCACGTTGTCTGTCGATGCCTTCCCCCGCTCGACGTATCCCGGTGCTCTTTCAGTGCTGGACACGGTGCCATGCGAGTATCGCTGGAATACGCGCGCAATCCTGATGGACCCCTCGGAGGCACAGGGCATCATCGCCAAGATCGGGAAGAAGTGGAAGTTTCAGCAGCGCGGCTTGAAGGATCAGGTCTTCAAGTCGAGCGGCGGTGGTCAACTGAATCAATTCGCCATGACGATGGTCTCGGACTCGGACGGCGCGCTGGCGGAGGCTACTTCCGGTGACGTGCATTTCTGCTACCTGTCCTCTTCCATCGTCCTGCAACACAAGGACCGAAAGTTTCTGGACAACATCATCGGCGAATTCCGCAAGGTACTCATCAATCGCGGATTCGGCGTGCGGGTCGAAGACATCAATGCTGTCGATGCATTCTTCG
>Ga0255352_1001609_pt1 | contig 10861 bp, 9 predicted proteins | sample HBST0metaG_FD_189939 | JGI IMG/M metagenome (GOLD analysis project Ga0255352, IMG submission 189939) | Peat soil microbial communities from Stordalen Mire, Sweden - H.B.S.T0 | ecosystem: Environmental > Terrestrial > Soil > Wetlands > Peat | place: Sweden: Norrbotten County, Stordalen Mire...
TTCCCACAAACCTTGAAAATCGATGAACCCGATTTTCACATTCCCACCGCCGCGACTACGACGAGGATGAATAAAAATCCTCCAGAACCAGCCGGTTAAGAGGGACGGGTTCTGAGGGCAAGGTCAAAAGGTTTTGGCAACTCATGCCCGAATGTTTCTATCGTTCGTGATGAATCTGAGGCAGAGTACGTCGTTCTCGCAAGCGAATCCGACCCGTGGCGTGGGTTTTTACTCCATTACTACATCACAGTTTATGACAAACAAGGGAAATTGGTGTTCGCAACCGACAAGAATCACGGCAAAAGTGCTTCCGAAGCAGCCTGCCGATTCATCAATGCTCAAAAGTAGCTCCGCTACCATTTAGTTGAGTTGTTTTTCATCCTGTACTGGCGGTTCACCGGGCCGATGTAAGGCAAGAAAGGGGGAGGAACGATGACAGCCCCCGTCCGATTTAGAAACGCGAGGCAACGATGAATCTCAAAGAAGGAACGCGACGGCTGGCCCTGCTCCTGGGAGCGGTAGGGGCGATCTTCGGCGGATTTGCTTCATACCTGGAATTGCATACCATACTGGAGCAAGGAGCGCGCCACAATAAATTCGAGCAATTGGCGAATTCGGATGTCGTAAAGAACGAGGGCATTGATTGGACTCTGGCGCTTCGCTATGCTCCGAAAGAGGCGATTGAAGCCCTTCGCAAACTCCCAGAAGGTCAACAGAGGGATGCTCTCCGTGCTCTGACGCAAGAAGAGCGCGTTGATCTCTTTGCAAGATTGAAATGTGCATCGTCTCAATGGGGCGTCGATTCGACTGTGGCGATTCAGGAGAATCTTTCGCAGGTTGATCGATGGTTGCAATACGCACAAAATGATCCGTATGCTTGCACGGCGGAGGCAGGAGATCCTCCACCATCGATAGTGAACAAAAGAGGCATCAAGGCAATCAATTGGAGCAGGACTCTCGGCGTTAAATCAATCGAGACAGAGGACGGCCAAACCCTTTATCCGACATCCGCGCCTTCAGCATGGCTGTATCTCTTGGTTGCGCTCTTTCCCATTCTTGGATTCTTCATTCCGTGGGGCGCGGTTCGCGCGATCAGATGGGTGGGGGCTGGATTCGTTGCAAGCACAAAATAGCTGCATCCGCGCGCCACGCTACGTGCCTTGCCGCCTAGTTTGGACCTGAACCGCGAAAACCAGCAATCGCCCACAGCAATGACCAGCCGAGCGCAAGGACCGCCAGCGGAACGCCGAAGGCAAAGCCAGCGGTTTGCATCACCTTTTGCCACGGGTGGATGTGTTCGAGTGGCCTCCCTGCTTTGGCATAAAGTTTTTCGGACAAATCACTGTTGTTTACGTCTTTATATTCTGGGTAGAGCCGTCGAAAATCTTCTGTCTTGTACCAGCAAAGGCCATCCTTTTGTGAGGAGTCGTAGTCAATGCCAGCCGTACCGCGTGCTTTAGTGCAGTCTGCGGGCAGTAGCGACCAGCCGCCATATTTTGCAGCCTCCGCGTCCCAATCGGTGTTGGCGACCCTGAATTCTTCACTGATGCTGCTATAGGAAATCGCGCCGACGCCAATCACGAATAACACGCTGAAGACGATCCACAGCCGAAACATCCCTTGTCGAATGTTCATACGGAGCGCCTTCCCTAGCCTCAAATCCTCTCGGGCTGTCGCCAGCAGTTTGTTTTCAAACGCAGAGCCGAGCGTCTCGAACCCCGTGGTAGTAGGTGCGCCGTGTTGTTCCGGTTCGCGTGGGCACCCGGCGGTGGTGACGTACGCAGCAAGTTCCTTCCACTGTTTTAGAACCAGATATTGTTGGATAGCATCCGCAATAAAGATGCGGTCGTGGATCACGCAAAAGCCACTTTGAATGGCAAAATCTACGTCCCCTTCTCCGCCACGTTCAAACGTTCGTGTCTCTTGATGAAAGGCATAGACCATGTTGCACATACAGGCGTGGAGCTTATCGATTAACTCGCGCCATTCCAGCTTCTTGTTGTCCAGAACCCAGCGGCGATGTTCACGGAGGGATGTAAGCCACCAAGTCAAAAAGGCGGTCACGAGGGACGCCACGAGGGAGAGGTTCAGGACGAAACGCCAATCAATGTGCATATCTGCCCCGGAGAATAATACACCAGACTATGACTAGGATACTTCTCTCCTCAAAAAGCCGTCTTGTACAAATCTAAACGCTCGATTAGCCCCGCGTGTTCCACAAAGGGTAAGAAATTGCAGCCGCTTCGTCACTTCTTAGAGCGGCAAAAGTTTTGCCACTGGTAGGCCGTTCCGCAGTCAGCTTGGTTGGGGTCCAGTTCATAAGAGGCGGGAGGCACAGGGAGCGATGGTAGCGGCGTTTCCCACCCGTCGTAGTAAGCAAAGTTGTCCTTCCCTACCGTGAAGCGCTGCGCCTTGCATGCTTTGGCGAGGCGTTCGCCGCGTTGGCAAGCCGCTACGCGGTCGAAAATATCCCCTTTGTCCGGGGGTAGCCCTGCTTTGTCGGAGAGCGTACTTTTCACCTGTACAGGCGTATTGGGCGGAGTGGGAGCCAATGCAGGTTTTGGCAGCTCAATACGCATGTGGTTGTTGTAATCGAGAGCTAGAAAGCCGTTCACCGACCCCACGGCATCGTCATAACACTTTCGAGAATCCCGCTGCGTCGTGACGCCCGTAACCATATCTTCGTCAGCGCACGAATAGTCGAGGCTTATCCGAATTTCGGCTTTATCTTTGGCCGGGATCAGAAACGCATGATCGAGCTTCCCGCTTAGCTCTGATAGAGCGCCAGTCTTTGCGTCTCTTTTGAAGAGCTTCACATCATCGGGGAGCGTGTAGTCACGCCCCGTCGTATTAGCCACCACGAAGTACATTTCAAAGCCGTTCGGGGTAATCTCTTTTTTTTCGTCGTTGACATTGAAGGTTTGCGAAACGCTGGCGCTGACGGCTTTGATGGCCGCTGTATTCATTCCCTTTGGCCTGTTCGATAGCCAGTAAATGAAGCCCCCAACGATGAGGAGCGTTATCGCTGTCGCAACTCCGAACGCAGCTCCGAAAGCAGCGGGTCTCTTCCATTCAAAAGGCATACGTCACATGATATAGGGCGAATGGGCCGTCCCACAAAGGGTAAGTGTTGACCCACGAGCACCGCGCCGTGTGTTCAAAGGCTTGCATGGGTCAAATGTCAAGGCCATAATTAAACCATGAAATACGGCTATGCCCGCGTATCGACTGATTACTGGGTACAACCTTGCTGTTCACGGCATTGAAGTGGACCGAGGGTAAGGCTGTTCTCAAAGACGAGTGTGGCCCACCTGGCCATTTGAAAAGCCCGCCCCGGTGAAGCCGGCGCGGGCGTGCCCAGCTAATACTCGCTGGGCAGGTGAATCACGTTGTTGGCGAAGTATAGCTTCACTTCGTCAAGCGGGAAATCCGTGAAGGGAATCTCCTGCGTGTAGACAGGGTTCCCATTGCCGTCGTCGCAGAACACGGTCGCGCTACGGTCAGAGTGAACTTTCAAGTTCCAGACCTGGAACTCTTCGCAGGAAACGCGAGTATCATGCTGCTGGGCGATTGCGATGATGTCGAGCAGCCAGTAAGCGCCGCCCTGGTCGGCAAGGAACTTTGCGCCGTCCGTGAAGAGTACGGAGCGATTGATGCCGTGGCGATACCAGTTCTCGGAGCCGGTGAACTGGCGGAGTTGAACTTCGGAGAGTGTTGCTGTGTTCGTCATGTTGTGCCTCTTTTCCTTGAAGTGACCCCAACGGCGGGGGCAAGAGAGGCACAAAATGCTGCCGAGCACAGCGCAGCAGTCATAGCTTTTTGGGGGGACCGTGACCGCAGGGCATGGGGGAGCCAAAACAGCGTCATTGACGGCAAGCGGCGGCAGCTAAAGTGCCATCCGCCCGCCGTTCATTGGGTCACAGAAAAGAGGCCATTTTGACAGCAGCGATTGCCAAGAACAAGAGACTTTGTTCATCGATCTCATGAAGCCCGAGAAGTGCAGACGGAACAGACGGCCAGCGCAAAGAGGTCCTGGGTATGACCGGGGAACTTTGAAATCGGGTTGAGTTGAGTAGGCCAATGCTGCCTACTACGTTCCCGGCACCCCACCCGCGCCACAGTATTCCATAGGTAAAAATGCCGCGTTGGTCAAAGTGGCTTGCCACGCCCCGCAGAGCTTTACGCCCTATAGCGTTCTATACATATAGCACATAATAAATGAGATAAGCTGTGGTATTGTGCCGATGATCGTGTGCCTCTTCCCGTTGAGGCACAGATTCTACAAGCATTAGCACTGGCTCGCCCTGTAAAATATACACGAGCAAGGTAGGGCTGATCGATGGCACGGCATAGCCGAAGTGGTAGACTTGTCTGTCATTTAAGAGGGGATTTCGATGATCGTTGACTCTTTCAACTCCATCAATGAGGTGAAGAAGCTCGTCGAGAGCCGTGTTTATCACAACAACAACAAATGTGCTTCGGGCCGGGACATTCCGAAGATGGAACGGCGAGCAGGCACAGCCGGGTACAGATTGTGCAGCCACTGCAAAGAATTGAACGTTCAAGATCGGGCAAATAGAAATTCTTAGGGGCAGAATGGCACAGGATGGAGTAGGGGGAGCATCGTTGCGCGAAACCTTGGTGCAGGTTGCACAAGGGCAGTGGATTGATCGGCTAATAGATCTGTCCCGACGGAATAATTTGCTTTATTACAAACCCCTTCAGAATGGGACACTGGAACTTACCCTTACCCCAGCATCGATCATAGAATTATTGACTAGCGATTCTGTAAAACTAAAGCCACTTGTCGCCTTGAAGGACCAGCAAAAGCAACACGCCATTCGTGAAATTGCGAGAAAAGCTCTTGATAACGCAGAAGAAAAGGGTTTGAGCACCCTTTTCTTGACGCTAGGGAAAGCCACGTGGCCAGCTGAAGATGGTGGACGGCCTGTTGAAGCCCCTGTTTTCCTCTTGCCGATTAGTCTGAAGGTACGAGGCCAAGATGAGGCTACAGCGGAAATTCAGTCAGAAGGCACGCCTCAGGCAAACCTAGCACTTCTGCACATTTTGAAAAGAGAATTTGGTATCGAACTGGATGCAGAAGACCTTCTGAATGGGCTAAATGATGAAAATCCAGCGGATGTGGAGGAAGAAGATCCGGAGTTTTCTGGGATCACGAGGGGCTTCTCAGTTCTACTTGGGAAGGCAACCTCTATCCCAGATTTTGAAATCATAGAGGATTTCGCTGCTATCAGTAATTTCTCCTTTCAAAAACTTGCGATGGTGAATGACCTTAAAGATAGATTCGAGGAACTCGTTTCAAATGATATTGTTGCGGCAATTGCAGGCGACAATGATGCCAGGTCTAAAATCATTCAAAAAAGCTCCGATATTGACCCATCCACTCTCGATCAGATTCCCCCAAAAGACGAATTCGAGGTCATCGAAGCTGACTCAAGTCAGCAATGCACAATTAATGGAGTTTTAGCAGGTCAAAGCGTAGTCCTTCACGGGCCACCTGGTACCGGAAAAAGTCAGACAATCACCAATCTTATAGCTACTCTAGCTGCAAGGGGCAAGAAGGTGCTATTTGTCGCGGAAAAGCGAGCAGCACTGGAAGTAGTCATGAACAGATTGAAGGATGTTGGCCTTGATCACCTTGCAATAGACCTGCATGGTTCAGAAGGAACATCAAAGAAAGTTTTGGAACATATATCACGTACGCTAAGCACAGTTCGCCATGCAGTTCAACCAGACTGTGAGGATATGCACTCGGTTTTTACAGATCGCCGCCAACGCTTGAATGACCATGTAAAAAGGCTACACACGCCGTATGATCCAACTGGTATGACGGTATACCAAATGCAAGGTGCATTGCTAAAGATTCCAACCGATGCTCAAACACAATTACGCTGGCGTGGAGATGATCTTAGTCGACTCAGTGCTAGTACGGCTAGGACAATATGCGATTTACTTTCAGAGGCGCGCGGTTTCGAATCCTTGTTTTTGCGCACGGATTCCTCACCATGGGTGGGCGTTTCCTTCTCTGAAGGTCGCACTGTGCAGGCAATCGTTGACCTCGTCAGAAAACTTATTGCTGATGATCTGCCAAGGTTCCAAGTACAAATTGATCAGATTTCAAAGATGAGTGGGCTGAGATATGTAGAGACGTTACCCCAAGCAGAAGAAATGCTGAGTTTGCTTTCGGAAGTCTGTAATCTCACTAGTATCTATACGGAAGAAGTATTCCTTCCCGACTCGAAAGTGCTACTCAATCAACTAGCTCTTGGTAGATCAAGTTGGTTAAAGGCATTCTGGCTCAAGCTGTCGAGTCCAGCTTTTCGCGCCTCTCTCAAGCAAGCAACAGCACTTCGACGTGGCGTACATACGTCTTTATCACTGCTTTGCACTGAGCTCGAACAGATCGAGTCGATTCGCCTGAAATGGGCATCTATTGCTGCCTCAGAAAGAACTCCGCGAGCCACTGAAGGCGTCTCAACTTGTACAGAGCTTTATCACGAACTCAAACGGGATATTGCCGTTTTGAATGCTGTTAGGCCACTACTCACTTTGCCCAACAGCCACCGTGATGAACTGAAGAAGGAAATTGCCGGTCTGGCAACAGATAGTTCAACTCCTTATAAGCTTCTTCAATTGACACATATTGAGGAACAGCTATGCGAGTTGGGTGTTCAACGGCTGATAGGGGAATTGCGTGCACTCAAAGCCCCCGCATCGCGCTGGATACAGATCTTTCGCTTTGCATGGTTGAGTTCAGCTTTGGATATGGTGGCTATGAATGATCTCAAAATCCATGGTTTTGTGGGTTCTACGCACGATAGGTTTGTCCATGAATTTCAGTCTCTAGATAGAGACCGCCTAATACTATCTGCAGACAGGGTTCGGCGTGCCCATGCGGAAAACGCCATTGCCGCAATGAATGAACATCCAGATCAAGAAAAATTAATCCGGCAGGAATCGTCCAAAATGCGGCCACGATATACGGTTAGGCGGATATTCAAAGAAGCTGGAGATGTCCTAACATCTGTATGTCCGTGTTGGATGGCTAGCCCCTTATCGGTTAGTCAACTCATTAGTGGTGTCGGTGGCTTTTTCGACTATGTGATCTTTGATGAGGCATCCCAGATACTTCCGGAGGATGCCATACCGTCTATCCTGAGAGCTAAACATGTAGTTGTGGCCGGTGATCACCACCAGCTTCCCCCTACACCGTTTTTCGCAGACACGTACATTCATAATGATGAAGAGGGGGACGGAACCGCAGTTGGGTATGAAAGCCTACTCGACATGATGCTCCCATTTGTAAAGGGCTTCCATCTCAATTGGCACTATAGAAGCCGCGATGAATCTCTTATTGCGTTTTCAAATCACGTTATCTATGGTGATCGCCTTGTCACTTTTCCTGGACCAGGTGGGGCACCTGCGATTAATCATGTTCTAGTGTCTCAATCTCCATTGAACGAGAGAGACAAAGAGAGCTCAGGGCCCGAGGTTCAGAAAGTTGTTGAGCTCGTTATCGAGCATGCGGAGAACAAGCCTGATATGACCCTAGGTGTAATTACCATGGGATTAGATCATGCTATGCGACTTCAGATGGCGTTAGATCAGGCGATTCAATCCCGAGCTGATTTGGCAGATTTTTTTGATCCCGGAAGACATGAAAGATTCTTCATAAAAAATCTGGAAAGGGTCCAGGGAGACGAGCGCGATGCAATCATAATGAGTGTTGGCTACGCGAAAACATCGACAGGAAAAATCCACTTCGGGCCTCTACATCAAAAGAGTGGGGAAAGGCGATTGAACGTGGCGGTTACGAGGGCAAGGGCAAGCCTCACTGTCGTAAGTTCGTTCTCGCATTGGGATATGGATGTTAATACCATCACCCCACATACCGGCGTTGCGTTTCTTCGGGATTATCTCGAATATGCATCCTGCGGAGGAAAATCATTTTCGAAAGGAGAGTTGACCGGCACAATAAGCAATGAATTCGAGTCGGACGTCATGGACACATTAGCCGCCAACGGCATAATCTGCTCTGCTCAAGTTGGATGTTCTAACTTTCGCATTGACCTAGCAGCACTTCATCCTTCTCAACCAGGCCGATTTGTTCTTGCAATTGAATGTGATGGTGCAAGCTATCACTCAAGCTACACAGCTCGCGATAGAGATCGATTAAGACAACAGCAGTTGGAAAAGCTTGGGTGGAGGTTTCATAGAATCTGGTCTACCGACTGGTTCTTGCGGAAGGACGAAGAGGTTCAAAGAGCTATTCTTGCTTTTCAGCGCGCTGTAGCGGAGGCTGACAGAATCAAAGAGGAGTATCCGCAGAAATCTGTAGTTCCTGCTGTTGCGTTACCGCCTGCCCCTGTCGCATCTGGAAAATCTCGATGGCCGGTTAAGCCTCTTATAGGCAATTATTCTTCAATTGAAGATTATTCTGACAGCAATGAGTTGCAGCGCTTAATCGAGTGGATTAACTCAGATGGCAAATTGCGTTCTGATATTGAAATTGCTGATGAAATGTTTTCAGCATTACCATTCAAGAGGCGTGGTGTAAGGATTCAGGCCGCCTTTGAAGAGGCAATCGCTGAATACCGAGATCTGAATTAACCCTTTAAGATGCGAAGAAGAAGATACGAACAAGTGAACTATACGAGGAAATCGTATAGTTCACTTGAACTGCTCGAAAAAACGAGAAATTCAGGCAAGTGCGAGGTTCCGACCATTCGTTCAAAAGCGGCTGCGCATGGTATCGCAGCGCTCACGTATCTGCTCAGTCAGTGCTTCAGCAATAGGGTGTTCGATCCCAGTCTTGCCCAGATTCAAGAGAACCGCTTCAGCCAGTTCCGGCACTCGACGGCGGACAAGCGGCTTGGCAAGCCCGGCGTCTTCCGCCAGTTGCTCGAAGTTTGTTTTCGTTAACCGGTCAGATGAATACTCACCACCAATCTTCATGGCCAGCTCGCGGGTCAACTCTGGGTAATAGCGTGTGCTGACGACATCGTAGAGAGGCGCAAGCCGAGTCTCGATATTTGCTGTGCCCACGCCGCGATAGAGCAGCGAAAAGTTCTTGCCATGCGCGTCATTGTTGCCGACCAGGTAATTGAAGATTACGGCATCCAGCAGACGTGCCAAGTCAAGGACCGGCGCGCTGGAAACCTCGCGCAGCAGGGCAAAACACTGCTTGAGCGACGGGCCGCCTTCCTTCTGATACTTGTTTTCTGAGACGATGCCCAGTGCCTGGCATAAGTCTTCTTGGTGCAAGCGTTCCAACACGGGTGTGCCCTCAGAACCCAACTGGTGCGTCCGGTCGTAACGTTCAACCAGCAGGTATTCAACGTCTTCCACGCGTCGGATTTCCGTCTTGGCCACGGGCAGACCCACTGCCGCCGCAAGCTTCATGCAGTAGGCTTCATTGAAGACAACCCCGGCAAATCGCTCCACAGCTGGCTTCAAGATGTGCGTGCTGGGCGCGCCGTCCAAAGGAAGCGAGACGGCATCTCCCTCCACGCGCACAGCGATCTTGTCTTGAGCGCCAGCCAGCGAAAGTCGTATTCCGGTTTCACCGGCCAATAGCGGACGGCGCGGTAGTTCCCGTAGAATCCCGGCCAGTTCAGGCGAGGAGAGCGCCCGATAATGGTCGTCGCGGGCGGGCAGGGCTTCGCCAGCCGAGAGGAACGTGACCGCACCCGCGCACTCCCCGCCGATCCGCTCCAGCATGGAGTAGTCGTTGCGTTCGCTAATGCCAAGGTTGCGGGCAATGATCGCGCGCTTGCTTTCTTCGGGCAGAACACCGGCAAAGTATCCTCGGCATTCTTTGCGCGTGAAGCGCTTCTCCCGTAGCGGCAGCGAGTGGGACAAGGGCGTTGCGCCTGGCTTTTCCAACCAGCTTTCTGCGTAGTCAAAGACCATCTGGCCGCCATCATTTTGGATGAGGTGGCCGACCAATTCTCGGTGCAAATAGACATCCAGGGTTTTCGCCACGCGCTATTCCTCGCTCCCTGAAACCGTAGGCGCTGTCAGCGCGATCTGGATTCCCAGCGTTTGCAGGACCGTCAGAACCTTACCAATCTGGCAGGTTTCCTTGCCCTTTTCGAGGTCGATGACAAAGCGCAGCCCCGTGCCGGAGGTCAGCGCCAAATCCTTTTGCGTGACGCCCAACCGCTTCCGGTTTTCCCGGATGATTTGGCCAATTGCCTGTGTCGTGTACTTCATGAGCCTCGTATGTGTTACCGTACGGGAATTCTAATTTTTAGTTTCGCCCACGTCAAGAATTATATTCCCGTTCGGGAATAACACTTTCATAAAAGATAACCAAGAGATAGATATTCCCGACCGGTAATATGTAATGTATTGCCAAGGAGAAGCTCGAACCGCTATCGGCTTTCTACTCTTCCAGCTCTCCCATCCATTCCGTGAGTTTCTGTTGCAGTTCTTCCTTGCTGGGCAGATAGAGCTGGTATTCGCGGGCGTGAATGTTGGCATCTTTGGGAAGGGTAATCTCGACCAAAGCGGAATTCTTTTTCTTGCAGAGTACGATGCCGATGGTGTGGTTCTCTGCTTCGGTCTTAACGTGGCGGTCATGCGGCGCGGCCAACACAGGTGAAACGCGATACGTTTTGCAATACGCTGGTTCTCTGGGTGGTATTCGCTTACAAGGACTTAGGGTGCCACCGGGGTCTTGTAAGTTGTTGAAATGCTTAATGTTGGGTCTATGGCATGGAAGAGGTCATCGGTTCGATCCCGATCAGGTCCACCAATTAAATCAATTACTTAGAGACGGTCCAGCATCCTAGCTTGGTAGCATTTTGGTAGCAAATTCCAAAACCTTACCGCGAGC
>Ga0255352_1001611_pt1 | contig 10855 bp, 9 predicted proteins | sample HBST0metaG_FD_189939 | JGI IMG/M metagenome (GOLD analysis project Ga0255352, IMG submission 189939) | Peat soil microbial communities from Stordalen Mire, Sweden - H.B.S.T0 | ecosystem: Environmental > Terrestrial > Soil > Wetlands > Peat | place: Sweden: Norrbotten County, Stordalen Mire...
GCGGCAAACGGGGCGGATATCGGTTGGAAAACATTTTTCACCGATCCTGCCATGAACCAGCTGATTGGACTGGCGTTAGCCAATAATCGGGATTTGCGCGTGGCGGCGCTTAACGTCGAGACCGCCCGGGCGCAGTTTCACATCGATCGCGCCGCCTTAATGCCCACGGTGGATGCCACCGCCAGCCAAACGTCCGAACACCTGCCCGGTAATCTCTACTCCACCCAGAGCACCGGGCCGGTGACTTATCATCAATACGATGCCAATCTGGGCATTACGTCCTGGGAAATGGATTTTTTTGGCCGCTTGCGCAGTTTGCGCGACGTGGGGCTGGAAAGTTATCTGTCCAGCGAAGCGACCCGGCAGGCGACGCAAATCAGCCTGATTGCCGAAGTGGCGACCGGCTATTTGACGTTATGTTCGGACAAGGAATTACTGACGCTGGCGCAACATACCGCCGACAGCCAGCAGCATTCTTATGATCTAACCAAACGCGGCTATGACGCCGGAGTGAGCACCACACAGGATTTGGCGCAGGCCGAAACCACGGTGCGCAGCGCCCAGGCCGATGTGGCGCAATACACCCGCCAGGTACGGCAGGATGTTGATGCGCTACGCTTGCTGGTCGGCACTGAACTGCCGGCCGGACTGGTTGAACAGGCCCAATTGAATAAGGATTGGCATTTCCCGCCGACGCCGGCCGGTTTACCCTCCGATCTGTTGACGAGGCGGCCGGATATCATTGCCGCCGAGCATACCCTGAAAGGGGCGAATGCCAATATCGGCGCGGCGCGGGCGGCGTTCTTTCCCACCATCAGCTTGACGACGGCAGGCGGCTCCAGCAGCAGCAGCCTTGACAGTCTACTGAAAGGCGGTACCGCGGCCTGGTCGTTTGTACCTTCCGTCAGCCTGCCGATTTTTGACGGCGGCGTCAATCAGGCCAATTTGGCTATCGCGAAAACCGAGCAGAAAATCGAGGTGGCAAACTATGAAAAAACCATTCAAACGGCGTTCAAAGAGGTCTCCGACGCTCTGGCCGGCCAGGCGACATATCAGGACGAGTTGACTTCCCGCGCTTTGGATACTGCCGCCAATCAGCGCAACTATGATGCGTCGGATATGCGTTTTCGCCAGGGGGTTGATAATTATTTGAATGTCCTAGTGGCCCAGCGTTCGCTCTATGCCGCGCAACAGTCACAAATCACCACCCGATTGGGATTACTGCAGCAACAAATAACGTTGTACAAAGTACTGGGCGGAGGCTGGAAAGGGTAATATCCGGACCCTTCATGGTATGTTATCGTCAATTTATGGCGGTGATCATTCAACCCGACATATCATTAACTTCATTGCTTGGCCCTGCGATTAAGGATGTTGGAAGGATGACAATCCAAAAGAAGCCTACCTTGCCTGGTAAGCTACAGCGTATCGAGGAACGGCGAGATCACATTATCGCCGCTGCGCGCCTATGCTTTCGACAGCATGGTTTCCATGGCTCCGGAATGGCTGAAATTGCTGAATTGTCTCAGTTGAGCGTCGGACAGATATACCGATGTTTTATCAATAAGGAAGCGATAATCGAAGAAATCGTCCATCGTATTGTTACGCATCGAGTACGGCTCATGCTTGACAATGATAACGATCTGGACCGCATCGCTGATGATTTGGCCGGCAATCGTCTCTGGGGTGACGGTGAGGAGGAACTCATCAACCAGGCGTTAATGATGGAAGTGTCGGCGGAGGCGACCCGTAATCCGCGGATTGCTCAAATCTTGATTGACGTGGATGCCATCATGTTCCGGCAAGGTTGTGCTATGTTGCAGAATGCCTATCCCGGTATGAGCCATGATGACGCCGCGACGCTGGCGGAATTGTTCGCGGTCCTGAGTGAGGGGACTATGCTGCGAATATTGACCCAACAGCGGCAAGTTAAGCCTGAAGGGCTGCAACGGCTTTTTCGACTGATCTTTTCGAAGGTGTTTCCCGCCAGGATGTAAACAGGTTGGGTGTTTATTATCAATTATCAACTGCATAAGATGACGTAACAATAAATCCGCAGTGGTTTGCACTATTGCGCTGTATAGCGTTGGCACCGCAGAGTTCGCTCTGAAAAATAGCTGCCCCCAAAATAATGGGGGCAGAGCATGGTCCAAGAATGCTTCACTGTCGCTTAAAACAGCTCGATTTTTGGTTCGCCGCCGCTCTCACCCGCGTATCGCTCGGAATGGCTGTGTTTGCTTTCTTCGGTGTCATAAGTCCGCAGGATCTGTTCCAGCATGTCAGGCAACTGGCCCGCCGCGCTGCTGTCTTGCCGCATTACGCTTAATGCGTGATGAAAGAAGGCATTGCGCTGTCCCATGACGTCGCGGGCGCGCTCCAGTGTTTGACGGGCTACATCCTGATACTGGCTATGTCCCATGACGGCGGCGATCTCTTCAGCCAGGGCCGTATTGTGCTGCGTGACGACGGTGATGCGGGTCCGGTAGTACTGGATCTTGCCTTCGAAATTATCGATCATGGTCTGAATCGACGATGAGGCATGAACCGCCGCTTGCAGTTGTTCCGAGGACGCTGAAAGGCCGGAGACGATGCCCTTCTCGACCACCAGACGGGTGCGCGCCAACCCCTGGCGAATGCTTTCGGCTACCGCGCTGGAGTTGGCGGCCAGGCTGCGCATCTCCTGCGAAATCACGCGGAACGATGCGCCGGATTCACCGGCGCGGCTGGCTTCGATGGCGGTATTGATGGCCAGGATATGGGATTGAATGCTGATGGCCTGCACTTCGTTGAGCAAGCCGCCGAGTCCCGTAATTTCTTTTACCACTGCCTGCATATTTTCCAGGTCGTGCGTCATCTTGCTTGGCAACTGTTCGATGAAGGTGCCGACCTGCATTAGTTCCGTGAGGCTATTTTGACTCTCCGCGCCGAGATCATCACCCTCCTGTGAGCTGTCCAGATAGGATACCAGCTTGCTGGCGGTGTCATAAAGATTGCGGACTTCCTGCATGATCGCCAGCGAGGCGTCCTCGGTGCCGCCGGCGACTTCGGTGAGCCGCTGATCGATTTTTCCATCCAGGCGTAAATGCCGGTCCAGGATAGCTTCGATGGTAGCCAGTCCGCTGGCGGACGCCGGACTGGTTGCCAGTGCGCGGGCGCGCCTCGGCAGGCGTAGAAACACGGCTGACGCCAGCAGCATTATCGCCAGCAGGAGCAAGGTATCGCCCTGCCGGCCGAACAGGCCATCCACGCCAGCCAGCCATGACGCCGGCAGCAGGCGATCCGCGACCAATAGTGCCAGTGTGGCGCATATGGCGGGCCGATTCGGCGCGTGGCCGAACCAGACTCGCGAGCGCCCCATGAAGCGACGGGCGGTTAACGTGAATGACATGATTAAGCCCCTGGCAATACTTGCTTAATAATTTTGATGAGATCAACGCCGCCAATCGGTTTCACCAGCCACCCGGTCGCGCCCAGTTTTTTAGCTTCATCTCGTTTGGCTTGCTGACTCTCGGTGGTGAGCGCCAGGATGGGGATGAAGCGAAAGCCCGGCAATTTGCGCGCATTGCCGATAAACTCGATGCCGCCCATATTGGGCATGTTGATATCGGTGATGATCAGGTCGGGCTTGGGGCCGGATTGCAATTTTTTCAGCGCGAGCACGCCGTCTGTGGCGGTGATGACGCTGAAACCGCCAATCTCCAGGCTATTTTTCAGGGACATCAGCATGGTGGCTGAATCGTCGACCACCAGAATTGTCTTTGCCATGGGGTTTTCCTTGATTAATGAATTAACTCAATGCAGCCGTCAGCCAGTTCTTGAGCGCGGCGTCTTTCGGCCATGCTGCGACCGCAATCCGGGTCGCCATCAGGACCTGAAGATTGGCGGTATGCAGATGGGTGCAACCGGATAGGTCGACTTTCCCCTGCGGGTTTTTCTGGACCCACTGCAGCAGATCTTCCGCATCCTCCACGGTGACCAAAGTTTCGAAAAAGGCCGTTTTTTTGCGATAGGCAATAGGCATCACACCAGCTCCTTTGGGTTCAGAATCATCAACACCGAGCCGTCGCCCATGAGCGCCGAGCCGGCATATCCCGGCAGGCCGGCCAGGATACCGGCCATCGGTTTGAGGATGATATCGACCACTTCGAGAAAATTATCGACCATCACGCCCAAGGGTTCGCCCGCCATGCGGATGATCAGCGTGGCCAGTTCATCCTCGTCATTGGCGCGCTGCGGCTGGTGGGTCGCCAGTAGTTCGTTGAGCGAGCGCAGCGGTACGATGCGCTTGCGCAGCACGGTGGTCTGGTGGTTTTTAATGGAGCGGATGGCGGCGCGCGGGATCCTGACGGTTTCCAAAACCATGTCCATCGGCACGCCGAATTTCTGTCCGTTCGATTCGATGATTATCACATTGGCGACCGCCATCGAGAGCGGCAGCGATAGACGCAAACGGGTGCCTTTGCCGACCGTGCTTTCCAACGTTGCGCTGCCGTTAACCTGCGCCAGCGCGGCGCGCACCACATCCATGCCGACCCCTCGACCGGAAAGATCCGACACCACCTCGGTGGTTGAGAATCCGGCCACAAATACCAGGTTGATGGCGTCCTGGTCAGTAATGCGTTCCAGTGTGGCTTGGTCGATAATGCCTTTTTCGTAGGCTTTGCGCTTGATGACGGCCGGGTCGATGCCTTTGCCGTCGTCGATGATGTCGATCACCACCCGGTCCGCTTCCTGCGCGGCGCGGATAGTCAGTTGACCTTCCGCCGGCTTGCCCGCTGCTTGTCGCGCCTCAGGCATTTCCAACCCATGATCGAGACTGTTGCGCACAATGTGAATCAGCGGGTCGGCCAATGCTTCAATGATGTTCTTGTCAGCCTCGGTATTTTCGCCTTCCAGCACCAGATTGACTTTCTTGCCCAGCTTGTGGGAGATGTCGCGCACCAGGCGCGGAAAGCGCTGGAACACGAACGAAACCGGCAGCATGCGCACCTGCATGATGGCGTCTTGCATTTCTTCGGCAATGCGATTGATGACGGCGTACTGCGACTTGATTTCGCGCGCCAGTTCGCGCATGCCGTATACCTCTTCCGCCTTGTCCGCGAGGTAAGGCAACGCATTTTTCGCCACCACCATTTCGCCGATCAAGTTCATCAGGCGATCAATTTTTTCCTGATCGACCTTGAGGGTTTTGGCGACGGCTGTGACATCCTCGGCACGGCGGACGAACTTGTTGGCTGGCGCCGGAGATGCCGCGGCCGGCTCGATCAGCGCCGCCATCGGTCCGGCCGGCGCCGTGCCGCTGATGAAATCTTTATCCGCCGGGCCGCCGTTTGTCGGGCTGGCCAGCATGATGGCCGATACGGGAACGATGCTGACTTGTTCCGGCACATAGCGAAAATATTCCTGCAATTCGGCCAGCGGGGCGCAACTGAGCATTTCGAAACGCAATAAGCAATGATAGGCATCGAATTGCGGCAAGTCGGCCCACGGGGCGGTGGTGCTTACCCGCTGCCATTGCAGTTCCGGCAACTGGCGGGCCTGGAAAAACGGATCTTCGCCAACGAAAAAGCACTCCGCGTCCGGCGTATACGTGACCCAGAACAGCGGCGCGCCTTCGTCGACCCGGCGGTAACACGCCACGCGCAAGTCTTCCGGCATCAGAGCCAGGGGTAGCGTGGCGTCAGCGGCTTGCCGCACCGGAGCAATGCTACCCGCCGGTGGCGTACTGGCGACAGGCGGGCCATCGGCCGAATGTTCGGTTTCATCATTTTGCGGGATGAGGGCGCGCAGGGATTCCGCCAATTTGACCGAGGCGGCGGCGTGGTTTGCGCTGTTTTGACCGGTCGCTACGATCTCGTCGCACAGCATGCCGATGAAATCCATCGCATCGAGCAAATGGTCGACCAATGACCGGCTGTAGCCAAGGCGTCCGTCGCGCACCACCGACATCAGGTCTTCGGCGGCATGCAGCACACGGGTCATTTCGGGGAAGTCAAACAGACCGCTGTTGCCTTTGAGCGTGTGCACGAAGCGGAACAATTCCATCATCATGGCGGCATCAGCCGGGGTGTCTTCCAACTGCAGCAGCTTTTGGCTGGTAGCCTGGAGGAGTTCGCGTGACTCTTCGAGAAATTGTTGAAGGATCGGCGTCATAGGTTGGACTCCCTGGAAACGCACCCTGTCGAAACGTCATCCGCCATGAGTATATGCTTCATCTTTTCTCCAGAACTTTTTGATTGACGATCGCCTCTGGAAACTTACGGGCCGTGTAGAGGGAAGAAATGCGGCTCATCGATTCCGAATGCCCCAGGCAGATGAATCCGCCCGGTCGTAACGCTTCGTAAAAGGTTTCCGCCGCCTGCTTGCGCGACAGGTCATCAAAGTAAATCAGCAGGTTGCGGCAGAAGATGACGTCGAAATCGTGGTACGGCTGTACGTCTGCGGCATCCATCAGGTTCACGCGCGTGAATTCCACGGTGCAGCGTAAATCATCCGCTAGCTGATAATTCTCCCCGACCGGGCGGAAATACTTTTGCAGATAAGCCCTTGGAACATGCTGGACCGAGCGCGGCGTATACAGCGCGGCGCGCGCTTGGTCCAGGATATTGGTATTGATGTCGGAGGAGATCAGCTCGACATCCCATGTGCTGATGCCGGGCCAGCGTTCCAGCAGACACATGGCGATTGAATAGGCTTCTTCGCCGGATGAAGAGGGCAGTATCCAGATATGGATCGGGCTGCCATCGGTCTTGGTGGCGACGATTTCGGGCAGAATCGAATTGATCAGACAATCGAACTGGTAATCTTCGCGGAAAAAATAGGTCTCGTTGATGGTCATCAGGTTGACCAGCGCCTGCAATTCCACGCCTGTGCCTTCGCCGCGCAGCATGGCAAAATAATGGCGAAAGGTATCGCAGCCGGTTTTTTCGATACGTTCCACGAGCCGCTTATCGACAAAGTAGCGTTTCGATTCCTCGAATTGAATCCCGGTCTTGCGATAGAAAAACTCCCGGAACCTCAGGAAGTCGTCGTCGTTAATGCTAATTTCAGCCATAGCCAACCCATGCTTTCGTGGTTTGTTTGATTAAGGCCATTCTGAAATCCTTAGCTAACCCATGAATTAATCTGCAATGCGATTTTTGCGCAATGCAGGACCACCGAGGCGCCGCCACGCGCAAACAGCTCGCTCGGCATGCCGAACACTACGGCTGAGTCTTCCGACTCGGCGATGGTGCGGGCGCCTCTTTTTTTCAGTTCCGTAAAAGCGTCTGCGCCGTCATAGCCCATCCCGGTTAGCATCACGGCCACCACCTGGGTTGGGTCAACAAGCTCGAGCACCGAACGGCCAAGCAGCTCAACCGAGGGATGCCACAGGTAGGCCGCGTTTTCCGGCTTGGGCAGTACGGTCAGTTTGCCCATACGTTCGGCCACCACCATGTCGGCGCCGCCTTTGCCGATGTAGACCGTGCCGGGTTCGAGCGTCATTGGCCGGCTGGCTTCGACCACGTTTAGGGCGCACAGACCGTCCATGCGCTGAGCGAATGGACGCGTGAAACTGGCCGGCATGTGTTGAGCGACCAGTACCGGCCATGGGAAACCGGCCGGCAGCAGCGGCAGAATCGACTCCAGCGTGCGCGGTCCGCCGGTCGATACGCCGATGATGACCAGGCCCCTGCTTTGGGCGCTGGCCCGACGGATCGGCGCTGTTGGGCTGGCCGCTGCGTTTTCGTTGCCCACGGTGCGCCGAACGACACCCGGCCGGGTCGCCGACGCCGTTCCGGTTCTGGACGCCGGTTTAATGCGCGCCTTGGCGGCCACTCTTACCTTGCCGACGATGGCCTCGCGAATCAGATCGATGGACAGCGATATGGTTCCGCCCGGTTTGACGACGTAGTCCACCGCGCCCAGGTTGAGCGCTTCGAAGGTCGCCAGCGCGCCCTTTTCGGTCAGCGACGATACCATCACTACCGGCACCGGACGCTCCACCATAATCATTGACAAGGCGGTCAGACCATCCATCTCCGGCATATTGATGTCGAGCGTGATCACGTCCGGCTGAAAGGCGTTGTTCTCCTGTACCGCTTCCTGACCATTGCGGGCCAGGCGGATCGTGAAGTCGCCCTCAGCTTCAAATAGCGCCGATAGCTGGCGTCGCATCAAAGCCGAATCATCGACAATAAGCAACTTGATCATGGTCAGTACATCCTATTGCCTTAAGCTTCGGTTTCAGTTACGGCGAGATCAGGCTGTTCCTGTTCCTCCATCAGGTGCCGGGGATCGATCAGTTGCACCATGCGCTGCTGTTGTTCCAGGTTGGCCATGCGCTCCAGCAGGCGCGACGGGTCACCGGACAAACGGGGCACCGGTTCAATGGCCGACGTGTGGATCTTGAGCACTTCCTTAACCGAATCGACGATGAAGCCGGAGCCCGCGCCGTCGATCAGGATAACGATGATGCGCTGCCCGTCGGTGCGTTCGATATCTTCAAGTCCGAGACGGCGGCGTAAGTCAATGACCGGCAACACGGCGCCGCGCAGGTTAATCACCCCTTCCACCGACGTGGCCGCTTTTGGCACATGGGTCAGTTCCTCGGGAACGCGCACAATTTCTTGTACGCTCTCGATCGGTACGCCGAATTCCTCTTTGCCAAGGCGGAAGATGACGACCTGTACTTCATCATTGCCTGCGTCGTTATCCTGCCCTACGGCGCCGGGGTGATCCTGCTTTTGCTTCATGGTATCCACCGTAAACAAAGCCTCACGCACCGCTGAATGCCGGAACATGTTTTTTACCGAAAGAATAGAAACCAGGCGCTTGCCGCCATCGAGCCGACAGATTTCGGCGATCTCGGACAGATCATCTTCCCCGGCAAGCAGGGCCGGCATGGCATCCACATCGGCGCGCGCCACGCGCAGAACCTCGTTGACGTTGTCCATCACCACGCCCACCGAGGCGGCGCCCAGCGAGACCACCATTATGCGGTTGTCCTGGTCGGCGTCGCGTTCGGGCAGGCCGAACATGCGGCGCAGGGATACCAGCGGCAGCAGTCGGTTACGCAAGGTCATCACGCCCAGCACATGCGAGGCCGAATGCGGCACATGCACGATGGTGTCGGGCACTTGGACGATTTCCTGCACATCTTCGATGACGATGGCATATTCCTGGCCGGCCGCTTCGAAGCTGACCAGTTGCAGGATGTCGGCGAACGGGTTTTCTTCTTTATCCGGCTGGCGCGCTGCTTCCATGCCGCTTTCGACATTGCGGTGCGCCATGGCGGCAATGCCGGCGAATTCATTGTTGATAAGCTTGGCAAAGTCCAGCACCATGATCATCGGATAGCCATCCACCTTTCTGAGCAGGCCCGATACCAGTTCTGCATTGACGGTCGTGCTGAGAGAATGGGTGTCTTCGATTTGGTCCGGGTCGATGCTTATCACGCTGGCCACCCGGTCGACCACGAAACCCAGCGGCATGCCCCGGTCGATCACGACCGCACGCGAGGCATCATCGTTTGCGCGTTCAGCGAAGCCGAAGATGCGACGTAGGCTGATAATGGGCAACACCTTACCGCGCAAATTGGTCAGGCCGTCCAGGCTGGCGGGGGCCAGCGGTACGCGCACCACTTCCGGTACGCGGATGATTTCCCGCACCGGAGCCATGTCGACGGCAAAGACTTCATCACCGACGATGAAGGTGACGAATTGGCGGATGGCCGATGCGCTCTCTTCATTCCCTTCGTCGTTTATTTCCTCCGCAACATGTCGCGTATCCGGACTTGGAGCCGATGTTTCTATGCTCATTGTTTCAGTCTCCTCATGTCAGGGCGGGAATGTCAGGCGCTTTGCAATTCGTCAGCCAGCGAGGCGATTTCTTCGGCCGCGGCAGACAGTTCTTCGGTCCCCCGGGCCTGCTGTTTGGCTGCCGTGGCGGATTCGATGGCAGCTCGTTCGGCTTCCTGGGCAGCGGTGGAAATCTGGTCCACGCCGACCTTGACCTGGGTAATCGCGGCGGCGATTTCAGTGGCGGCGCTGAGGATTTCGTGGGCACCGATGTCGATGGCGTTGACATTGGTATCAATCGAATTCAGGCCGGCGGTGATCGAATTGGCTTTCTCCGCTTCGGCGACGGCGATGGTGATGATTTCACTGAGATCGCGACCGACCACGCCGATCTGGTCCTGCACGGCTCTGACGAGGTCCTTGATGCGATCGGCATTTTCAGCTGAATCGTGTGCCAGATTACGGATATCGGTAGCGACTACAACAAAGCCCTTGCCGAATTCACCGGCGCGGGCGGCTTCGATTGAGCCATTCACCGCCAGCATATTGGTCTGGATCGAGACGGTGGTGATAGCGTCGACGATCTTGTCGATGCGGCGCGAGACCAGTTCCTGTTCCTTGATATGGCGCAGGCTGGCGCGCGACGAATCCACTGATGACGCCATACCGCCAGTTAATTTTTCGAGACTTACCTTGGTGGCGGCCAGCAGCGCCTTGATGGCGCCGACTTTTTCGCCGCTGATCTTGGCGCGCTGCTGAGCAATTTCGATACCGCGTTCGATTTGATTAATCGCCGCCGCGGCTTCTTCGGTGCCGGCGGCCTGCACGTGGGCGCCGCGTCGGATTTGTTCGATGGCGGTCATGATCTGCGAGCCGGAACGGCTGATTTCCTGCACCGCGGCGGATAATTCCTCGGCGGCGGAGGCCACTTCCTCGGCGCTTTTGGCTACATTGGTCGAAACTTTCAGTTCCTCGGCCAGTTCGGCCAGGTTTTGCGCGGCCTGTTCGCATTCGCCGAGCGCCTGGCTTTGTTCCGCCACTGTCTTGGCGGATTCTTCGGCGGCGGCGGATTGTTC
>Ga0255352_1001616_pt1 | contig 10834 bp, 9 predicted proteins | sample HBST0metaG_FD_189939 | JGI IMG/M metagenome (GOLD analysis project Ga0255352, IMG submission 189939) | Peat soil microbial communities from Stordalen Mire, Sweden - H.B.S.T0 | ecosystem: Environmental > Terrestrial > Soil > Wetlands > Peat | place: Sweden: Norrbotten County, Stordalen Mire...
GTCTACGATCATGCGCAGACTTTGCAGAACTGGTCGCTCTCTCCGGGGCTTTCCATCACACTTCCCAGGCTTACCTGGATGACAGCCACGCGGTGCGAATCGTACGAACGCTACAGGGGCTGAACTAAGAGAGCCTATCAACGATCAATCTTGGAGGTTCATGGTATAAGTGGATCGACGTGAGCGCCCTCTATTCCCAGGGAAAGCAACCCGACTATGATTCTCCGGCGAATATCGCGCCCTTTGTTGCGCGTGCCAACAACGCATCTGCAACTGTGACTCTGCATTTACAGTCCCGGCTTCGCATGGACGAGATTTATTACTACACGCGATTGGCGGTGCAGCCCCAATGCAGGACCGAGAAGTCCGCTCCCGGCGACATCTTCACCAATCACTTGATGCGATCGAAACTCAACTACCAATTCACGCGAGACTTCGCATTCAACGCAATCCTCGACTATAACCCACTGCTCCCCAACAGCACACTTGTCACTGACACTTACTCCAAACAAGCCGACGCAACGTTACTATTCACCTATATGCCCCATCCGGGGACCACGTTCTATCTTGGCTACGCAAACACATTTCAAAATATTTCCTATGACCCGGATACGAAGCACACCTATCTCCAGACGCGGCTTCCCAGGACTGCAACCGACAGGCAGGTGTTTATGAAATTCAGTTACCTCCTGCGCTTCTGATGAGCCCGGCGCCCGACGAACTTTGGAACCTCGCGCAGCCACTATCCGGATAGGCTCTTCCCTGCGCGTCCAAATCCGCACGACCACATCGGGATGACACCAGAGAAGGGAGCGCTGGAAGTCGCCGAGCAGAGGGCTTATCTCCAGCATACCCAGGAATGGAGGACGCACCGTGAGCAGAACCGCCGCGAACACCAAGATGGTACGGAAGAGGATCTGCCTGGCAGGCCCTATTTGGACAAGACGCTGGTGGTGGTTGCGGCGCAGAAGGATGGGCCAGATTCCCGATGCCTTGTCTGCCAGTTGACGCAGCATTCATCTGCTTCGACACATCCGGAGAGCAAATCGCGCCCGGCCTCACCATTGCACGGCGCATCCGTTGCAGCATCGTCCACGCGGCGTCGTACCTGCTCAGGCCGAGAATATGCTGCAAACCGAGTGCGCTGGCCCCATACTTTTGCGTGGTCATACGCCACATGGCTGGAAGCCACAGCCGAAGCGGAATATGCGTACCTTGAAACATGGTTCCCGCCGTCACGGAAAGCTGACGACGGCAGCCATGACAACGCAACAAAGTGCCTCATGCTGGCGAACTGCCCTGACAACCACACCGCGGGCAGCGAGGCTCTCCGGCCAACGCAATTGACGAACGTATTCCCGGCAGTCGTCGTCGCTACCAAACCGCGCGCTGAAGTCCTGCAGGTCTAGCGGATCGACTTCCATGCCCCGCATAACGCGGGTTGTATGCGGATTTGTCAAGGGGTTGCCCAGTTGCTCGAATTTCAGCCGGGCAGCGACGATTCTCCAAACAGGAGAAATGCGCGTTAAGCGTTTCAGTTCAGGCACTGATCGACTTAAACTTGCATTTCGATATCTAAGCAGCTCAAAAGAGATCTTCGCTTCCCCACCATTTTCTCGAAACCGGGCGGGTATTTAGCCGATATAGAACACTGGACGAAGCCACGACCAAGCTCATAGTGAATAAGTTAAAAAAGGACTCAATGAATCTCACGCTGAAGGCCGCAGTCGCGGCAATTCTGGCAGCCGGTCTGGTTGCCACCAACTCGTTTGCCATCGACTCGACACCGCAGCCGAAGAGGCATTCGACAACCAAAACAACGACCAAACCCTCGCAGATCAGGATCGAGGAAGAAATACAGCAGATGCGTCATGATCTGGATAACCAGGCAATCCAGATTGAGAGTCTCAAGACCGGTATGGCAGAGAAAGACGCGCAATTGAAGAAGGCCGAACAGGCAGCAGCCGAGGCACAAAGGGCAGCGGCAGGAGCGCAGGCGCAGCAGCAGGCGACGAGCGATAATGCTGCCTCCGTCTCCGCGCTGCAATCCGCCGTAACCGACCTGAAGGTCAACCAGACTTCGCTGGCCACCACCGTGTCCGATGAGACGGCCAAGATCAAGAAGGCGATCGAAAATCCCGCTGTGCTGCGCTACAAGGGCATAACCTTCACGCCGACCGGCTTTTTCAATGGCGAGACTGTCTATCGCACTCACGCCACGGGCGGCGAGATGGCCACTCCGTTCAGCGCCATTCCGTACGAACATGCCGACTCCTATTCTCTCAGCGAGACGTACCTATCGGGCAGACAGTCCCGACTGGGTTTGATCGCGGAGGGCAAAATCGGCTGGGGCACCTTGCGCGCCTACATCGAGGGCGACTTCCTGGGCACGGGCACCACATCCAATGACAATCAGTCTGCCAGTTACCTCTACCGCCAGCGCATTGCTTTGGCTGAGGTGGAAACCAACACGCATTGGACTTTCTCCGGCGGGCAGGGATGGACATTGGCCGCCGAGAACAAGAAGGGCATTTCCACTGCGGCTGCGAATATCGCTTTGCCGGTCCAGATCGACCCGAATTACGTGACAGGCCTGGTGTGGAATCGTGGAGGCAGTGTCCGGTTGACGAAGAGCTTCAAAACAGTTTCGCTGGCCGTCTCGGCCGAGAATCCGCAGATTCTCTATACCGCCTCGCTGGCCGGCAACACGCCATATGCCGTGCTGGGTTCAGCTGGCGTCAATGGTGGCCTGCTCAACGCGGCCATCAGTTCCTGTTCGCCTGCTACCTCCGTCGTGAACTATGCCAACCAGGCAGACACCACTTCGGGAGGACAGAAGGTGAACACTGCTGCTCCCGTCTATAAGACCGTCAACTCCTGCGCCAACCTGGCCAACATCTCTTTCAACGAAGCGCCGGACATGCTGGTCAAGGTGGCCTTCGATCCCGGCTTCGGCCACTATGAGATCTTCGGCATCTCACGCTTCGCCCACGAAACGATCTATCCCGGCGAGACGACGAACAGCAACCTGTATGGCGGCAAAGATCCGAGCGGCAATGCCATCGTCGATATCAAGACGGGCCTCGCTGTAGCACCGGCGCTTAGCTCGGCCGGGGCGATCTCCGACAGCATTGTTCTCGGCGGCATCGGCGCCACGGCGCGCGTCCCGGTCATCAAGGACAAGTTCACCTTTGGCGCCAAAGGCCTCTACGGACCCGGATTGGGCCGCTACGGAAATTCGACGCTCTCCGACGTGACCGCCAACGCCTCAGGTGGCCTGGCCCCCATCCACAACGCCAGCGGTTTATTTACTGTTGAGGTCACTCCGACTCCGCGGATGCTTATCTATCTCTACTACGGTAGCGACTATGCTGGTCGTGCGGATTACGGCAGCGCCTTGACAACCACACTGGGCGCTCCCACGGCAGTTCAAAATGCCAGCGGCGTCTGGGGCGGCACATGGAAGGCTCCCACTGCGTCCGCTGTGGGTTACGGTTCGCGGCTGCTCTCGAACTCAGCCTGCAACACCACAACCAATCCCGGCTACACCGGCAGTTCCACGGGCTACTACGCCGGCGGCGCTTGTGGCGCGCAGACTCGCGATACACAGGAGATAACAGGCGGCTACTGGTATGACCTCTACAAAGGCGACCGCGGCCGTCTGCGCCAGGGCATCCAGTATGCTTATGCGGTTCGCGAGGGCTGGTCGGGCGCTGCCGTTGACGGCGTCAACATCGGCGCCAAGGGCATCGAGAACATGGTCTTCACCAGCTTCCGCTTTTACCTTCCATAAACAGCGGAGATTCGTTACGGAACAACGAAAAGGGCAGCCCATCATCGGGCTGCCCTTTTTGCATGTCTACGCTATGGCGAAACCTGAGTGGTGTATCCCGAAAGCAAAGCTCACAAATCGACGCTACCGCCAGCGGGCGGCGCACCTGTACAACCCTAGACAGGACACCGTGACTCTCGCTTCGCTCTAAATGCCGCCAAGCCGGTTGAGCAGAGCGTTGGAAATTTTTCCTAGTGGGAGCACCTGATCGACAGCGTTCAGAAGGATTGCTTCGCGCGGCATACCGAAGACAACGGATGTGGATTCATCCTGGGCGATATTAAACGCATCGGCCTGCTTCATTTCCAGCATGCCGCGCGCGCCATCTGCTCCCATACCCGTGAGCAGCACCCCTACAACATTCCTGCCCAGATTGCGCGCACAAGAGGAAAACAAGACATCCACGGAAGGCAAATGGCGATTGACACGTTCACCTCTGTAGACGTGGACGGCATACTCCATCCCTCTGCGCACCACGGCCATATGATGTCCACCGGGCGCCAGCAAGGCCCGCCCAGGGAGAATGCGATCGCCGTCCTGCGCTTCTTGAACCTTGATCTTGCAAAGGGAGTTGAGGCGCTCGGCAAATTGATGCGTGAAGGCTTCCGGCATGTGCTGCACGATGACAATGCCGGGAAAATCAGCGGGCAGCGGCATCAGCAACTCTTTCAGTGCCTCTGTCCCACCCGTTGAAGCGCCCACTGCGACAACCTTGTGGGTTGCCGAGAACTGGTAGGTCTTCCCAGTCGATTCATGGGACGGCGACACGGCCGTGCTGGGGCAGCGCACCCTGGCCCGCGCGGCCGCTTTCACCTTGGCGATGATTTCTTCGGCCTGGTCGATGGTGCCGTTGGTGACGTCCAGCTTGGGCTTGGACACGTAGTCGATTGCACCCAGGCTAAGCGCACGGAGTGTCGTATCGGCGCCCTTGTCGGTCAACGATGAAATCATGATGACCGGCATTGGATGGCCACGCATCAGTTTCTCTAAAAATGTGAGCCCATCCATGCGGGGCATCTCTATATCGAGGGTCAGTACATCCGGCTTCAGCGCCAATATCTTTTCCCTTGCAACAAAGGGATCGCCTGCCGTTCCCACAACCTCCAGCTGCGGGTCGGAATTGAGGATCTTGCTGAGCAGTTGGCGCATCAACGCCGAATCATCTACGATAAGCACTCTGAACGGAGTAGCCATACATCACCGCCTCACTTCACCCGATAAAGTCGAGTTGGTGCCAACTGGATAATCGGTCGCTCCAGCCCGCACAATAACCGCTAAAATAACGTAATCTCGCCACCCGCAATGTTATCGGAGTGGTGAGTGCGCCAATATGAGTTTTCAGCATGGAGGATTCTCGGCAGTTGCGAGCCGTCGACGGATTGAACGATGGCTTTACCTGAATCAGACGTGAAGTACACGTGGACCGCCTGGGTTCCCCCCAGCCGCTGACCAACCAGAGGTATTCTTTCAGCGTCAAGAAACTTGCGAACAAACTTCGCGTTATCGTCGCCAATTGTGGCCGTTTTCAGGCCGTTCATCACATTGGCCCCGCCAAATGCCTTGCTAAGAAATCTTCTCCGGTCTCCGCCCCGCTTCATCAACTCATTGATCAGCAGTTCCATGGCATGAACGCCAAATCGTGTGCCGGTGCAATCCTCGCATCCTCCCGGCAATAGGATGTGATTCATGCCGCCGGCGCGAAGCAACGGATCATACAAGCAGACCGCGACACAAGAACCTAGAAGCGTGTGCATGACCACCGGCCTTGTGCTTGTTGCAACGTCGCCAGTGTAAATACGCACGAGATTCTCCCGTTGCGTATGTCCCTTGTAGTGGGCCACTGCCTGCGAATTCGCACTCTTTATGTTTCTGATCCGGATCATAACTCGGCATCTCCGACTCCTGACGCTGAGGGTTGTGTGGCTAGGTCTGCGCTCATTGCTCTACACTTCGCAATCGATACATGGTCTGATTCAACGGCGCCAAGATCTCATGCAGCCATGGTATATGCTCCGAGTTGCCGAGGAAGAGATAACCATTCGGCTTCAGGCAGCGGGCCATCTTGCGGAGAAACACGTTCTGTGTTTCCTGATTGAAGTAGATAAGCGCATTGCGAAAGAAGATCACATCGAACAAGCCGTCAAGAGGCCACTGAGCATCCATCAGATTGATGCGCTTGAATTGAACTAGCCGGGATACCTCCGGCTTGACCTTCACATATCCGGCCATGTCATCTGTGCCGCGAAGGAAGTATTTCCGCTGCAACGGGGTGTCGATCGTCGCCAACGATTCCTCCCTGTAAACTGCACGGGTAGCCGTTTCGAGGACCTTGGTGTCGATGTCGGACGCAACCACCTCAATCTTCCAGGCGTCGGGAGATACAATCCGGTCCGGAAGGTGGGGACGCTGCGGCGTGCTTTGCGCTAGAGCCACTCTTTTGGCAGGTTGCGACACTTCAAGCAAGGTAATTGCGATCGAATACGCTTCCTCGCCGGTGGAACTCGCCGCGCTCCATACCCGGATGGATTTTTGAGCACCTGGGCGTGCAGCCGATCGAATTTGAGGCACCACCGTATTGGCCAGATACTGAAAGTGATGACGTTCGCGAAAGAAAGACGTCTTGTTGGTGGTTACGCAGTTGATCAGTTCGCGAATTTCATCGCCGTTGTCAGGGGTTCTCAGAACATAGTCATAATACTCTGCATAATCGGAGAGTCCGTGGAGACGCAGGCGGCGCGAGAGGCGTGAAGCCAACATGACTTGCTTGCCGTCGCGCAGCCAGATTCCAGTGCGTTCATGAACCAGCGCGCGAAACAACTTGAATTCACGAAGGCCCATCGACAGGGCCGAGTTTTCCATCACTGGTACAGTCAAGGTAAGTCTCCCTATAAAGTGTCTTCCATTCGATCGTTAGCCAGCTTGTTGAGGCGCTATCAGTTCGCATTCTGTGAGGAGTTCTTCCAGTTTCAATGCGAAGGTAAGGCCTTCGTGCGACCAGAAGACGCTGAATGTGGTAGAGATATCTGGTGCTCCCCCTGCTTATTTGCACCCTAACTGAGAGTGAATGTGTCCATCAACTCCAGCAGACGCGCCGCCTGTCCAGAGAGCGCTTCTGCCGTCGCCGACAGCTCTTCAGTCTGCGCGGAGTTCGATTGCGTCACCTGATCCATCTGTATCATTGCGGTGTTCACTTGCTCGATACCGCTGCTCTGTTCTCCGGCGGCGGCCGCGATCTCGCCGACGATATCCGTCACCTGCTTCACCGATCCGACGATTCCCTGGAGTGTTTCGCCCGAGCGATTCACCAACGCGGAGCCGGCTTCCACTTTGCGCAACGAGTCCTGAATCAGGACCTTAATTTCCTTGGCTGCCAAGGCGCTCCGCTGGGCAAGGCTCCGCACTTCGGAGGCAACAACGGCGAAGCCGCGTCCTTCGTCGCCTGCCCGCGCCGCTTCGATTGCTGCATTCACAGCCAGCAGATTCGTCTGGAAGGCGATCTCATCGATGGTCGAGATGATCTCCGAAATCCTGGCAGAAGCGACATTGATCTCCGCCATGGCCGTGATTGCCTTGGTGACGACCTCCTGGCCTTGCATGGCGGTGTCCTTTGAGGCGGATGCGAGTTGACTGGCCTGTTGGGCGTTGTCTGCGCTTTGCCGCACAGTCGCGGTAATCTCTTCCAGACTCGCAGAAGTCTCCTCCAGGCTGGCTGCTTGTTGCTGTGCGCCGGAGGCGATGGCTTCGGATGCAGACGCAAGTTGCTGCGCGGAGGAACTTGCATTGGCGGCGCTATCAGCCACACCATGCATGGTGCTATTCAACCTCTCCACCGCTCGGTTCAGCGCCGCAGCCATCTGGCCTACTTCGTCTTTTGTATTCACATCGAGCGCGACGGTGAGGTCGCCGTCGGCAACTCTCTCCAGGACGGCGACTGCTAGGTTCATTGGCACTGAGAATCCACGGGCGATGACGATACTCAGGATGATTCCCAGCAGCAGTGAGACGGCGGCGGCGATGACCAACAGCGTGCGCGCAGAATGATACGCCTGAACATCCGCCTGGAACTGTTCTCCGGCATGCTGAGTTTTGAGGGTTCTGGCCACATCGCTGGCTCCGAGAATAACTTTGCGGTACCGCACTGCGGCAGCGAGCGAAGAATCGGCTGCAGCCGTGTCCTTGGCTTTGATCGCGCGAAACAAGTCCGCCTGGGCTCGCTCATAATCGGGCAGCGCCCCGCGGATAATGGCTAGCTGATCCAACCCTTTCTTGGTCAAGAAGAGCTTGTCCGCTTCATCGAGATTGGCGTGCAGTTCAGCCATGGTTGCCAGCTCGTCATTTTCGGAGGCTGCGACTGCGGCAGGGTCGGCGGCGCGGTAGATCGCGTTAAGGTCGTCACCCCTGATCGTGGTCACATTGATCGTGATTCCATCCGCGTGAGTTGAACCGACCATGTCTTTGTGGTACAGAGAATCGACGCGATCATTGGCCGAGCGCAGACCATCGACAGCCAGATAACTGATCCCAAGAGTCAGCACCAACAGTATGCCGAAGCTGCTCATCAGCCGGGGCGTCGCATTTAGGTTCTTGAACCAGTTCATGTGCTGCTCCTCCTCTTGGGGATAGTCCTTGCTTCATTCAGCTCTATGTGTGATGGAACCTTATGCAGCCTGTTCCGGCACCGTCAACTCACACTCGGTTAACAGTTCTTCAAGATTCAATGCGACGGTAAGGTGTTCGTGCGACTGGAAGACGCCGTTGATGAAGCGCGTATCGACTGCGGATCCGAAGTCAGGAGCCTCTCGTATGGCATCCAGGGCGACGGTGAGCACGTCAGAGACCGCATCGACTAGCAGTCCTACAGTCTTGTCGCCCACCGTGGCAATGACAATGACCGTGAACTTTCCGTATTCGACCGCCGGCAGCTTGAACTTCATGCGCAGGTCCACAACCGGCAGCACCGTTCCCCTCAGGTTCATCACGCCGCGAACATGCGGGGGAACATTTGGAATTGGAGTGATCGGCGCATAGCCGCGAATCTCTCTGATCTTAAAGATCTCCAGCCCGTACTCCTGGTCTTCGAGCAGGAAAGTGATGAACTGCTGCGTCTCCGGCGCTCGAATTGCAACTGTTGTTTTGATTGCCATTTCATTCCCTCGTGTAGCGATATCGCGGTCTTTGACCATTGCCGGATGCGAGTTTCTGGTTAGGACTTTCACCTTACGTCTCAGAATTCCTGGAAGGTAGTGTCGTTGATGTCTGGCACACTTGAAATAGCTGACGCCAAGGCAGTCTGCTTTACTCTGGGGCGCTTGCTGACGCGCGTTAGTGAATCGGACTGCGCCGCTCTACCGCCCCGCGCGGCCCGGGACGGCGGCCGAATTGCGGAACTAGAGTGCAGTGCAAAGGACGATTGCTTTGCGGAACTCGATATGTGCGGCTGAAATGAATGGTGTTCCCACTCGCTTTTCCCGTCGCGGCTGAGGGTGAAGGCGCCCACGAGCTCCAACAAGTGTGCGGCCTGCTCGGAAAGCGATTCCGCTGTCGCCGAAAGCTCTTCGGTCTGTGCGGAGTTCGATTGCGTCACCTGGTCCATCTGCGTCATTGCGGTGTTCACCTGCTCAATGCCGGTGCTCTGCTCTCCAGACGTCAGGGCGATCTCGCCCACGAGCTGGGTTACCCGGTTTACAAGCTCCGAACCGCGATCGACCTTCCGCAAGGAATCTTGAATGAGCCCCTTAATTTCCTTGGCCGATAATGAACTCCGCTGCGCAAGGCTGCGTACCTCGGAAGCTACTACGGCAAAACCACGTCCTTCGTCGCCTGCCCGCGCCGCTTCGACGGCTGCATTGACTGCCAACAGGTTGGTCTGGAAGGCGATTTCATCAACGGTAGATATGATCTCTGAAATCTTGGCGGAAGCGGTGCTTATCTCTGCCATTGCTGCGACGGCACTTGTGCCTTCGTGGCCGTAATCACCGGGGTTCTGTGTCCCAGAGGCAAGCTCGCTCGCCCTTTTCGCATTCTCCGCACTCAGACGGACGGCTGCGGAAATTTGCTCCAGACTCGCTGAAGTTTCCTCCAGGCTGGCCGCTTGTTCCTGCGCGCCGGAGGCGATGGCCTCGGATGCAGCTGCCAGTTGCTGCGACGAGGAGCTTGCATTGGCGGCGCTGTCAGCCACCTCCCGCATGGTACTGTTCAACCTCTCCACTGCTCTGTTCAGCGCCGCGCCCATCTGCCCCATCTCATCACGTGTATCCACATCGAGAGAGGCGGTCAAATCTCCTGCGGCGACCTTCTCCAGCGCGGCCACGGCATTTCCCAGAGGTACCGAGAATCCCCGAGCGATCGTGAAACTCAAGATCACTCCCAGCAGCAATGCGAGGGCAGATACCCCGAGGATCGTAAGGCGCATAGCCCGATAAGATTCGTTGTTAGCCTGGAATTTTTGCTCCGAGAGTGTCTCTTTAATTTTGAGAGCCTGCTGAATCTCTGAGAGCATCTGCGCCGAAAGGCCGGCCATTTCCGTTTGCCTGGCATTTGCCTTATTCGTGTCCTTGACCAAGATACTGTCAACGATGCCGTCAACGCCCCTCAAATATCCAGGTAGCGTCTCCCGCATTTGAGCCACGATTGCCTTCTCTTCTGTGGAGTGAAAAGCTTGCTCCGCAACTTGAAGATTGGCATTCATACTGTCATAATCTTTCTTGAGTGCTTGGAGATCCGCATTCACGGTAGCTTGATTGTCGATAAAGATAATGGCATCACGATCCTGCCGTGCAATATCGATCTTGGCAATAGCAATGTTCTCTATCGCCATGATGCCTTTCATGTCCTCCTGATATAGCCCTTGCACGCGGTCGTTGGCCTTGCTCAGGCTGTTGATTGCGAGGTAGCCGATCCCGAGGGTCAGCGCCAAAAGAACGCCAAAGCTACTCATCAGCCGGGGCATAGCGTTTAGATTCTTAAACCAGTTCATGTATTGTTCCTTCTCTCTGAATTAAT
>Ga0255352_1001620_pt1 | contig 10797 bp, 10 predicted proteins | sample HBST0metaG_FD_189939 | JGI IMG/M metagenome (GOLD analysis project Ga0255352, IMG submission 189939) | Peat soil microbial communities from Stordalen Mire, Sweden - H.B.S.T0 | ecosystem: Environmental > Terrestrial > Soil > Wetlands > Peat | place: Sweden: Norrbotten County, Stordalen Mire...
ACCTTTGCATTCCCGGTGACGAAGTGACCAAAGATGTTCATCACAGCCGCAAGCGCCAGCACTAGGATCAAGTCCTCGAACTCCAGTCCAAGGAAGGTGACCTTGGTGTGCAGGTTGCGATGAACGGGTGTCAGATCGAGGCTCATGTTCGTCTCCTTCAAGTCGTGCTTCTTTAAATTCCATGTGCTTGCGTGACCATCGATTCGGCGAAGCGGACGATCCCTGAGACCATCAAGGCACCCATCGCCGCGATGAACTTGCGTATCCATGTGGAGCCTGGATAAATCTCCGAAACGACGCCGCCCATGTGCATCGCCATCGCCGCAAGTTGCGTCAACGCGAAGACCGGCAAGATCACATTGGCAACCCAGTTCACCAGGTTCATCACCGCTGTCCAATAGTCATCTGCGCTTGTCGGTCCGGCGTTCTGGACAAAACCTTCAAGCGCGCGCAGCATCCCAGAGCACATCAGCGACGCGAACCCACCATAGAGAAGCTGCTCGAACTGTCCGCCCTTGCTGTAGCGATAGACAGCCCCAGCAAAGAACGCGCCGGCCATTGTCGGCATCATGACGTTCCCAGACCACGAGGCAAGGTTCACAACTGCGCCATCAAGACTCATCGCATCCTCCTTACGCCGCCATCGCCTGAAAGATTTTGAGCAAACCGGTCACGCACAGAAACCCGATTGCCGAAAAGACAAGTCGCGTCCACGGCCTGTGCCGCACGAAGTTCACAACAGCGCCCACACACGCCAGTCCAGCCGCCGCAGGCATGATTTGGCCAACGATGTAGTTCCAGAGCGAACCGAGCATATCGGTCGTTGCGTATTGGCCACCGGAGTTCCATCCTTGAAAGAGTTGCATCGTAGCCGACAGCGTCATCAGAAATAGCGCGGCAATGATCGATGGCAGCGGGTTCTCTCCCGCCGCCGTATCAAGCGTCGCTTTGAGAACAAAGTACCCTGCAATGACCGGCACCAACTTCGCGACAATGATTTGATTGACGAAGTTCTTGAAGACCAACTCCATACTGGCGAGCCAGTTTGTTCCAACCGATCCACTCGCCGATGGAACGGTGATGCCTTGCGCCGCAATCCACGAAAGAAGCTGGGGAAGTGTCAGCAGAATCACAGTCCAAAGCACCCACTTCCCAGTCTTGCCATTGATATGGAAGTTGGTGCCTCCTTCATGCCGCAGGCTCACCCCTGCTGCAGCCAGCGTGCAAAATGCCGCTGGCACTGCCAGATCGAACAGCAGTTGAAGAAGATCGGAAAGGAATTGCGGCACAGGCATCGCGTATTGACCTCGTTATTGAATGCCCTGAGCTTGCGTGATAAAGCCCTCCGCCATGCGTCCGAGGCCGGAGATCACGAGCAGCGCAACACCCGTGACGCCCCATCCCATATAGCCGCGGCCACTTTTGAAATGCCAGCCAGCAACGCCAAGGCACGCAATTGCAATCACCGGGGCGATTACATTGCAGCCCCAGTTCACGATGTTGAGGACCGTGCCTTCGACCGTGGTCGCCTGCTGGCCCTGTACTGCCTTGCCGAACTGCGGCGAGGTGCCCAGGTTCTGCGCGGTGGCCACGAATGGTACTGCGAGATTGCCTGCGAGAATGATCCCAAGCGTAAAGAGCAGAGAGATGCGTCTCCAGTTGATCGCGCCGGGATGCTGAAAGGTTGATCGAGATACGGCAGGTGCTGTCGAGCCCCGCCAGAAGGCCAATGCGGTTTTCATGACTCACTCTCCTGGACGCGGCTGCTCGGGGCATCCGTGTCAGGAGAGAAGTTGAGGCCGATTCGTGATTCGGTCAAATTGCCTGCATCTATTGATCGGTGTCTGTAATGCCCATCTATATAGAGGCGGCGGGGCGGAAGAATCGAAACTGCTGCCTGAATGCAGTTGGGCAGTGACCTCCGGTCATTGAGTAACAGCATTCAAAGCCGTCACTCGTACAGCGGGTGGTTCGTCAGTCGCAAATGCTGCCAAATCCTTGCAATCACAGAACAGGGTGTCGCAGGCAATCGACTCCTCCATAGTGGAAACGTCGAGAGCGCCGTGCGGAAATATGTCAAACGCACAATGACATATCGGGATCGATTATTGGTCAAACGCACATTGACACATTGGGACCGATTATTGGTCAACGGCATTGCAACTCTGTCCGCACACACCCCTGCGTTGAAGGAGAACATAAAAGCCTAAGTTGAACTCGATCAACTCTCCCTGCCCGATCCTGATTGCAGTTCGGTAGCGTCTTCCATTGCAAAAGCCAGAGGTGAGTTGCGCGAGGCGCACTGCCGGCTCGCTGCCGGGGTTGAATGACAAAAGAGTGTCATCCTGTGAGTCGTCAGATAGCCGGTCAATCGACCGGAACTCTGAAGCCGGGGCTTCTTAGGCAACAATGCTCGACGAGTGGTACGGCGATTTGGCGTGAGTCCAAGATCCGTTCTGGCCACAATGATTTTCATTCTCTATCTTGCTTATTGGGCGTTTTTTCGCATGGAAACTCATCTTGGCGGATTGGCTTAAATCCAGAATCCATCATGGCGACATAGGCGTTCACAGGATCATCCTGGGCGATACGTCCGCGGCGGCCATCTGCTTCAACCTCTGCCTCTCTAGGCAGCTCCTCGAACAGGTAATCGGCTGCATTCGAAAAGTACAATGGGCTGATGCAACTGGATTGAACGAAGGTACGCTGAAATATTCACATTGCTCTGAGGAGGAGAACGGGCACACTGACACTGTGCTGAACTCGACTCGCTGTGGTGCCGAGGAAGATGTCGGCGAGTAGGCGGTGCCCATGTGTACTCATGGCGATCAGGTCGCAAGGATTCTGCTGAATCCATTTGATGATTTCCTTGTACGGCACGCCGTAAGCCAGCTCGATCTCAGTAGGAATGCCGAAGGATTCAAACTCTTTTTGAACTTTTTCCAGATACACGGTGTCTTCGCTGATTTCTGGGCTGACCGCATCTGGTCCATAGGTTCTGGCAGCCCATCCATCAGCCACGTGAAGCAGCACTAAATGGCTCTGCGCGAGCTTCGCAAGTTGCTTGACGTGCTCGATCATCGCCCGGTCCGTGGGCGTGCAGTCCAATGTCAGCAGAATGGTCTTGTACATGGTTGTTCCGTTTCTGTCGTTTCTTTCGCCAGGCGTTATCCGCCAGTGATAACCTGCCACGCAGCTTTCAGAGAGTCCGGAAGACCGTAAATGTCGAGGACGGTGATCAGGATAGCACTGCCCCACCCGGCGATCAGCAAGAACCAACCGTTCTTCCATCTCCCCATTCGTCTGCGGGAACTTGTGAATTGCAAGAGTGGAAACATAGCGAATGGCAACTGCAGCGCCAGCACCACTTGACTGAGGGTGAGCAGATCGGTAACGCTGCTGTCGCCTCGAAGGCCGATGATGAAGACAGCCGGCAGGATGGCCAATGTGCGGGTAATAAGCCGTCGCACCCACGGCAGGATTCGCCAATGCATGAAGCCTTCCATCACGACTTGCCCGGCGAGCGTGCCGGTGATGGTGCTGCTCTGGCCGCTTGCCAACAGTGCCACTGCAAACAGCGTGCTGGCAACAGTAGCCCCTAACAGCGGCGCCAGCGTCAAGTATGCAACCCGAATCCAATCGCTATCGGCGCTGAACTTGACCACCAGTCCACCTGGCGCGGTGACACTCACTTTTCCAAAGAACACCATCGCCGCGAGTACCAGGATCGCAGCATTGACGAAGAACGCAATGGTCAGAGCCACGACCGAGTCAACGGTGTTGAAGCGAATCGCGCTACGAATAGACCCTTCGTCCTTCTGGAACTTACGGGTTTGCACCAGGGCCGAATGCAGGTACAGGTTGTGAGGCATTACGGTTGCGCCGATGATGCCGATGGCGAGGTATAACAGCCCAGCTTGACGGATGGGCGGCGAAATCATTGCCCGCCCCATTTCCATAAAACTGGGCTGGGTCTGGGGCAGAATGAAAATTTCAATAAAGTAGCACACACTGATGGTCGCGACCAGCAACAGGACAAGAGCCTCGATGGTGCGCATCCCAAACCGCTGCAAGCCCAAAAGTAGCAGCACGTCCAGGCCGGTGAGAATGACCGCCCATAGCAGGGGAATATGAAACAACAAGTTGAGTGCTACGGCACTTCCCAGCACCTCCGCCAAGTCGCAGGCCGCAATGGCGAATTCGCTCATCAGCCAGTTGGGCCAACGGGTCCACTTGGGATACCAGTCGCGGCAACATTGGGCGAGGTCCTTCCCGGTTACCACACCCAATCGGGCGGAGATAACCTGCATGAAAATCGCCATCAGGCTGGCCAGTCCGACCACCCATAAGAGCCCGTACTTGAACTGAGCTCCGCCTTGAAGGTCTGTCCCCCAGTTGCCGGGGTCCATGTAGCCAACACTGACCAGAATCGCCGGCCCAACAAAAGCCCGCCACTTCTTCCAGAAGCTCGCCTGGGGCAGTGGCACCTCGACTGAGCCATGCACGTTCTCCAAAGACACTTGGTTGCTCGCTGCCGACTCGGCGCAGTCGATTCGAGATCTAACTTCCATCTCCGCTTGTTTATCTTCTCTGTTCATCCGCAAGTTCCTGAAGAACGACCTACGCAGTTGCAGTTGAAATTTCGATTCTTGCTTGAAAGGAAATCATACGCGGTAAGCGGTAGTGGTGCAGTTTGAAGCTCCGGCGTTGGCTCTGGAGCCGGCCCGCGCCCTTGCGCCCCTTCGGAGAGCCTGACATCATGAATGCAAGATGCCGGAACTCGTACAGATCGATTTTCAGCCATCGAAGCCTGCCATCGCCGGTGCTCCGAAGCCGCGCGCTTCTGTGCTTTGGATACAGGGTGTCACGCTGGCATGGATGCTTGTGGAGTTCGGCGTCTCTGTATATGCGGCTGTAACGGCTCACAGCCCAGCGATGTTGGCCTTTGGCTCCGACAGCCTGGTAGAGCTCCTGTCTGCTACTGTCGTGCTCTTACAGTGGATTCCGAGCATGTCTATCTCGGAAAGGAGGGCAAGCCGAACTGCCGGATCTCTGCTTTTTGTGCTCGCCTTGGTGGTTGTAGCGATTGCTGTTGCGTCATTGGCTCTGCGGTTGCGGCCTGCAACGAGTTACGCGGGCATAGCAATCACCATCGCGGCGCTGATCGCAATGCCTGTTCTAGCCTTCCTGAAGCGCCGTGAGGCTCGTCGCAGTAAGAATGCAGCCTTGGCCGCCGATGCAGTGCAATCCGCAACTTGCGCTTATCTTGCGCTCATCGCGCTGGCTGGCCTCGCCATCAATGCGGCATTCCATGTCGCATGGTTCGATTCGGTTGCCGCTTTGGTGGCTGTTCCCATCCTCGTGCAGGAGGGCAGATCGGCTTGGCAAGGCCATGCCTGCGGATGTTGTTGAGAGCCTGATTTTCAAACTGCACCACCACCCGGTAAGCTGTTGCCGACCATTAGCACGGCTTGCTCATTTTTCTCCCTTGACACCGGGAGCATATGTGCCGCCAGCCCCTACTTGATTTGAAGGGTCTTCAGGTATCGGATTAAATTGCTAATCCTGAGCTGTTTGACTTGGGGATTCTCCTTCTCCATCTTGCCAAGGATCGGTCCCCATACGGGCATTTCGGCCGAGCCGTGCGACGGAATCTCCGCGCCATACTGCAACACGGTGACGATGTGCGTTTCAGGGAACTCCCCGTGGTTGTTCCTGCTCAAAACCGTCAAATCCGTCGGCGGCATTTTCAGCGCGGCGGCGGCAGGGCCATTGCCCCTGCCGTCCACGCCATGGCATGACGCGCAATAGCTGATATACATCTGCTTGCCACTGGTGGCAGTGGTCTTGTTTACCGCAGTGGTCCCGTTCGTGTTGGACTGCGCGTAGCCCATGCCCACCGAAAGTGCAGCGACCAAGACTGAAAGCAAAAAGCGTTTCAGCATGAGATCCTCCATTGTGGAATTCTGAATCATCAGACTGGCGACCGATGAATTGCCAGTCTGCATTGAGTGACAGATCGAGTCTAGAAGTTGAGCCGTAGCGCCGATTGTTCCGTACGGTTGCCGCCCGAGCCTTGCGGCAACACAATCGTCATGGCGCCAAAACTCGGATAGCCGATGTTCGTCTGCGGAGGAGCGCAAATCGCGCCTGCCGCGCCTGAGCAGAACTGTGCGAGATCGATTCCCGTTCATTTTGCAGTTGGCGCATTTCTCCAGCCTCTGTCTGAAGGCTTAGAATTCGATCCTGCTTTGGAATGCAATCATGCGCGGGGAACTATCCCCGCCGAGGCCGACTCCAAGCAGACCGGTGGGCGGCGAGATGGTGCTTGTCAGCGCACCAAAGCCTGTTTGGGTTGCCGGTTTCCCCGGCGTGCCCGCCTGATTGCTGGGCAGAGCAAAGTTTGGATGGTTGAAGACGTTGAAGAACTGTGTGTCCAGCCGAAAGCGTACGCGCTCCGTGATGGGAATCTTTTTCGTCAGATACATCTCGGAGTAGGTGAAATGAGGTCCTCGGAAGTTGTTGCGGCCTGAGTTGCCGAATTGGCAGTTGGCGGACGAATCTCCTCCGGCACATGCGCCGGTACTGGGATCGACAACGGAAGCGAAGGCATCCGGGTTGAGCCACTGGCGGCTGCCAGTCTGCGTCACGCCAGAGACCGCTGTCTTGCGATAGAGCGGAACGCCGGGGATGCGATTCGCATACTGTGGACCACTGCCTTGAAAGATACCGTTGTTATTGGCCGTATAGGGTGCGCTGAGCACGCTGAAGGGCAATCCACTATGCAGGAAGACTGTCTGCGAGAGTTGCCAGCCGCCAAGCGCCTCGCGCAGCAGTCTGTGGCTGGAGTGAAATGGAATCTCATAAATGCCAAAGGCCGAGAGGTTATGGCGAACGTCGTAATCACAGTTGCCGTACTCCTTGCGCAGGTCGCCCGGCAGCGGCGAAAGGATGCCGAGACTGGAAAAAGCCAACAGGCCGCCGTTCGAGACTTGGTCGATGCAATGGCTGTAAGTGTAGTTGCCGCGCAAGGTCAGCCCGCCAATTTGTTTGCCTGCGCTGGCTTGCAGGCCGCTGTAGTGGCTTCCGGCGCCGGTACGGAATTCGTTGACGTTGCCGAAGCGCCGATCAAGCGGCTGGTTGTAGGCAAAGGGCGCGAAGCAGCCATCGCACACCGTCTGATAGCCATTCAATTGCACCTGATATGGCTCCTGGACGGCCCGCGTGCCGACGTAATCCACGCGCAGCGAGCCGCGAGCGCCCAACTCGCGCTCCACTCCCAGGCTCCATTGCAAAAAGTACGGCGTCTTCAGCTTGCCGCTGGGAAAGGTGTTCAGATTCACGGCATAAGGCGTTGCGTTTCCCGCCGAGAATGCCGTTTGAAAAGATCGGTTGGCCGCAGCCGTCGCATCCACGGCGCTGTTTGCAACTCCGGGCGCAATGCCGACGCCGCCCACTTGCCCGTTGATGCCGCCCACAAAGACCGGCGCATACGGAGCGTTTGTTGCACCGAGGTCAGCAATCTGCGCCGGGATAATGTCGTTGAATACACCGCCTCCGGCGTGCAGCGCCATCTTATCCGACAGCTTGTAGGCTGCCGAAGCGCGAGGCTGCCAACTGAAAAGTGGCGTGCCGGGGAACAAGGAGCGGACATTCGTCTGAATCGCCTGATTCAGCGGCTGATCGATTGAGTGCCCCATATCGAGAAACGATCCCGCAGGCCGTGCGAACAAGCCGTGCTGATTTACCGGATTCGTGTTCCACGTTGCGCGCAATCCAGCCATCAGCGTCCATCTTTGGCCAGCCTTGACGGTGTCCATCGCATACAGATCGAGGTTGCCAAGAGCGATGCGCTCTTTCTGCGTAACCGGGAAGCCCGCCGTAGCCATGGACGCGGCGCCATAAGTGAACTGCGCAAGATCGTTATAGACCACGGTGGGCACAACACCTTCACCCAGATCGTAATCGCTCACGTCGAGTCTGCGCGAATTCTCGCCAAACTTGAAGGTATGGCGTTCATGTATCCATGTGAGGTTGTCGTTGATCTGCCATTGCGTGACTTTGCGGCCCTGGGTATAGGTCTGATCATTGCCGCCAACCGTGGTGAAAGGTGCGTTGGAACTTCCTCCGGACAACACGATGGGGAAGGTATTGAGAACCTGCGCGTAGTTGTTGGGCAGAAACAGGCTCGAATACCAGCTCACACCAGGGTTGAACTGATTGACCAGATTCGGCGTGAGAACGCGCGTGTACCCGAGTACCAACGTCCGCTGCGGTTGCGGTGAATACGCGTTGAAGATCTGATTGATCGGATCGGTGTAGGCAGCCTGCAAGCCGGTATCCTGCTGGAAGCGGTACCATACGCTGTTGTTCGCATTGATGGTGTGGTCGATCTTGACCACAATGAGATTTTCGCTGTCGCTGTTGTTCATCGACTGGGTTCGAATGTTCGCACAACCCGTGCCGTTAAGGAGATTGGCTTCGGTTTGGGTACCCGGCAATAGAGTGCCGCTCTCATCCAACGGACAGGTCAGCACTGGAGTCGGCGTACCAGCCGTGTTGTTGTAGAGAGCGAACATCTTTTGATAGAACGCAACTTCTTGAGGCTGCGCGGGTAATGCGGTTCCATTGATCGGATCGGTTCCGCCCAGCGGAAGTTGCTGCAATACATATTGTTGAAATGCGTACGTAGGCACTGTGGTGCGAGCTACAAGCGGAAGTGCGATGCGGATGCCTTCGTAGTGGGTAAAGAAGAAGAGCTTGTCCTTCAGAATCGGACCGCCCACACTGACTCCGAATTCGTTCACGGTCGAACGTGGCTTCTTAGCAATGTTTCCCGGTGTGTCGTTGGCATGAAGAAAATAATCGGTTCCGTTCAACAGCGATCCGTTCCAGACCTCGTACAAATCACCGTGAAACCGATTCGATCCAGACTTGGTGAAGTAGTTGACCTGTGAGGCTCCATAGCGCCCCAGATCGACCGCATAAGAGTTGGTATTCACGGTCGCTTCCTGCAAGGCGTCCAAACCGATGACCAGGTTCGTGGAAAGCCCGATATTCAACCCAAGAAAGGGATCGTTGGCATCAAATCCATCCAAGATGTATCCATTCGAAGTTGCGGGCAGTCCGTTGAACTCGACGTTGCCATAGCCGCCCGCGGCTTTTGCGTCATTCGACGACCCGGCCGTATTCATCAATGCACCTGGAGCAAACTGGGCGACATAAGTCAGATCCTGGCCGGGGTTGGGAAGACTCTTTATCGTTTCGGCTTCAATCGTCGTGGAAGTATTTGGGTTCTCCAGGCTCATTAGTGCCGATTGCCCAGTAACTTCGACAGTTTGTTCGCTTGCAGCGGGAGACAGCGTGAAGTTCACCGTGACGGTCTGGCCCACAGCAACACTCGTGGGTTGTGACTGTCCGGGACCGAATCCCTGGGCGTGAACCTCGATCCGGTAGGTTCCTGGGTTCACTTGGCTGAAGAGGAAGCGGCCGTCTGGATTGCTCTGAACAGCTCGTACCGCTCCTGTATTTACATCGGTCGCCTTGATTTGAGCATTGAAGATCACGGCCCCACTCTTGTCCGCAACCGTCCCCGCCAAGGCGCTGCTAGTGCCGCTTTGCGCAAACAAACTTAAAGAGTTAACCATAGTTAACAGCAAGGCCAGAACGAGAATTTTCGCGGTTCGGTTGCGTGTCACATGGACCTCCGGTTATCGGTTGGGGCTTGTCGGCGAATCATCGCGGCTTTGGTACGAAAGAGGGAAGAATGACAGGTAATCCTCTGATTTAGGCTTGCCTAATTCTTAGGTTCACCTAAAATAGAAATGGTGTCAAGTTTTTGGAGGACAGCCCGATCATGGCAGCACGCCGCCAACCCAACCTGCATTCCGAATCGATAGACGACTATCTGAAGGCCATTCTCGCCCTGGGAGGGCCGGAGGAGAGCCGCGCCATGAGCACGGCGCTTGCAGACCGGCTGGGGGTTGCCCCGGCATCAGTGACCAACATGCTACAGAAGCTCGCGGGTTTACCCACGCCGTTGGTAGAGTACGAGCGCCATCACGGCGTGCGGCTGTCGGAGGCCGGAAAGCGGCGCGCCCTCGAAGTTCTGCGTCATCATCGCCTGATCGAGACCTTTCTCTACGAAGTGCTCGACTACCCGCTTGAAGAAGTCCATGAAGAGGCGGAGCGGCTGGAACATTTCATCTCGGAACGGTTCGAGAAGCGAATCGCCGCCAAGCTCGGAAACCCGACAATCGATCCGCATGGGCATTGCATTCCTGCAATGGACGGGAAAATGGCCAAGAAGAATTCCGTTCTGCTGACGCAAGTGATTGGCGAAGGAACTTTTAAGGTGGACAGCATCTCCGACCGCGATGCTGCCACAGTGAAGTTGCTAAGGACGAGCGGCATCACGCATGGCGTCCAACTGCGGCTGAGAAAGCCACACGCAGAGGATGTCTTCGCTGTGAGCGTTGGAGGATCTGCTCAGGTTCTGCATCTCTCGCGCGAGGCCGCGGATACCATCAGAGTCCATCCTTCACATTAAGCCGATCCGAATGACGGACAAATTTTACATTTGGATATCAACTGTCAGTAACAGCCCTGTGTGCTGACGGAACCTCCCTCGGCGGCAGGTGGCCGTAGGCGAGTGAACCGGCGATTTAGCATGAAGCCAGGACTCTCCAAGTGCAATGGGCGTTCCACGGGATTTGCGGAGCGTTACAATTTCCCGGCAGTGCGAAGTACGTCCATGACTTTTCCAGCTTTACCCTCTGCGTCTCCCAAAGGCATGTT
>Ga0255352_1001621_pt1 | contig 10792 bp, 11 predicted proteins | sample HBST0metaG_FD_189939 | JGI IMG/M metagenome (GOLD analysis project Ga0255352, IMG submission 189939) | Peat soil microbial communities from Stordalen Mire, Sweden - H.B.S.T0 | ecosystem: Environmental > Terrestrial > Soil > Wetlands > Peat | place: Sweden: Norrbotten County, Stordalen Mire...
TGCGCCCCATGTCCGTTCCGGCAGTATGTCCCGATTCACTCGCGACCAAATTCAAAAGGAGAACATCATGTCCAGCTACAAAAACAACGTCCACCTCGAAGGCAACCTCGGCAAAGACGCTGAAAAGAAGTCCACCCCCAACGGCGATGTAGTCAACTTCAGTATTGCCGTCAACGAGCAGTGGGAAGACAAGGACGGAGCCGAACACAAGAACACCGATTGGTTCCAGATTCAGGTTTGGGGGCCATTGGTGAAGTTCGCCGCCACACTCAAGGCTGGGACGCCGGTCATCGTTGAAGGCAAGATCAAGCCAGAGACGTACACGGCTGACGGCGTGCAGCACAAGACGTTCTCGGTCAAGGCCGACTACATTCGCAAGATCGACTACTCGGCACCGACCGAAGCCAGCGAGAGCAAGGCGGCCAAGCCTACCAAAAAGAAGGTCAAGTAGCACCCGCGCAACCTGGAGGCGGATCTTCGGAGCCGCCTATTCTATGCCCACTGAAAGGCACAGACATCGCCGAACACCAAGACGCTAAATGAGTGCTTCTGTATGCCTCAAACACCTTACAATGAAAACATCTAGCCGGAAGAACACGAGAGTGAAGCCACATGATTTCTGCTGCTGCATATGTGCTCAGAGTGCCGGAAAACCGGCGCCGGATACTCCTTGAAGAGGAAGGTCCTGGCAGGTTCTCTGATGAAGAGATACCTGCAGGTGAACCCGTTCCACGATTTGACCACAGCAGGCGTGCCCCTCTTGTCGTCTTTGCATGTTTTGACGACAACGCAATCACTCATATAGCAGATGGCCGCAAGGGTAATAGCGCAGGAAGAGGCCTCGTGGTTCTGAACATGAGGTCGCTTGAGCCATTAGATCACCCAGTCCGGTTCAGCGAACTTAAGAAGCGCGCTCCCTCCCGTCTCCGAACGCACCTGGATCGGATTTTCTCTTCAGGCGGCAAGCTTCCGCCCAAGAGCTTAGGCGCTCTCATTGACATCCTGCTTAGCATTCAGCCAGATCTCGTTGCACGACTTGGGCGCTTCTCGCAACGTAGAAACGAGATAATCGCCCGTTTGGCTCAAACCTCGCGATTCAACCTTGCCCTTCAAAAAGAGACACTCACAACAGCACTCCAGATTGCTGGACTCGGAACCGAAGACTTACTCAACTGGTCACCTGAAACTGCGGAGCCGCGATCTTTTCTGGAAGGACTGCCACACGCGTACGTCAGGGAAGATGCGGCAATTATTTCCGATTTCTCGACCCTTCCCGGATTTGAAGCCATCAAGAATTTCCAGTTTGCAGCAAAGGTTTTTCAGAACGCTTCGAATCCTTCCCTTCGCCTGACGGTCGTCATGGCCAACCGTTTGAGGCTTGAAGAGCAAACGGGTGCCGACCTGATTTACTACAACCAAACATATCGATCTTTCGTGCTCGTTCAGTACAAGTCGATGGAGCCGGGTTCCAAAGGTCCTGAATTCAGATGGCAGGAGAATGACCAGCTTGCTGAAGAAATTGCGCGCATGGACGTTCTCTTGGAAGCACTCGCAAATCTGCCACAAGATCAAAGTCCGGCAAGTTTCCGTCTGCACTCCAATCCGTTTTTTCTAAAGCTTTGTCCTAGGATCATATTCAATCCCGATGATAAGGGCCTGTTCCCTGGAATGTACTTGCCTCTGGATTTGTGGAAATGTTTGGTGCAAGATCCGGCTACCGAAGGACCGCGCGGCGGGCGGGTTATTCGCTACAACAATGTGGGGCGAAAGCTAACCAATACAGAGTTTGTTACCCTTATCGCAAATGCTTGGGTAGGAACGACTGCGCCGCAATCGTCCTTGCTTGAAAAGGCAATCCAATCCGTAGTAGGGACAGGAAAAACCATTACTTTTGCAATTAAACATCAGGTTGAGCTGGCGGAATTCCATGATCCCTACGAGATTGCATCAAACAAGACAGCTAACGAGTTTTAGGTTGTTAGATAGGCACATATTCCTGGTAACAGGCTTTATCAGGTTCATAGTTCCGAAAGATCATGCGCTTAGGCTATGACTTAGCGGTTGCTCGCAAGCATTCGTATCGACTCCATGAATTAACAAGAAAACGATCTGAAGGAAGGCCGTTGAGAAAATCATCCATTTCCATAACCAAAGCGTTAGAAAAACTGTGAAGACAGAATGTGATCGTGCTTCTTTTCTCAATACTGTACTTCAACGCTGCCATCGTAGATGAGAAATCGACTTGAATTTGCTCACAGCTAACGCTCCACGTTCGTTTCTTGAAATCGAGCCGGGTTCAGCAAGTGCTACCAGCACTTCCATGCGGCCAGCTTCGTAAATAGACGTGGCGTTGAAATCCTCATCGAGTAATACAAGAAGAACGGCATCGAATTCTTTCTTCACGTCGATAGAGCCAAGCCTCTGGCCTGGTTTACAGTCCTTCAGCAAGCACCTACCCTTAATCTGTAATCGTCTCACTACGCCATCTATTGTCTCAGTAGCATCGTAGCCTGCTTGCCGTGCAGGGGTAAGTGTGATCCCGAGTAGGCGGGAAGCCTCGTATTCCGCAACCTCCCCCGTGATTCCCAAAGGCTTGCCCGTCAGGGTACGGTACTGCTGTGCCAGAAGCTTTGCATTGGCCAATATCCTCATGACCGGATCGTCTTCCACACACCCCTCCCGAATACAGCTATCCTTGTGTCTCCCACTGGGCAATACGAGACCATCCCACACCTGCGATGGAGACTATTTGCAGCCCCCGGCTCTGCTTATGTGCCACCAGAACTACCAACGTCCGCATGTGTTGTTCGATTCTTTCCGGCCATGAAATCTGCGTAGGTGATCCGAGAAGCACAATCTGCCTGTTTTGCCTCAACCTTCGCTCTTTCCCAATCGTGCTTGAGAAGGAGTCCGACCCGATCAGAGAACTCTTGGAGCACCTTCTCGTCGAGCTGCTCCGACAGTGACATAGTGTCTATCGCAATGAGAATCGCCACGTCTTCCTCGTCGATAGGATTGAGATTCAGGCTGAAGACAAGCCGCTGCTCCTTCAGCAATGCTCCATTCTTCTGCGTTGCGGCCTTATGAACCGCGAGGGCTAATTCACGGATCTTATCGCGCCATTTCGCGCGCTCCTTTGTAATGTTCTCAATCTGGATTGTCCGCTTGCCGCTTCGTTCTGCAAACAGACCCGCTACCAGCGCCGAGACCACTGCCGAAGCGCTTACTGTAGTTGCGAAAGTAGTTGCGAAAGCTCCCCAGTCCACACGCCCTCCTCAACGATTTTGCGACTTACGGGCAATTCATTAGAATCCGCCGACACAAAACAGCGCCGCTTCTTCAATGTCTCTCTGAATGCCGGATTCGATGCGGCTTCTTCGGCGCTCGGGTTAATCGTAGTGTAGCCTACCTTACCTAAGGCTGAAGCGCGACGAATAATTGAAATATCGCCCTTGCCAACGTACCTTCATAACCTGTTCCCGTTTCAGTGAGGGCTCCTGCCCTACGCTCCAGGCGCGCCGCAGTAAAAAACGGCGCGTCTTGCGCTACCCCTCTAGCGGACCTGTGTCCTGTCCGCAACGCCTACCCTTTAGAAACCCTTCCTAAGGGGCTCCGCCCGCTCGCGCCCGCAAGGGGTCTCCCCAGTCTTCCGCACTGCGCTGCGCTGCGTTTGTGCAGACCAAGGGGCTTTCCACTCTCGCTGCGCTCCGTTGCAAGCCCTGGGAGATTCCCCTCCCCTTGCACTTGCTACCCCCGCAGGCGTGGGCCTGGGCCAAGGCGTTGTTGTGTGAACAACAACAGCAAAACCATTCAAGAGCAAAGACAAAGGAGAATCACCGATGAGCAGCGCAGCCATTACCACCGCAAACACTGTCAACCCGTCAACTGATAACGCAAACCAGCCGCAGCCGAAGCAGACCGCGAAAGAAGTAATCGCAGCCAACGTGCAAGCCCTGATTGAGCAGTTGGAGCAGGGACATAGCGAAGGACTTACCGCCTATCTAACAGCGATGGGCAGATTCCACAATTACTCGTTTGGCAACATCTTGGAGATTGCACGGCAGAAGCCGGATGCAACCCGCGTCGCTGGCTTGTATGCGTGGAACCAGCTTAAACGGAGAGTCAAGAAGGGAGAGCGCGGCATCCGCATTCTTGCTCCTGTTATAGGCATCAAGCGCAAGAAGGATGAAGAGGCCGAGAAGGATATACGCACACAGAATCATGGTGTGTTAGTCGGATTCCGTTCGGCCTATGTTTTCGATGTTAGTCAGACCGACGGCGAAGAGCTTCCAGAACTTTCAACCAAGGTAAGCGGAGATGTGGGCGAACGACGGGAACGGCTGATTGATTTCATCATAACTCAGGGAATTCAGCTTGAGTTCAAAGAGTCTATCGCCCCGGCGTTGGGAGCCAGTTACGGCGGAAAGATCGTCTTGCTTCCCGGTCAGTCAACAGCCGAAGAGTTTTCAACTTTGGTCCATGAGTTATCACACGAGATGTTACACAAGGCAGACAGGCGCACGGAAACAACCAAGACGGTACGCGAAACAGAAGCCGAGGCGATTGCCTTTGTGGTGGGCAAAACTATCGGCCTCGACACAGGTCGAGTTTCGGCGGACTACATACACCTTTACCACGGAAACGCGGCGCTATTGGCCGAGAGTTTGGAAGTTATCCAGCGTACCTCAGCCGTCATTCTTTCCGCGCTTGAAACACCGAGATCGGAAGAGATGCAAGAAGCAGAACCGAAACTGGCCAAAGCGAGCTAACTAACCCTTTCAGCGGCGGGCGGCCTCATGCCGTCCGCTCCACCACCGGAACACCCAACCCGCTCAAGGAGAGCAACTATGAACCCGAACACCAACACCGAATACCGCAACCTTCCCCTCGCCGTCCTCACCGAGTCCACCACCAACCCCCGCCGCATCTATGACAATGCCGCTCTCAAAGAGCTTGCCGAGAGCATCCGCGTTCAAGGAGTGCTTTCGCCCTTGCTTGTACGGCCTTTGCATGAGCGCGGCTTCGAGATCATCGCCGGAGCGCGACGCTACCGTGCCGCAAAGATGGCCGAGGCTGAAACCGTTCCTGTACGCATCGTCAACCTTACAGACGCTGAATCTTTGGAGGCTCAGTTAGTCGAGAATTTGATACGTTCCGATGTGCATCCGATGGAGGAGGCGAACGGATTCCGCGCGCTTCTCAACTTGGAGGAGCCGAAATACTCCATTGAACAAATCGCCGCAAGATGCGCCAAGAGTCCGGCTTTCGTGGCCTCTCGTTTGAAATTAACCGAGCTTTCGCACGTTGTGGTCGATGCGTTTTACCGCGAAGAGATCGGCACCGGACACGCGCTGTTACTGGCGAAGCTGCAACCCGCACAACAGGAAGAGGCGCTCAGTGCTTGCTATCAGGAGCAGTACGGCACCAACAACAAAACCAAGCGCACTCTGTTACCCGTGCGCAATCTTCAACAGTGGATTGAGCACAACATTCTGTTGGAACTCGCCACCGCGCCATTCTCAAAAGCAGATGCGCAGCTTGTACAGGAGGCTGGTTCTTGCGTCGATTGCCCGAAGCGTACCGGCCATAACAAGCTACTCTTCGCCGACATGGGAACAGGCCAGAAGGATTCATGCTCAGACCCGAAATGCTATGCCGCGAAAGTGGACGCGCATATCCGGCAAACCATCGCAGCGAAACCCAAGCTGGTACAGATCAGCACGGCCTATGGTCAGCAGAAGGAAGGCAGCACCACGCTACCGCGAAACAAGTATGTCGAAGTCCGGCAGGAAAAGCCCAAGACGAAAGAAGAGGCCGCGCGCCCGGAGTTCAAGACGTGCAAGTACACCACCGAGGCCATCGTCTCCGAAGGCAGCGAGAGGGGCGAGACTCGCACGGTTTGCGCCCAGGCAGATTGCCCGGTGCATCACCCGAAGAAGCAGACCAGCACACACGAACCGAAGTGGAATATCGAGGAGCAGAAGCGCCGCCACGAAGACGCACTTGCCCAGGCAACGGGACTCCGCACCCTCGCTGCAATCGTCGCAGCGGTTCCGGTGCGGTTGATGAAGCGCGACCTGCTATTCGTGGTCGAGCGGCTGGCGACATTGTTGGACGAACGCCGTCTGGAGATTGTTGCCCGTCAACGCGGCATCAAGAAGACAAAGGAAAGCGACTCAATCGGAAAGCTGTTTACGGCCTATTTGCGCCATGCCGAGGAGAGCGCGTTAGGTGGTTTGCTGGTAGAGATCACCATCCTACACGCGGCCAGCAAGCAGAACGCCGCACAGGTACTCCGCGACGCCACTGTCGCGTACAAGGTGGACGTGGACGCGATCAGCCTCAAGGTCAAGCACGAGTTCGCCGCGAAGGAGAAAGCCAAGCTGGCACCGAAGCCAGCAGCAAAGGCCGCGCCTCCAAAGGCCAGAAAAGCAGCTTGAAGGCAGGAATCAATTCGGGGGTCTGCTATGGCAGACCTCCATTCTTCGCGCGCCCGTCTTCCCGCCCTGAAGGTCGCTCCTCAAAATCGGAGCGCCATGATTCGCCCACCCGTCGGGCTTGAACGCATTGCACGGATTCGACTGTGAGCATCTTGGGCCATAAATGGGCTCATGGCTTCAGAATATATTCACATATCAGATAGCGGCAATGCGTTCTATTGCAGTGTTGACCACGGCTTATGAGGAACAACGACGGGGTTGTAAACTTATTCTTGATGGATATGCCAAGGGAACAAAGCGCCGACGCGCTTCAGTCCGCACTTCGTGCGGCTCGCGAGAACGAGAACAGGTGGGTCGGAATGTCCCCTGAGTTCTCCACTGACAGTGAACGGATGGAGCAGTGGACCAGCACGGCCAAACTTCGGCGGCTCGAAGTTGAACGAATCGAGGCGCTCTTGGCCAACGCCACGGAACCTCCGAGCGTTCCGCGACCAGTGTGCAGCGAAGCAGTTGAAACGACAGACAGATTGGGAGAGACAGGATGAGCGAATTGGAAATGAAAGCCGAGTTGGAACGTCTGCGGGCGGAGAACGCTCAACTCAAGAACAAGAACACGGGCGGATTGAGCCTTAAGGTCAGCGAAAAGGGGGCGGTATCCCTTTATGGAATGGGCCGTTTTCCCGTCACGCTCTACAAAGAACAGTGGCTCCGTATTCTTGCTAGTGCCCCTGAGATCGAGACGTTCATCCGCGAGAACGACGCCAAGCTCAAGACGAAGGAGTAACCGAACCCCTCAGCCTAACCCTGCTCATCGGTTTACTTCAGTTCTGCTTTTCTACCGGAAGCTCTGATGCTTCCAACAACGAAAGCAAGTAGATGCCTCTGCGCGTTGGACGGAAAAAGTGCTCATCCTGTGGGACGCTTTCAAATGCCAGTCCGAATCCGTGAAGACGTGCGCCTAATGAAAGGCGGTCGTCGGGATGAATGTTCAATTTATCCGCCGCATGTTTGAAGCCTTCGTTGTGATTTGTATATTGATTTGGGTCACGCAAATTTGGATCGTTCTTGAATACATCCTTGTAGGAATCCCGTAATAACCTCAACATTTGAATATCATCTGTACCCAGCCGGGCCAGATCGTGAATGTACGATGCCAACTCCTCTTGTCTGTGCTTGTTCTCTTCGGTTGGAAGGCAACCATGTGCTGCAACTCGCCCTAACAGCCGCACATGGTCGTCATTTGCGGCGCGAACGGCCTCTTCCATCAGAGCTATCACTGCTCTTTTGAACCAAACGGCATCTAATGCACTCTCGAAGTCTGACGGCCAGTGAGATTGGAGTCGCTGTAGTTCGTCGCAGAGTGAGAGTATTGCGATCTTGAGCGAATTGCCGTTCAGTTGTCCGTCGAGAATGCCCTTCGCAATCGAAACGACCTTGAACACTGGCGCGAACATCCCGCCAACCTGCAATGCGGCTCCGGCGATGTCCACACTCTCATCTTTGGCAAGCTCCCGAATTTTCTCCAATGGATCGTCTATCGCCATCGTGCAACCTTCACTATGTCTTTACCCCATGCACTCCAAGGTTGATGTCTGTTTCGATCCAGCCCTCTTTCCAAGGTGCCGTTCGCTCGTCGTCGAAGGGGATGCCGTTTACTCGCGCATCGCCGCCTGCGTCGAATAGGAGGCCCCAGGTCTCTGGATAGTCGTCTTCCCCGCCTTCTGCCAGAACCTTCCTGTGACGGGCCAGTTCCAGCATCTCCGTGTCGGCATCTTCCCAACCGACTCGCCAACAGTGATGCGCTCCGTCGAAGTCAGGTATGGATGTGAGACGCGCCCGATAGCCAGCGGCGTACTCGTCTTTGTTCCAAGGTCCGTTCAGTGCTGCCAGTCCGGGATGGATCATCATTCGTGTCTCCTCTGTCGGCTCCCGGCTGTAGTTCTTAGTTCTAAATCACTGTGCATCTTCAGACTAGCGAGCTTGGACTATTTCATCAAGAAAAAGCTGGTTGGCGCATGACGACATTTCTTGGTTTCACAGGCGCAAATAGCGCCCAGCCTCTATTAGCGATATGCACGATAAACGAAAATAGTATGGGCTCCTGCCCTACGCTCCAGGCGCGCCGCAGTAAAAAACGGCACGTCTTGCGCTACCCCTCTAGCGGACCTGTCTCCTGTCCGCAACGCCTGCCCTTTAGAAACCCTTCCTAAGGGGCTCCGCCCGCTCGCGCCCGCAAGGGGTTTCCCCAGTCTTCCGCACTGCGCTGCGCTGCGTTTGTGCAGACCAAGGGGCTTTCCACTCTCGCTACGCTCCGCTGCAAGCCCTGGGAGATTCCCCTCCCCTTGCACTTGCTACCCCCGCAGGCGTGGGCCTGGGCCAAGGCGTTGTTGTGTGAACAACAACAGCAAAACCATTGCAAACCCGAAAGGAAAAAATCAAATGACCATCGCAATTACCGCCACCTACAGCCCCGAAGACAACAAACTCCGCCTCTATGCTTCCAGCCGTCTCGACACAGAAACCTATGAGCGCGTGAAGGCCGCAGGGTTCAAGTGGGCACCCAAACAAGACCTTTTTGTTGCGCCGATGTGGACACCGAGCCGTGAAGACCTTTGCATTGAGTTAGCCGGAGAAATCGGCGACGAAGACACTACTTTGGTTGAGCGAGCCGAGGTGAAGGCCGACCGATTGGAAGACCTCAGCACCCGACGCGCCCAGGACGGAGACCGCGCACAAAACGCAGTTCACGCAATCGCCGACGGTATCCCGTTTGGTCAGCCGATACTTGTAGGCCACCACTCGGAGCACCACGCCCGGAAGGACGCCGAGAAGATCGAGAAGGGAATGCGCCGCGCCGTCGAGATGTGGAAGGCAGCCGAATACTGGCAGAGCCGCGCCAAGGGCGCAATCCGGCTTGCCAAGTACAAGGAGCGCCCGGACGTTCGCGCCCGCCGCATCAAGGGACTGGAGGCCAGCAAGCGCAAGGAGGAAAAGAGCCAGCAAGAGGCCGAGATGTGGCTCAAACTCTGGACAGCTTGCAGCCAAGAGCAAGACAAGAAACTTCAAGCGCAAGTAGCTCTCAGAATCGCCGGAATGTGTCACCTGAGTTTATCCCGCAAAGAAGGCGAGAAAGAAGGCCATCCACACACGCCCAGCGCATACGATGCGCTTACCGGGAGCTTCCCCAGCCTTTACGCGCCGCGCACAATGGACGAGGTTTTTACCGCCGCACTTGTGGCCTATCCGCGCAGCATCGGACACACTCAGCGGTGGATTGACCACTACACAAACCGCGTTGCATACGAGCGGGCAATGCTTGACGACCAGGGCGGAACAGTGGCCGAGCAGGCCGGCCCGGAGAAGGGCGGCGCTGTGAGATGCTGGACATTTCGCGGATGGACCTACATCCAGAAGGTCAACAAGGTTTCTGTTACCGTACTTGACAATTGGGGAAACGGTGGAGCGAACTTCACCCGCACCGCGCCGTTTACCGATCTCAAAGGCGTGATGACGAATGCCGCCGTAGACGCGGCCCGCGCCGATGGGCCGATTGATTGAGAGCGCATCCAAACAGGGATTCTCTCTCTTGGACTCTATCCCAGCCACGTCTCCGGTCCCGGCCCCCAAGCCGGAGCCTGAGGCCTCAGCCCCCGACGAGACCCCCGCGAAGGACGACACGGTTTGCCCGGATGGTCCAGACTGCGAAGACTCCGAATGCAGAGCCGAGAGAATCAGGCAAGGCATTACGCCCACGAGCACCCGCGACAAGATCGAGCAAATGCAGATCGTCTTAAAAGCCGGAGTGCAGGTAATCACCGCCCCGCAACTTTTCCCGACACCGCCCGCGCTGGCCGAACGCATGGTCGAGGAGGCCGACATTCTGCCAGGTCACAGCGTTCTTGAGCCGAGCGCGGGAACCGGAGCAATTCTTGCAGCACTGCCGAACGTGAGACCGTTCGGCAGCGTGACCGCTGTCGAGATCAATACAACATTGGCCGCATCGTTGGAACAAGTCGCAGACGAAACCATTTGCGGAGATTTTCTGGAGCAAAACGGCAATCTTCGAACCTTTGACCGCATTGTGATGAACCCGCCCTTTGAAAATGGCGCGGACATCAAGCACATTCAACACGCGATGAAGATGCTGAATCCCGGAGGCCGCTTGGTTGCCATTTGCGCAAACGGCCCCCGGCAGCAAACCACCTTGAAGCCTCTGGCCGAGAACTCAGGAGGATGGTACGAAGACCTGCCCGCCGGAACTTTTGCCAGCCAGGGAACCAACGTCAACACTGCAATCTTGCTCATCGAAAACTGACAGCCACCCCAAGGGCCGGAGCGATCCGGCCCTTGGG
>Ga0255352_1001624_pt1 | contig 10789 bp, 4 predicted proteins | sample HBST0metaG_FD_189939 | JGI IMG/M metagenome (GOLD analysis project Ga0255352, IMG submission 189939) | Peat soil microbial communities from Stordalen Mire, Sweden - H.B.S.T0 | ecosystem: Environmental > Terrestrial > Soil > Wetlands > Peat | place: Sweden: Norrbotten County, Stordalen Mire...
GGAGAGAACCGAAGATGATTGACGCAACCGACTTCACAATCCCCGGCACCGGCGTACTCAGAAACAAACTCGGCATCACCGATCCAGCCGTTCTTTCGAGAGCAGCGGCAGATTCTGCCGCTGCTCGCCTTGTTGAGCTACAGGCAACGCCTGTACGCGGCGGCTTTGACACCGCACACCTTCAGGCGATCCACCACCATCTCTATCAAGACCTCTACGATTGGGCTGGAGATTTGCGCTCAATCGACAGCGGCAATGTGCCTGCGTCTCAGGTGGAGAAATCTCTCGATAGCGTGCTCGACCGATTGATCCGTGAGAATCACCTCAAGGGCTTGAGTGTTGAAGAATGGGCGAACAGCGCCTCAGCCTACCTCTACGACCTCGGAGCGATTCAGCCGTTCCTCGCAGGAAACGAAATCGCTCTCCATGAATTTGCTGTGGAGTTGGCACGAAAGAACAGCCTGAGTCTGCAATGGGACGCGACTCCGACCTTGCAGCCGACTCGATTGCGCTACTCAGCCAAGCTCAGCAGTCCGCAAACCTGCGACGCCTCATCATGCTGGCCGTGGATACGGACTCCATAGTGCCGACTTCCAGTCGCGGTCATCGCTTGGAAAGGGGGATCGAGATACTCTTGCCTACATGAGCAATGGTCATATTGAAAACTCAATCATTTTGTAACCGTAAATGAGCAATGTTCTGGCATAATATGAGCCTTGGATGGGCCAGAAAATAAACAACATTTTCTGAATCGTTTTTGGGCTTGCTTCGTCCAACTATGACCGCTTCAAGAACCGGAATATGGAGGGCGCATGCAAAACACCGTGATGACAATGCAAATCCTCATTCTCTGTTGTTCTATATTCCATTTATATTGCGCTACTGAGCAAAGCGCCCCAGAACGATAGATGGCGGAAGCAAGGGCCCCATTCCATCTTTCATACCCTTGACCGCGACGGCGAATCTCTCTTACCCGTCGCCCGAACGAACAATCTCATCCAGAGTAAGAATCAGGACGTGAGATTGTTATGGGAGAAATTGCAAATGGCTTACCTGATTGAGCGCAAGGCACAGACCATTTATTTCACCGCATCTTCGGTGAACGACAACGGAAAGAAACGCAGAATCTTCATAGAGAGCAGACCCGAGTTTGCAATCGTCAAGCTCCAGGGACTACAACAACCGCTGCCTATCAGTTGGGAGTTGGTCTATAAGACAGCCTTACGCCACCACGAAGAGAACCTTCTTCTGGAAGCCAAGGCTGACAAACGGAGCAAGCCACGAAAGAAGAAGCCCGCCGACTAATCAGAGCGCAAATATCATGTGCATGCCTCCTGTCGCCCATCGCGGGTTATCTCGTGATGGGTGAGGAGATCTCTGTCTCCACATTTCACCGCAGGAGTAGTGAAGGTGCGAATTCACAGATGGGGAAAGCAAAGTTAGCTTGCTCTGAATGTCCTTCTGTCGGAAGTATTGAAATGTACACGGCATTATGCGATACTCGCTGGAATACGGCCTCTTGGTAGGTGAGTGTGTGAACCGAATTCAAATCGAGGATGTTTCATATGCAACTTCCAATGGACTTTACGCATGAGCAATTCGTCGACGGTCAGCGTGCTGCTGACTTCCTTGGGGTACCGCGCAAAACTCTTTTAACTCTCGCTCGCAGAGGTTCGATCCCGGCGTATCCACTCGGCGATGGAATGCGTCATACATGGCGCTTTCGACTCTCAGAACTGGCTTCCTGCATTCAAGCCAAAGCGGTAGAATCAGGTAGCCACCGGGGTCGGAATGAGAGGGAATTCTCTTGAAACGACCACGTTACCAACACGGCTTCTTTAGTCAGGTTCGGCGGAAGAAGGGGCCAAACGTATGGATTTTCCGATGGAGAGAAATCGATCCAAAGGGTAAACCTCAGATGCGATCACACGTCGTAGGCACAGTGAAGGAATACAAAACGGAATCAGCCGCTTGGATTGCCGTCGATGCGCTGCGCCTGACCATAAACCAGGAAGCTCTTCAGAACGAAGTCGTTGCCATGACATTCAAGCAAGTCGTTGAGCACTACAGCAAAACTGAACTCGATATGGCGGTTGAATCCGAACGGAAGACTTACAAGACAAAGCACGTTTACGACAACAATCTGCAAGTACACATCCTTCCGCGGTGGGGTGTTACGGGACATCACTTCCGTAGCAGTAGAGCGTTGGCTGGAAATATTGAAACTGGCGGGCAGCACGAAAGCCAAACTCAAGTATGTTATGAGTGACGTTTACCAACATGCCATCCGCAACGGATGGCTGAGGAACAACGAGAACCCTCTACTCGCTGTCCGGCAGAGTGCCAAGCGGGAGCATATTCCTGAGACCTTGGAAGCCCACGAGTTCCGTGCGCTCATGACTTACCTTCCGCAGAAAGTTCGCACCATGGGGGTCATCTGCGCGACCACAGGACTTCGGATCAGCGAAGTATTGGGACTAAAGTGGTCGGATATTGACTGGGCAAAGTTGGAGATGAACGTGTCCCGATCCGTTGTTCATGGTCGGGTAGGTAAGTGCAAGACCGAGGTCTCTAGGCAACCCGTACCACTCGACCAAGTCACAGTAGACGCAATGTTGGCGTGGCGGCAGGATTGCACCTACGGCACAGCCACAGATTGGGTCTTTGCAAGTGAATGGACGGCGGGAAGAATGCCACCTTGGGCTAACACTCTACTCACTCGTTTTTTGGAACCGGCGGCCAAAAGTGCGAGCATCACAAAGCGAGTTGGCTGGCACACCTTCCGTCACACTTATTCCACTTTGCTGAAGGGGAATGGGGAAGACGTGAAGGTTGTTCAAGAACTAATGCGCCATGCAAACTTCCAAACCACAATGAATGTCTATACGAGAGCCATTACGACGGCAAAACGTGATGCGCAAAGCCGTGTTGTAGACGTCCTCATGGAGCGACCACGGACGGTAAAAGAGAGGAGAGAAAACGCCGCCGCTTAGAATCAACGTACTTTCGACGTATCTTGTTTTTGAATTACTTTCCGTATGTTATTGATTTATATGGTGGGCACAGCAGGATTCGAACCTACGACTTCCACCGTGTGAAGGTGGCACTCTACCGCTGAGTTATGCGCCCGGTACAGCGCATGAATCCCCACTCATCGGGTATCCTGCGACACGTACTCATCCAGAATACACGGAGACTGCTCGTCGCACCAGTCCGACTCTTGTCCAGCGAGTCTTGATGTCGGAGGATAACTTTCTCATTGACAGGCCCTATGCATGTCCTATACCTTTTTTCGGACGACAAGAACTCAATATGCATGCACGATAGCTTCTGCCGAACACACATCAGGAAATTCTGCGTGTGCGGTCAATTCGTGAATTTGCTATAAATTCAGGCTGAAATTTGCACTTCGGCGATTTTTACGCATTCAATACGTTGTGGAGTTTGTTTTACGGAAGTTTTTGAGAGCAGGACAAAGTGAGGATCGCAGTGGGTCGCGATTCCTCTTTGATCGAAGATTGATTGATACACAGGCTTGGTACAGGAGCAGGAACAATGCGGAATGGCTTGCAGTTCGTGAAAACGGTATTCACTTCAGTGGTGGTTTTGGCAGCGCTATTCTGCGCACAGTCTGGCAATGCGGCGAACATCGTATATCCGACGCAGCCCGCCACTGGCAATTCGCTCAGTGTCATCACGCCGGTTACGGGTGGAAATGCTGCGGGTGTTGGCGTTGATCCGATCGGCAACGTCTATGCCGTGGATAACACGAATGGCAAACTGCTCGAAGTGCAGGGTGGCAACGGCTCTGCTTCGACCTTGCTGTCTGGGCTGGCACCGGCCTCGCAAGTAACCGTGGATGCCTCGCGCAATGTTTATGTCGCCAGCGGGCTGGCGAATTACGTTCAAGAGTACGTCTATACCAATGGGGCGCCGAACTACGCCGCGCCGGTTTCGATTGGGACGGGTCTTGGCACTGTGACGGGTGTTGCCGTGGATCTCTCCGGCAACGTGTATATCGTCGATGCCACCAATAATCTGGTAGTCAGGGTCGCCTACGGTGGAACGCCGGGCACCTTCGGGACGCAGACCACCATTGCGACCGGATTTACCGCTCCAAAGCAGATTGCTGTGGATCGACTTGGCAATGTGTACGTTGCCGATTCGGGCGCGAATGCCGTCTACTTCATATCGGGAGCGTCAACGATTTCGAGCTCTGTAACTGCGTCAGTCAAGATCGCCAGCAGCCAGACGCTGAGCGCGCCGCAGGGTGTAGCAACCGGTCCTTTCAATGAAATCTATATTGCGGATACAGGGAACAACCGGATCGTACAGGCTCTCTATAGCGCCACGGGCGCAGGGACGGCAAGCGTCTATTTGGCTTCTGTCGCCGCTCCGGTTTCGCTGGCCGTTGATACCCGCGACACTCTATACATCGCCGGCACGGCAGGCGTGTCTCGCTATACGGTGAGCGGCAAATGGTACGGGACTAGTAACGCCGCGAACACAGGCAATTTGTGGACGACGGGTCTCAATTTCGGATCGTTGCCCGTAGGTACGACCAGTCAGGCGTTTACCGTCAATGTGACCTTTGGTACGGCATTTGCGATGTCGGCGATGAAGGTTGTGACTACAGGTCTTACAGGCTACGACTATACCGATCTCGGTACCGGGACCTGCAATGCTCTTGTAGGCACGACGACTGCCGCCAATCAGACCTGTACGGTAAATCTAACGTTTGATCCGTTGGGTCCTGGCCCGCGTCCAGGTGCGATTGTCTTCTACGGAGCACTGAACACTGCTGCTACTGCCAACCTCATCTCCGGCACTATTTATCTTGGAGGTGTTGGATTGGGTTCGGCTCTAACCGTTGATCCAGGCGTTGTACAGACGATTACGATTTCGGCAACCAGTCAAGTGCCCCGTGGCGTAACGGCGGATGTAGCAGGAAATATCTTTGTGGGCGAGAGTGCCACTGGTGTGGTGACCGAGTATACGCCAGCCCAGATTACGGCTGGAGCAAATACTGGAACTCCTGCTGCGGCAACTACAATAAGCACCACGCATGGACCCAATGACGTCAATATCGATGGTGCTGGCAACCTATACATCGCCGACGGTAGTGTGGGTGTCTGGCGTGTTTACTATGAGTATGTCAGCGGCACTAATGCCAATATATGGGACACTGCGAACGAGTTGGAGGTGACCTCGAGTGCTACGAAGGCCCGTGGAGCGAAAGTCGATATGGCTGGCAATATCTATACCTGCAACACCAGCGCCAGTCCCTATCCCCTAATGGTGCTTCCGGCAGGAACAACCGCAACCAACATCGGGAGTGCATTAACTACCGGCACTGCGTCAACTTCCTATGATAATTCCACCGTGTTGGGTTGCACTACAGTTGCCGTGGATCAATTTGGCAATCTCACCAGTGGTACTGGGACGACGGTCTGGTATTACCCGGCAACAGGTGCGAATGCTACGAGCTACACTAATTCAACTGGAACTTCGATTTGGGGAGTTACCTTCGACGCTTCAGGAAGTGTATGGTTCGGAAACTCTGCTCAGTCTGCTACAGGGAGGATCCCGCTCGAAAATGGCGTACTAAACGCTGCGGATACTTTTTACTTGGTAAACGGAGGCGGCAGGACAGGTGGTCTTTGGGCGGAACCCAATGGCAACATCATTGAAGCTACCTACCCCAGTGGATCAAGCCAATATAGCTTTTTAGTTGTCAACCGCCAGGCGTCGGCACTGGCACCGACATCGACCTTGTTGGGGGGCACCTCGGCTGCAATTGCCGCAACCCTGAACAATATGGGAAATCTTCCGGCAACCTTTACCGGAACTGGCATGACTCTTTCCGACTCGACTGACTTCATTCACGATACGACTGATGAAATCACTCCTACCTGTACCAGCGTTTTCACTGGTTCATTACAGCCAGGATTCCGCTGTAATCTGGATTTTGAGTTTACCCCGCGAATAATAGGCTCACTCACCTCTACCGCAAATTTCAGTTACAACGCTCCTTCGTTTTCTACGACGACATACCCTCTCGCTCCTAGTAATTTCAATCCTGTCATTACTCTGACAAGTACGGGATTGACTGCGCAGACCATTACCTTTGCGCCCCCAAGCGCGGAAAACCCCTTCGGCTCTGGCACAACGTTTAGTGTGAGCGCGTCGACGGACTCTGGTCTTATCGTCAACTTCACCTCCACGACCACCAGCGTCTGCACGGTTGCTGCTTCAACTCTGGCAAGCGGTATATCAACTGCTACGGTAACTGAGGTCGCTGTCGGAACCTGCTCCCTTACGGCAGCAGCGCCAGCCGGCACTAACAACAGCATTGCCTATGCTGCTGCAACGTCGGTCTCGGCCAATATCGGCATCGGCCTGACTGCGCAGACCATCTCGTGGACGCCTTCCCCAACCACCTATCCCCTCTCGACCGGTACATTCACTCTAAGCGCGACGGCGACCTCCGGCCTGACGGTCAGCTTCGCCACCACCACCAGCAGTGTCTGCACGGTCTCAGGCACGACGGCGACCATCCTCACGGCTGGAACCTGCACCATTCAGGCAACGCAGGCGGGTGATGGAGCCACTTGGGCCATCGCCACACCGGTCACGGTCAACTTCAGCATTACCCTGACCCCGCAGACGATTACTTATTCGCCTTCCACAACCACATACAGCTTCTCGTCCGGCGGCACGATTCCGCTGAGCGCGACGGCAGACTCCGGTCTCACGGTCAGCTTCGCCTCGACGACTCCTAGCGTTTGCACGGTCTCTGGAACGACCGCAACCATGGTCGCCCCCGGAACCTGCACCATTCAGGCAACGCAGGCGGGTAACGCTACCTACGCCGCTGCAACGTTGGTGTCGGTCAACTACACCATCAATCAGGATACGCAGACCATCACGTATGCGCCTTCGTTGACCACCTATACCTACTTGTCAACCACAACCTTCGCTCTGAGCGCGACATCGACATCTGGCCTCACGGTCAGCTTCGCCTCAACCACCCCCGCGACCTGCACGGTCTCTGGTACGACGGCAACTCTGGTTGCCCCAGGAACCTGCACTATTCAGGCAACACAGGCTGGTAACACTGACTACGCTGCCGCAACTTTGGTCTCGGTCAACTACACGATCAGCCCGGCTGCGCAGACCATCACGTATGCGCCTTCCGTGACCTCCTACACCTACCTGACCACCACAACCTTCGCTCTGAGCGCGACATCGACCTCTGGCCTCACGGTCAGCTTTGCTTCAACCACCCCCAGCGTCTGCACGGTCTCTGGTACGACGGCAACTCTGGTTGCCCCAGGAACCTGCACCATTCAGGCAACGCAGACGGGCAATAGTAGCTATGCCGCTGCAACGTTGGTGTCGGTCAACTACACGATCAGCAAGGCTGCGCAGACCGTTACGTATGCGCCGTCCGTAACCAACTACTCATACGTCTCCGGTGGAACGTTCCCGCTGAGTGCGACGACCACAGCTACTGGTCTATCAGTCAGCTTTGCCTCAACCACTCCCAGCGTCTGCACGGTCTCTGGCACGACGGCAACCATGGTCGCCCCAGGAACCTGCATTATTCAGGCAACGCAGGCGGGTAATAGTTCCTATGCAGCAGCAACGCCTGTGACGGTCAACTATGCCATCGGTCTGACTGGGCAGACTATTACCTATGCGCCTTCCGTCACCACATATACCTACTCGTCTGGCGGAACGTTCCCGTTGAGTGCGACGACTACAGCCACCGGTCTAACGGTTAGCTTTGCTTCAACCACCCCCAGCGTCTGCACAGTTTCTGGCACGACGGCGACACTGGTCGGCTCTGGAACCTGCACCATTCAAGCAACACAGGCAGGTAATAGTTCCTACGCAGTCGCAACGCCGGTCTCGGTAAACTACACCATTCTGGCTACGCAGACCATCGCGTATTCACCTTCCGTCACTACCTACCCCCTCACGACCGGCACGTTCTCTCTGAGTGCGACGGCTACCTCCAGTCTAACGGTCAGCTTCGCCTCAACCACCCCGACCGTCTGCACGGTCTCTGGCACGACGGCGACCTTGGTTACCGCTGGAACCTGCACCATTCAGGCAACACAGGCGGGTAATAGTTCCTACGCAGCTGCAACGGCGGTGTCGGTCAATTACACCGTTACATCTACACAGGCCATCACATATGCCCCTTCCATCACCACGTACACCTACGTATCTGGTGGGACGTTCCCTCTGAGCGCGACGACAACGGCCACTGGTCTCACGGTCAGCTTCGCCTCAACCACCCCGACCGTCTGTACGGTCTCTGGCACGACGGCGACCTTGGTTGCTGCTGGAACCTGCACCATTCAGGCAACACAGGCGGGTAACTCAACTTACTCAGCCGCAACTCCTGTGTCGGTCAACTACACCATTCTGGCTACGCAGACCATCGCGTATTCGCCATCTGTCACCTCGTATCCCTACTTAGCCAGCGGAACGGGAACGTTTCCTCTGAGCGCGACGACAACAGCCACTGGTCTAACGGTCAGCTTTGCCTCAACCACCCCGAGCGTCTGCACGGTCTCTGGCACGACGGCGACCATGCTTACTCTTGGAACCTGTACCATTCAGGCAACGCAGGCGGGTAACTCTAGCTATGCCGCCGCAACTCCTGTGTCGGTCAACTACACGATCACTCAGGCTGTGCAATCCATCACGTATTCGCCCTCTACGAAGACATACACTTACACGTCCGGCGGCACCATTCCTCTGAGCGCGACCGCCAGTTCTGGTCTAGCGGTTAGCTATGCTACGACAACTTCCACTATCTGCACGGTCTCTGGCACAACGGTAACCATGGTTGCCCCTGGAACCTGCACCATTCAGGCAACGCAGGCGGGTAACTCTACCTATGCCGCCGCAACTCTTGTGTCGGTCAACTACACCATCACCCAGGCTGTGCAAACCATCACATATTCGCCCTCTGTTACTGCATATATCTACACGTCGGGCGGAACCATTCCTCTGAGCGCGACGGCCAGCTCTGGTCTAACGGTTAGCTTTGCCTCAACTACTCCAACTATCTGCACGGTCTCTGGTACGACGGCAACCATTCTTACCGCAGGAACCTGCACTGTTCAGGCAACGCAAACGGGTAATGGAACCTACGCAGCCGCGCCGGCCGTGTCGGTCAACTACACAATCAGTAAAGCAGCGCAGACCATAGCCTATGCGCCGTCTGTTACAGCATATCCCTACACGTCTGGAGGGACGATCGCTCTGAGTGCGACGGCGACCTCTGGTCTAACGGTCGGCTTTGCCTCAACCACTCCCAGCGTCTGCTCGGTTACCGCGACAACGGCAACCATCCTCTCTGCTGGAACTTGCACCATACAAGCCACTCAGACTGGTAATACTTCCTACGCCACCGCAACAGCGGTATTGGCCAACTATACGATTGCGCAGAATACGTCGGTACTCGTTGTTAGCAGCAGTCTGAATCCGTCTCTTCTGAACAATCCGGTAACCATTTCGGCCTCGGTTACCTCTGCTGTTGGAGTTCCAACGGGAACTGTGAACTTCCTCAATGGCACCACGCTGTTGGGATCGGGAACGATCTCGGGTGGTGTGGCAACCTTTACAACTTCGGCTCTGCCACTTGGTACGACCGTGATTACGGTGAACTACCTAGGGGATACGAATTTTCTATCTGCCAGCGATAGTTCGCTAAACGAGGCTGTATACACCATCAGTCTCGGCACACCTACATCCAGCAGCAGCACTGGTAGTGGGATAGTGCAAACTGTGGCTCCGGGCGGAACGGCATCGTACCTACTTCCGATTCTTCCAAGCGTCGGTACGACCTTCCCAACTGTCCTGACGCTTACCCTGACCGGTCTGCCAACGGGAGCTGTAGCAACCATTACGCCATCGGCGTGGGTTGTCTCCGCAACGTTACCGAACACCTGGACACTGCCTGCCAATACAGCATTGGGTGGCAATACGCAGTTGAACATTCAGGTGCCGCAGACTACGGCTGCCACAAAGCCGGCAACTGGACTTGGTCGCAATATGGCTCCGTTCGCTCTTGCTCTCCTACTGCTTCCCTTCGCGTCGAAGATGCGTCGCGCTGGAAAACGGTTTGGTCAGATCCTGTCTATGTTCCTGCTCTTGGCAGCAGGTCTGGCGACGATGGCTGGATTGAGTGGTTGCGGTTCCACCAGCAGTGCCTCTAACCAAGGGCAGAGCTCATACTATATCCGTGCGATCGTATCTTCGGGCGCTCTGTCACAGTCAACCACGGTTGTATTGAATGTTGAGTAATAAGTAGAACTGAGATACATCGATTAAATTGCTGAAGGATGTTTCTTTGGCAACGGCTATACACAATCGGGCTTGGGGGCAATCGTCCCCAAGCCCGATAAGCTTAAGCTGTCATCATCCAGATCAACCTACAGCGTCTGCTCCTGATTTGGGGTACTTTGCAAATTACTGTAGACCAAAATGCTTTGTCATTCTGGGCATAGCAAGACTCCACGAATATTGCTCGCGGTGTAACGGTCTAAATCATTAGTGAAAATGTTCTATGTGTTGAGAGAAAATCGTGATGGCAACCTGCTCGAAGATTTATTCCGATTCGCGAAGATCGATGACGGTTTGAATCTCGGCGTTGAAGAGCTTCTGAGCCTGCTGAACCAGCGGATGCTGCAAAGCCTTGGCCTGCACCGAACCGCTGCGGGCTGGGCGAGACTTCTTCGTGGAGGTGGTAGCAGCGGTTCCGGTGAGC
>Ga0255352_1001628_pt1 | contig 10769 bp, 10 predicted proteins | sample HBST0metaG_FD_189939 | JGI IMG/M metagenome (GOLD analysis project Ga0255352, IMG submission 189939) | Peat soil microbial communities from Stordalen Mire, Sweden - H.B.S.T0 | ecosystem: Environmental > Terrestrial > Soil > Wetlands > Peat | place: Sweden: Norrbotten County, Stordalen Mire...
TATACGAACTACGAGATTGGCCGCCGAATCTTCGAGCAGGAACAGCAGGGGGCCGACCGCGCTCAATATGGCAAAGAGATCGTCCGAGACCTTGCTGCCCGGCTGACAGGTGAGTTCGGAAGTGGCTCCTCCATCAGCAATCTCAAGTACATGCGACAGTTCTATGTGGCTTATCCAGGGCCAATTCCAGCCTTTCCCCCTACCTCAATCATTGACCGGGAACTCCGAGTCATCGCCAATTGGCCAGACATTGGTACGCCTCCGGCCAAGCCCATTCTTTTCAGGCAGTCTTGAAGGTGTTTGACTGGAGGCATGAACCATCCAGGTCTCACATCTCCTACTGTTCGTCGGCGGCGCAGTGGCGCCGAGGTCACGGCTTTGCTTTCCGCTTTTGCGCAGAGCGGACAGACCCCGCGTGAGTTTTGTCACCAGCGTCAGATGCCATTCTCCAGCTTTTCCAGCCTGCTGCGTCGCCATGTGGGTCAGCATTCCTCCCCGCAGTCATTGCCGACAAGGGCACCGGTTGGGTCTGGCACAGCATCGCTGCTTCCGGTGGAGATTGTTAAAGAGAGAGCTTTGCTCTCTGTTACGAAGCCTTCTTCTCTGATCGTTGAAGTCCCAGGCGGTTTCCGCATCACGGTGGATCCGGACTTCGACGGCAACACGCTGCGCCGGCTTGTTGCCGCGCTCGGCAGCGAGTAACGCGATGCTGGGCCTGGGCGCAGCTACGCGTATTTATGTGGCCACTGGAGCTACTGACATGCGGCTTTCGTTTGATGGCCTTTACAGTCTGGTGATCGGTCGCATTCGTCAATCGCCGCAGAGCGGACATCTCTTTCTTTTTGCCAACAAGCGGCACGACCGCATGAAGATCTACTATTACGATGGCTCGAGCGCGTGGGTCTGTGCGCGACGCATGGAGCAGGGACGCATGCACTGGCCCGCTTCCGAAGATGGCCACGTGCAACTGACGCAGGCCGAGTTTGCGCTGCTGATTGGCGGCATCGATCTGAGCAGAACCACGCCGCGCAAATGGCTGCGACAGCCCCTGATCGATGTTGCATAAATATCTCGAAAGACCGCATAAATAAAGACAAATCGTGAACCGATCCACAGCGTTTTTTGAGAAAATAAATGTAGATGAATCCTGCGCTGAAAACTTCGCCTGCTGCTACTGAAGCTGCAGACATTCTGCAGTTGCGGCAGCAGTTGGCGCGCCGGGATCAGGCTCTGTTTGCTGCCGAAGCAATCATTCAGGAACTCCGGGAAGCGCTGCGTCTGGAACGCATCAAGCGGTTTGGCAAGCAGAGCGAGACGTTGAGCGATTTGCAGTTGGAGTTGCTCGTCGGTGAGCCTGCTGTCTCCAGCGAAGAGATTACAGGCGAAGTCGAGCGCGGCCCGCTGCCGGAACAGCCTGCAAACGATCCAGAGAAAAAATCTTCCACGGCAAAGCAGCAGAGCGCCCGCAAAAAACATCCCGGTCGAAATGAGTTACCTGCGCATCTGAAGCGAGTGGAAAAGATCATCACCTGCACGCCCGAACAATGCCTCTGCGGCCAGTGCGGCAAAGAGAACAAGGTCATCGGCTATGAACGCACCGAATTGTTGTCGATGAAACCGGTCGAGTACTTTGTGACAGTGTTGATGCGTGAGAAGCGCGCCTGCACTGCATGCAAAGAGCAGGGAGTGGCTACGGCTGCGACACCTGTGCGCATCGCGCCGAAGTCTATCTTCGCGGATGAAACCATCGTTGAATTCATCCTGCGAAAATATGCAGACAGCTTGCCATTGTTTCGTCAGCAGGCCATTCTGCGCCGCGATGCCGACATCAATGTGGCGCTGAGCACCATCAACGATGCGGTGCTGCGTGTGGGCGAGTTGCTGATTCCCATCGTCGATGCGATGAAGCGCGATCTGCTGACTGGCGGCTATGTCCAGGCAGACGAAACTTACTGCGGTGTGCAGACGCCGGACAAAAAAGGCGAGAATCATCGAGCCTGGTTTTGGCAGTACAGCGCACCCGGCAAGGGCGTGATCTTCGACTTCGAAATGACGCGCGCAAGAGAAGTGCCTCGAGAGTTCTTCAAGGACTATGGCGGCATCCTTCACACGGATGGCTATGCCGCGTACGAAAAGGATGTCGGCACAAAAGATGTGACGCGCGCTTGTTGTTGGGCGCACTCGCGCAGACGCTTTATCGATGCACTCAAGGTGCAGACCAAAGGCCATGCCGCAGATCGCAACCTCCACCCCAGCAAGCAAAGACCGCTTGCCGGGGACCCTGGACTGGAACGCACTGTCGTGCTCATGAACGAACTGTTTGCCATCGATCGCGAAGCACGTGAACAAAATCTGTTTCTTGAAGACCGCCATGCGCTGCGGCAAGAACGTGCGCCTGTGCTGCTGGCGGAACTGCAGGCGCTGCTGCTGAAGATGAAGACGTCGCGCGCGTATCTGAAGAAATCCGTTGCCGGTCAGGCCATCGACTATACGTTGAAGCGGTGGGAAAAGCTGACCTGCTTCCTGGAATATCCGGTGATCGAACTGTCGACCAACTGGGCGGAAAATTCGATGCGTCCCATCGCAATCGGAAGGCGTAACTGGCTGCAGATCGGCAGGGAAGAGGCCGGACCAAAGATCGCCGCCATCTTCTCGATCATCGAAAGCTGCCGCAAACTCGAGATCCCGGTGCGCCAGTATCTGGCCGAGGTGCTGCCGGGCCTGGCCGACCGCTCCATCCAATCCCTATCGGGACTCACTCCTGCCGCCTATGCCGCCAATTCGGCAAAATAATCTATCCAGGACTCACTGCCCCGTCAACCATGGGCTTCGCCGGAGCAATACGAACTGTCAACCGTATGGTGATGTGAAACCAGTCAAGCAAATGCTTACTGAAGGGATGAAGATACTGCTGCACGCGGCGAACATCCTCGCCGCTATCCGACATGAAGACGACTTGCTGGTTTTCTTGCATTCCCTGTGGCTTCAGCAATTTCCACAGTCGCCGCCGAGGCTTTCGTCGTATATTTGCAGGAGATCCGCCTAATCTGCGCGGTTACACTTGCTTTGGTCAACCGTGTGTTTGGTCGTACGGATGTTGCTGTACACAACATACAGAGCGAGTTCAACGCGCGACGACACACCCAGTTTGTCGAAGATGTGAAATAAATAGTTCTTGATCGTGTGTTCGCTGAGATTCAGCTCTCGTGCGATGTCGCGGTTTTGCATACCCTCGGCTACAAGACGAACAACAGCTTCTTCGCGCTTGGTCAGCAAGTGCATTCCATTGCCACTCACCACCCGCAAGGGAGCGAGCTGCGAAAATGCCTCCATCACATCCAGCAACTGGCGACTATTGGCCCAGATTTCTCCCGCATGGACGCGATCAACACACTGGCAAAGCTGCTTGAAGGGAGAAACGGAAGGGCAGAACACCCCGCGCGCACCAACGCGAAAGGCATCCACAACTAGATGCGGCTCGGAGCTATCCAGCAAAACAACTGATTTCAATTCAGGACAACATTCATGAAGTTGGCGTAGGGCCCCAAATCCACTGAGAGGACCATCTGCCAGAGAGGCGGCAATTAGCGCGACTTCGGGCTTCAATGATTGTGCATCTTCAAGAACCTGCTGGGTGCATGTTGCCTCGGACACAACAGTGAAATTAACGTGCCTATTCAGCGCACTCGCTAGCAGTCCGCTGGACATCGTATTCGTGTAGGCTACAAGAACAGAAATGCTTTTCTTTGCTGTCACGCCAGCATCCTTTTCGACATCGCACAGAAATCCTATAGCTGCTCACGAAAACTCATTCCTGAATCTCCTGCTCCCTGCCTACACGAAGCAATGTTCGTGACCAATGATCAGAGCGCATCGGCACTGCAGTACTGCATTAGTCATAGCAAACTAGCAGCGATAAACCGCAGCTAAGCATAAGTGCATCCTCGGAGGCAGTTAATCAGTGCACCAACCTAATGACACGCCCCTGTTTGAAAGGGCTAAGCGCTACGATACATTGATAGACAACAACCCGACTGGTATCCTAAAATTGCGATAATAATACAGCATTGCCATACAAAGTCAACCTCTGAACTACAAAAGGCCAGACAATAGAGGCTAGACAGCAGAGCTGCAAACTGGAGCAATGTCGTCCATTTTAGCATCTCCATGAACCACTGAGCTTTATGGAAGGTTCCTTCCGGATAGGTGGATTCCATTTAACCATGGTTGAATATTGCAAACGACAGGGCACTGTCCCAAATAGCGATAGATATTCCTCATTATGTATGAGAATATTTTCTCTATATGTTTCGAAGCACTTAGGCTCTATCTGTAACGGGAAGTGTTTCTCAAATAAAATAAAACTTCTGGATGCATGGCTACCGCTTATATAGATCATTAACTCTGGGTATTTATGCTCCTTGTGGTTTATGCTGCTAATTTATACACTAGATGCATCTACTCGAACTGGACTTATCGAGTATGGCTATCCTGAGCGTAAGCGTCATGAACCATCCTTATGCATCCCTGTTTTATCGGGTTGAGGAGAGCACGTTACTATGCGATGAGCGTGCAGGGGACGTCCTTCTGGGCATTATAGGACTGAAATATTTGATTCATCCGGTAGAGGGTTTTCTGCTTTGGGTAAGCTTTATTCCAAGACCTCTAACCTGTCTCAATCGCATCTCGCAATCATCAGACGGGTAGCGTAAGAGCAAATATTTGAGTACTAGCGACTGTTCCTTTTGATACTTTGAATTATCTTTATTCACTTACAATACCTTGTGCGAAAATCTCCTTCCGAGTAAGGATGGCGAAGCCTTGTCCGAGATGGCTCAATGTGTGATAGCACCTCAATTCTATGCAGCATCCGGCGGCATTGCCGCTATTGAGCCGCATTGGTTTGCTGCCTTCACCACGCCACGACATGAGAAACATGTTGCTGAACTCCTCACTGAACGCGAGATCGAAAGTTTTCTGCCGCTTTATAAGGCGTGCAGGCAGTGGAAGAAGAGTGCGCCGGTTGAGTTGCAGCTTCCCTTGTTTCCAAACTATGTGTTTGTCCGGATTGGCAAACAATCACGCGGGACAGTACTTAGCTTGCCGGGAGTGGTTTCAATTGTTGGTTCATCCAGAGGGCCGTGGCCTCTCCCTGAATCCGAAATTGAGATTCTCCGCAGCGGTATAAGGGTTGGCAGAATAGAGCCGCACCCATATCTGACAGTCGGCACAAGAGTAAGAGTGAAAGCTGGCGTAATGGCTGGGGTGGAGGGGATTTTGACCAGAGTGAAGAACGGACTTCGCGTCGTCATGTCCTTGGATGCCATCATGAAGAGCGTAGCAGTCGAGGTGGACATGTGCGATATCGAAATGGTCTGCTGAGTTGAAGAAAAGCATTGATCCTGATCAAAGTACAAACATCCTCTGAACTGAAATATATCTACTCTTCGCTCAGAGAGTTCGAATGGATGCCGACTTCTTATCGACTGACTATTGTGTGCAAGACATCTACTGTGACTCGCATATTACGGTGACTGAGGTTACGATTGCCGATGGCTTAATCTGCGCTTTACGGTGCGATCGAATGTAACCCAATTATGTGAGCTTCAGTAGGCAGACTGGAATTTCTTGGCTAATAGCGGCGATAGAGGTCGGGTGACATGGCATTTTACAGGAGCTTATAGCCGGAGAAGCGTCGGGCAATCTGGCATGGTTCGATTTTATCGTGATTAAAGTCTGTTCGTCGCATAAGAGGTCTGAAGTGGCAGTATGAGATCACAACAAAAGACAATCCCACCCACCGCGTTAAGGCTAGATGGCAATCTGCATCGAAGCGTAGATGGATGTGAGTCGTTCTCTGTGTTGGGCGTTCCGATTGCAACCACCTCGCCAACACAGGCTGTCGCTAAAGTTAGTGAATGGCTACAGACGGGAACAGGCGTCAAGCTTGTTACGTTTGCAAACGTTCATATGCTAACAGAAGCACGTCGTAGCCCATCGTTCCTTCAAACCCTCCGAAGTATGGATATGAACTGTCCTGATGGTATGCCACTTGTTTGGCTGGGGAGACGCAAGACGGGCTGGATCAGAAGAGTCTCTGGGCCTGATTTCATGCCAGCGTTCTGCTCTTCGTCTGCATCTGGTGGATATCGTCACTTCTTCTATGGCGGAAGCGAGGGGGTAGCAGAGAAAGTTGCAGTCACTCTGAAGAAAGTGAATCCTGATCTTCAGGTCGCAGGATGGTTTTCACCTCCTTTCGCTCCGATGAGCAAGGAAGAAGACGCAGCGGCGATTCAGTTTGTGAACAAATCAGGAGTGGATATTCTCTGGGTTTGCCTTGGCTGTCCGAAACAAGAGAAGTGGATGGCGGATCACCGGGACCGCCTGAATGCTCGCGTTGTCTTGGCGGTCGGGATGGCCTTCGACATTGTAGCCGGTCAGAAGGACAGAGCCCCCTTGCGTATGCAGACTATGGGGCTGGAGTGGCTGTTCAGGCTTATGACAGAACCACGCAGACTTCTCGGCAGATATCTAAAGACAAATACCTTATTTGCTCTAGCTTTGCTCCACGACGTATTGCGCGATAGGTTGAATCCGCACCGCACATCCTAGAGTGCTTTGCGTTAAACCTCACTCAGTAATGACCTCTGGCTTTCGGCGCTTTCGAAATACCTTGCACTGCCTCCTCTGGGTTTAGCCCATCGCTCATAAGAAGGAGTGTTTGACTACTTCCCATAGCATTTACTGGTTACGATACACTCAATGCGATGTGCTCGACGGGGGCCAGGGCGAGTGCGACCAGAGTGCATAGTACTACCGCGTTAAGGTAGTACACGTAAGCGGACATGAATGCCGATTCATTACTGCATAGTTCTCTTCGAGAAGGGTATTCGAGATAAGGGTGAATATGAATGCAGAAAAGCGTCTGACTCCGGCAAAAAATGAGGAGCTTGGATTCTCCGACATCTGGAAATTTTTTATTCGGAGCAGAATTACCCTGCTTTTATTCGTTGTGTTGGGTGGCCTAGCGGGACTTCTTCTCTACCTGAAGGCTCCCAAGGTGTACACAGCATCGACGATTGTTGAAATGAACAAAGATGCAACGTCGGGAATTGGCATGCAGGACTTGTCGGGTGCAGCGTCGATGATGGCCGAAGGTACAGGCTTTATGACGGACATGCTGACGCAGCAGACTGTTCTAATGGGCGATAGCACAGCTTTGTCGGTCATCCAACGTCTGGACTTGATGTCGATTGATCCCTATAAGAGCCTTCGAGTTGGGAAGGATGGCAAGGTTGCAACATCGGCTGTGCCTAGCCTCCTGGAACAGGACAGCAGGGTGCGAGACGGAGCCTTGAAGATCTTCAAGCGCGGTCTTGCAGTTGAGCCCATCAAGAATACCCGATTGCTGAAGGTCTCCTATCAAGACCGGGATCCTTTGCTGGCAGCGCGGATCGCCAATGCGGTCGTAGAAGCCTATCTGACCAACCACACGAAGACCCGTTACGATGCAACAGCCAAGGCGTCGACATGGCTGGCTGACCAATTGGACCAACTGAAGCAACACACTGAGGATATTCATCTCCAGATAGGAGAGCTGGAGAAAAAGACCGGGGTCATCGTGATGCCTTCCGGTTCAACGGGGCGCGGGGAGGATAGCTCTGGAGATAGCTCTGGAGCGTCGACCTCCAGCCCTGAGTTGCAGCGTATTACCGCGATGAATTTGCAGTTGAGTCAAGCTGAAACAGCCCGGATCGAGAAAGAGGCCATTTATCGAATGGCGCAAAGTAATGATCCCGAGGTGATTCTTGGCATGAGTTCGACAAGGCTAGGCCAGGAATCTGGCAGCATCGTAAGCGCAAATAGCCAAAGCATGCAGATGTTGCAGACGCTACGTGGGCAGGAGTCGGGGTTGAAGACGCGACTTGCCGCCGCACAAGTGAAATACGGAAGCAAGAATCCCATCATCCTGGAAATCCAGAATCAGATCAATGCGGTTCATGTCCAGATAGGAGCAGAACTAGGAAGGGTTCTTGCGCAGACAAAGGCCGATTATCTGCTTGCTAAGTCGAGTGAGGACGCCCTTCACAAGAGCGTGGATAGCCAACAGCAACAGTTGATGTCCATCGGCAACGATATGGCATCTTTGGCCTTCTTGCGCGAAGAGGAGGAAAGCAGTCGCAAGCTCTATCAGGATCTCTACTCTCGCCTGGAGGAGGCCAGTATTGCGGCCGGTGTTAGATCTTCTGGCATTGCCATTGACGATCCAGCACGTGCCCCGAGCGTCAAGTCTTCACCTGTATTGAGAAAGTATATCTCCGCCGGAGTTGTGGTTGGACTGATGCTAGGAATCCTAGTGGGTAGCTTCCTGGTGGCACGCGATACGAAACTCAACATCCCCGAGGACTTCGAGCAGAATAGTCAAGTTCCCTTGCTGGGTGTGGTGCCCGGTTTCGATCAGGGTAACCGCTCAGCGTACGGCAAAAAGGAATCAGAGCCCCAAAACGACGAAGAGTCCGCTTGGATAATTAAAAATCCAAAATCAAAGATTGCTGAATCCTATCGCCAAATCAGAACTGCCATTCTTCTATCCTCCATCGATTCCCCGCCCCGCGTTTTTCTCTTTACGAGCCCGGCAGGCGGAGACGGTAAGACGTCCACGTCATACAACCTTGCCGCTGCATTTGCAGCGCAGTCCTCGACAGTAGCTCTGATCGAGGCAGACATGCGCCGCCCAAACATTGCGAAAAAGGCACGGATAGATGCGCCGCTTGGCTTGAGCGATGTCCTTTCTGGGAGATCTCAGTTGTTGGATGTGATGCACCAGCATCCATCCATACCTACGTTCAGCATCATGTCGGCAGGAACCATCCCACCTGATCCTGCTGAATTGCTTGGCTCCAAGAAATTTTCCAAGTTGTTGGCGGACCTGAAGAGCAAATATGACTATGTTTTGGTCGACGCGCCGCCCGTCCTGCCGGTCACCGACCCAGTCGTAGCCGGAGCAGCGGCGGATGTTGTAATTTTCGTAGTGCGTGCAGGGAAGACAACCAGACCTGAACTCAAACGGGCTTGGGCGGCTCTTGAAAAACCAAGCTTGAACGTTCTCGGCATGATCGTGAATGACTTCCACACCGGACTGCAAAGCTACGGTTACGGATACGAGGGCGGCAGCGAATACGGCAATTACTATAACGACAAAGACGGGGAGAAGGCGTGAGACATATGGTGTTTATAAAGCATCCCAAGGACATCGTCCTTTTGGCAAGTGCTTGGATGCTGATTGCAGCGTCGTTTCCCGCACTAGGGCAAACTGGAGCTTCCATCCCGTCCAGCCTGGATGTCAGCGCTCAGGTAACATCGCGTGGCCCGCACTTTACTCCCAGTCCGTCAGGACCTGTAGCCCTGCCGGACGACTTCAATAAGCTCCGCCTGGCCCCAGGCCACATCCTGGATATGTCGGTTTTCGATGCGCCCGAGATGTCGGCAAGGCTCTCGGTCGACGACAGCGGCGATGTTGTCGTGCCGCTGGGTGGGCCGATCCACGTGGACGGCGACTCGTTGCGGGAGGCGGAAGGCAAGATTGCCCAACTCCTAGTAGCGAAGCAGATCATGAATCAGCCGCAGGTCATTCTCGAGATTGCTGCGTATTCCCCCCATTCGGTGTTGGTCGCCGGCGAGGTGCAGCAGCCTGGCCGAGTGCCCACATTGGCCCCCCGCCCCCTGCTCGACCTGCTTGCCGCAGCGGGCGGTGTAACCACTGCCGCTGGTGGAGACATCGAAATTCACCACCCCGTCACGGGCGCAGCCGATGAGGTTCGCCACATCCCCTACGCGAATGGCAATGACCCTGCAGAAGCGCGGGCGGCGCTGGTAGCCCCTGGTGATAGCGTGTTTGTCCGGAGAGCTGGCGTCATCTATGTCCTCGGAGCTGTTCAGCGTCCTGGCGGCTACCTGATGGTCAACGGTGGAACCCTTACCCTGCCTCAGGCCATCGCACTGGCCTCTGGCCTCACCCCCGTGGCTGCCGCTCAAAAAACGCTAATCGTGCGCAAACATGGCAACGAAATCATCGAAGTTCGGCCCCAACTCGAAAAGATTCAACGTGGAGAACTGCCCGCACCGCTACTCCAGGACGGCGACATGATCTACGTCCCTAACAGCAAGATCAAGTCGATCCTGATCAACAGCTCAACTGTGATCAGTTCAGCCACATCTGCGGCTATCTATACTGTTGCGCGGTAGGAGTTGTTCCGTATGGCCTTCTTGATGTGCTGTATTGCCCGGCGTTAGATAGGGAGCGTGCTGTTGAATTCGATCAGGACGTTTGACCTGTTTCGGTCTGCTCAATTTGCGTTGTCGAGGCTGCGCGGCAAGCTCGCGCTTCTCACCTCCGGCATAGTACGTGGTCCTGGGCTTGATGCCATTGGTGCACCAATTATCAATTGCTGCACAGGAAGCCAGATTGTCATTGGAAGCCATGTAATGCTGATTTCTGAAAGCTATGCAACAGCCCTCGGCGTCAACCACCCAGTTGTACTGCGTACTCTCGCACCGAGAGCAAAAATTCTTATCGGTGACAGAGTAGGAATCTCCGGAGGATCTATTTGCGCGGCAAAACTCGTCGAAATCGGCGATGGAACCATGCTTGGTGCAAACGTGATGATCGCTGATACCGACTTCCATTCCATTCACGTTTCCCACAGGAGCGGACACTCCCACCCCACCATAGGGATTGCAGAGGTCAGGATCGGGAAGTGTGTCTGGAT
>Ga0255352_1001632_pt1 | contig 10738 bp, 10 predicted proteins | sample HBST0metaG_FD_189939 | JGI IMG/M metagenome (GOLD analysis project Ga0255352, IMG submission 189939) | Peat soil microbial communities from Stordalen Mire, Sweden - H.B.S.T0 | ecosystem: Environmental > Terrestrial > Soil > Wetlands > Peat | place: Sweden: Norrbotten County, Stordalen Mire...
TGGTTCTTTGCCCGGAATTGCTCTCAAAACATGTCTTTTCTGAGCGCGGACGAGGACGTCCGCGCTACAGCCGACCGGGAGGCCGACGTTACTCCCCGGCGGCGCTATCTCCCGACGAAGAACATCATGCGCTCATGGACCGTAAATCTACGCAAGGGAAGCCGCAATGCATCTCTCTTTTTACGGAGCAAACATGCAGTTCAATCCTATTTTCGGAAGTAATTGAAGGAATGTAGGCGCGTTTCGCGCTGCGGTGCGTCAAAATAGAGAAGAAGCCCAAGGAGTTTCACATTCGTATGAAGTGCACGCTTGCAATCGCCGTTCTGCTGACCTCTGGCCTGGTCCTGAGTGCCACCGCCCAAACCCCCGCGATTTCCGCCGCCGCGCCCGCAGCGCCGGTCAAGATCGCAGTCATTGCCTTCCAGGCGGCGGTGAGCCAGACCAATGAGTTCCAGCGCAACATGGCCGATCTGCAGAAGAAGTACGACCCCAAGCGGCAGCAGATAAAGGCCCTCAGCGACGAGGTCGATGGCTTGCAGAAGCAGTTGCAGGCGCAGGGAGACAAGCTGAGCGAGGCAGAAGGCGCCAGCCGCAGCAGGGCCATCGAGGAGAAGAAAAAGCAGTTGCAGCGCTCTGTTGAGGACGCCCAGGGCGACTTCCAGAAGGAACTGCAGGAACTGTTCGCCGGTGTGGCGGGCAAAGTCGGCGAAGTGATGGATACCTATGCGCACCAGCAGGGATACACCCTGGTGGTCGACAACAGCACCAGTGAGCAGCAGGCTCCGCTGGTCCTCTATGCCGAGCAATCCACGGATATCACGAAGGCGATCATTGACGCGTACAACGTGAAGTCGGGAGTGCCGGCGCCGGCTGCCCAGCCCGCCGCGGCCCGGCCCGCCGCCAAGCCGCCCGTCGCGCACTAACGCGCAAACGGCAGCAAGCAGGACAAAGACTCCGCCGCGGCGGAGTCTTTGCTGTTTGTGCGGCCCTTGGCAGAGGGGCGGGCAAGCGCCGAAGCCCCGGGAATTCACGATTTGCCGGTTTGACGCTCCTACCCCGCCCTCCTATAATCCTTCTAGTTCCTGCTGACGTCTCCGTCCGCGTCTTTTCCTGCCTTTGCGCCATCCGGTGCAGAGCCTCCCAAGAAGGACCGTGAGGTTTCTCAGGAGGCACAGGTCTGTTTAGCGCTGAAACGCGAACGGCCACACAGGAATCCCGAAGGAGTTTTCGACTCGAATGAAGCGCTCGTTTGCACTTATCGCTATGCTGGCCTCGGGCTTGGTCCTGAGCGCCGCTGCACAAACCCCGGCCGCTCCCGCCGCAGCGCCCGCCGGACCGGCAAAGATTGCCGTCATCGCCTTCCAGGTGGCCGTGGCCCAAACCAACGAAGGCCAGCGCAACTTCGCCGACCTGCAGAAGAAGTACGATCCGAAGCGCCAGCAGCTGAAGGGGCTGAGCGATGAGGTCGACAATCTGAAGAAGCAGCTCCAGGCCCAGGGCGACAAGCTGAGCGACGCAGAACGCGCCACCCGCGCCAAGACCATCGACGAGAAGGAAAAGCAGCTCCAGCGTCAGGCCGAGGATGCCCAGAACGACTTCCAGCAGGAGATGCAGGAACTCTACAACGGCTTGGCGTCGAAGGTATATGACGTCCTGTCCGCCTACGCGCAGCAGCAGGGCTTCACGCTGGTGCTGGACGTGGCCCAGCAGCAGAACCCGGTGCTCTATGCGAGTGAATCGAGCAACATCACCAAGCCGGTCATCGATGCGTACAACGTGAAGTCGGGCGTACCGGCACCTCCGGCCGGCAGCGCGGCTCCGGCAGCACCCAAGCCGGCTCCCAAGGCTCCCGCCGCTCACTAAGGACACGGTAGTTTCAACGATGGCGAGGGTTCCGCACTGCGGAACTCTCGTTTTCGTTTTGGTGGGCTGTAGAGGAACGAATGGGTCCACTCGACAGAGCATATAACCGACTCAAAAACCAGGGCGCTCTGTGGATAAAACTGTGGATAATTTTAGCGAATCGGACAGTAATATTACCTTTTGGCACCTTGCAAGAACCCGCGCCGTTCTGTTAGAAAGAACAACTCCTTATTTATCAATCGATAATTAGCGCCAAAATCGGCTCACCGCCGGATTGAACCAGGCGGGGCGCATCCTCGTGCTTACGAGGGTTATCCACAGACGCATATGAACGTAACGTGACCTGGTTTTGCGCAGCCCGCCCAGAGGCCGCTATTTTTGCGCGTCCTCGCCGATCCGGAGCACGGCCAGGAAGGCTTCCTGGGGAATATCGACCTTGCCGATGCGCTTCATGCGCTTCTTGCCTTCCTTCTGCTTCTCCAGCAGCTTGCGCTTGCGGGAGATGTCACCGCCGTAGCACTTGGCCAGGACGTTTTTGCGCAGGGCGGCAACAGTCTCGCGGGCCACGATCTTGGCGCCAATGGCCGCCTGGATGGCTACTTCGAACTGCTGGCGGGGGATGAGCTCGCGCATCTTTGAAACCAGCAGCTTGCCGCGCTCGTAGGCCGCGTCGCGGTGCACGATGATAGAAAGCGCGTCCACCGGTTCGCCGCTGACCAGAATATCCATCTTGACCATCGGAGAAACCCACTCTCCGGCCAACTGGTAGTCGAGCGAGGCATAACCGCGGGAGATGGACTTGAGGCGGTCGTAGAAGTCGAGCACGATCTCGTTCAGCGGCAGCTCGTAGGTGAGCAACACCCGGGTCGAGGTCACATACTCGAAGTTCAACTGCTTGCCGCGCTTCTCCTCGACCAGCTTGAAGATGCCGCCGACATATTCCTCGTTGGTGAGGATCTTGGCGGTGATGACCGGCTCGCGGATCTCGGTGATGTTGGACGGGTCGGGCCAGCGGGAGGGATTGTCGACCTCCAGCTTGCTGCCGTCGGTGAGAGTGATGTGGTAACGCACGCCGGGGGCGGTGGTGATCAGGTCCAGCTCGTACTCGCGCTCCAGGCGCTCCTGGATGATCTCCATGTGCAGCAGGCCGAGGAAGCCGCAGCGGAAGCCGAATCCGAGAGCCTCGGAACTTTCCGGTTCGAAGAAAAACGAGGAGTCGTTGAGGCGCAGCTTTTCGAGAGCGTCGCGGAGCAGGGTGTGCTCGTGCGAGTCCACGGTGTAGAGGCCGGCGAAAACCATCGGTTTGATGTCTTCAAAGCCGGGCAACTGGGTCAAGGCGGGGCGCGCGACTTCGGTGACGGTGTCGCCGATTTTGGTGTCGCTGACCGTCTTGATGGTGGCGGCGAAGAAACCGACCTCTCCGGCGCGCAACTCGGCAATCTCCACCGGCTTGGGCATGAGCACGCCCATGGACTCGACTTCGAAGGATTTGCCGTTGGACATGAGGCGAATGCGCTGGCCCTTGCGCATGACTCCCTGCATGACGCGCACGAGGACGATGACGCCGCGATAGGCATCGAACCAGGAGTCGAAGATGAGGGCCTGCAGAGGGGCTTCCGGGTCGCCTGTAGGGGGCGGCAGGCGGTGGACGATGGCTTCCAGCACATCGGCTACGCCTACGCCGGTTTTGGCGCTCACGGCAAGGGCGTCGGTGGCATCCAGTCCGACAGCCTTTTCGATGGCTTCCTGGGTACGCAGAATGTCCGCCGAGGGCAGGTCGATCTTGTTAATGACGGGAATGATTTCCAGGCCGTGGTTGATGGCGAGATAAGCATTGGCCAGGGTCTGGGCTTCCACGCCCTGTGTGGCGTCGACCACCAGCAGGGCGCCCTCGCAGGATGCCAGGGAGCGCGAGACCTCATAACTGAAGTCCACGTGGCCCGGGGTGTCGATCAGGTTGAGCTGGTAGGTATTGCCATCTTTGGCCTTGTACATCATGCGCACGGCGTGGGCCTTGATGGTGATGCCGCGTTCACGCTCGAGGTCCATATCGTCGAGAATCTGCGCCTGCATCTCGCGGCCGGTGACCGAGCCGGTGAACTCGAGCAGACGGTCGCTGAGCGTCGACTTGCCGTGGTCGATGTGGGCGATGATGGCGAAATTTCGGAGGAAGCGTGCGTCCATGGGGGGCCTGGCGGAGGGCGATAAGCGCCGCAGTGCGCGCGTCGCCTCCATGGCATAGCTTATCATCGGCGTAGTGCCTCTTGCGGCCTCAAGGCAACGGGCAACTGCATACCTCATGAGCAATAACTGGATTCGGTACCGATTTCCTTGCTGCGCGTTGCTGGCTCTCTCGATCGCCGGCTGCACTCCCTCCACCCCTACCACCGAGGCGGGAGAGCAGCCGCAGGCCACTGCGCCTGCTTTGGCGCCCACCGCGCCTTCCACGCAGGCGACCGATGCAAGCCAGCAGCTCACGGCTCAGCAGCGTCGCGTGCGCGCGCTGATTCAACAGGTGGACCAGGCCTATGCCCGCGGCGAGGCAGACTACCGCAAGGGGAAGCTTCCCGAAGCCAAGATCGAGTTCGATCGCTCCGTGGACCTGATGCTGATGAGCGGCATCGCCATCAAGAGCGATCCGCAGTTGCAGGAAGAGTTCGACCGCATTGTGGATGGGGTGAACGCGCTGGAGATGGAAGCGCTGAAACAGGGCAACGGATTTGTGCCCAAGGAAGAGCCGACGCCGGCGGATGTGGCCAGCGATGTGACGTTCGAAGTGGACCCGAACTTTGTGGCCAAGGCCAAGGCCGACCTGGCGACGACCAAGTCAGATCTTCCGCTGGTGGTGAACGACTATGTGGCCGCCTACATCAACTTTTTTGCGAATACGCAGAGGGGCCACAACACGCTGCTGCACTCGTTCCAGCGGGGCGGCCGCTACCGGGCGATGATTCAGCGGGTGATGGGTGAAGAAGGCGTGCCGCAGGATTTGATTTACCTGGCGGTTGCCGAGTCGGGCTTCAATCCGAGGGCCGTCGGCCCCGCAACCAGGTCCGGCGGCAGGGCCGGGGGTATGTGGCAGTTTATGCCGCAGGGCAACTATGGGCTGGTGCGCAATTCGTATGTAGACGAGCGCTTCGATCCGGAGAAATCCACGCGCGCTTACGCGCGCTACATGAAGTTTATTTACGGCCAGTTGGGCGACTGGTACCTCTCGATGGCGGGCTACGACTGGGGCTCGGGCAATGTGCAGCGCGCGGTGCAGAAGACCGGCTATGCGGATTTCTGGGAGCTGTACAAGCGGAACAATCTGCCCGTCGAAACCAAAAACTACGTGCCGGAAATTCTGGCTGCGATCATCATCGCCAACCACCCGACGCAGTACGGGTTCGACGACATCACGCTCGATCCCCCGGTTTTGACCGATACGGTGACGATCAACTACCAGGTGGATCTGCGGCTGGTGTCGGACATTGTGGGCGCGCCGATGGATGAGATGGTGGCGTTGAACCCCAGTCTGCTGCGGTTCGTGACGCCGCCCGACGGCCCGTTCGATCTGCATCTTCCTGCCGGCACGGCGACCTTGTTCGAGCAGCGCATCGCGGCGATTCCGGAGAGCAGGCGCAACGGATGGCGCTATCACCGCGTGGCGGCGGGCGACACGCTGGCCTCTGTGGCGCATGAGTATCGCGTGAACGTAGCCGACCTGGCGGCGGCCAATGAGCTGCGCGAGAGCGATGAAGTGAAGGGCGTGGAAGCGCTGGTGATTCCGCAGGCTGCGGCCGCGGCGCCTTCGTCGCGCACCATTCTCTATACCGCGCACAAGGGCGACACGCTGGTCACGATTGCGGATCGCTTCGGCGTATCGCTGGATCAGTTGCGGCGCTGGAACAAAATGACCGGCATCAAGGTGACGCCGGGACGCCGGTTGCATGTCGGCGAGACCGCGAATGTGGCCAGGGTTGCGACGGCGCACGGGCATCGGCGCGGTGAAGCGCAGGCCAGCGCAACGAGCCCGGAACCCGCGTCAACAGCGGGGAACGGGTCCAAGCGCAGGTCCCGTTCTTCCGCCAAGAAGAGCGGCGCAGCGGCGGAGAAAAAGGAAACTGCGAAGAGCTCCGAGCCCACCGCACCTGCGAGAAAAGGCGCTGCTTCCGATGGGAAAAAAGCGCACGTTGCGAAGCCTGGCGCGCATGCAAAGTCCCACGCGCGGAAACAAAAATAGGCAGGCATCTCATTACACACTTGTCATTTGATGGTCTTTGCGTGCAAGCTATTGCTACAATAGCTTCCGCGCGTGGAACGCAATTGTCCGCCGCGTGAAGAGAAACGCGAACAAGTGCAGCGGCAAGCCGCTGGAGGCAATGGGATGGAAGAAGTGTTCCGGATGTACGCGATGAGCGACGGCGAACCAAACACTGAACCGGAAGAGCTGGACCCCGATCACGACAACGACGACTTTGAAGAAGATGAAGAAGTTGAAACCTCCAGTGTGCTGACCTCCTCGGATGACGATGAGGGAGTAGCTGAGGAGACGGTGTTAGTGATCGTGGAAGAGCCCGTATCGAAGCCGGCGGTGAAGAAGGCAACGAAGAAAAAGTCCGCCGCAAAGAAGGCTGCCAAGAAAGTTCCTGCGAAGAAGGCTCCTGAAAAGAAGGCTCCTGCGAGGAAAGCAGCCGCGAAAAAGGTTGTGGTCAAGAAGGCCGCAAAGAAGTCCGCCGGAAAGAAGAGCAGTCCTGGCGCAAAGGGCGGAAAGGCTGTGGCCAAGAAGGCCGCGGCTGGCAAGCGCGCCAGCAAACCCACCAAACGAGGTAATCCGTTGGCAGTTAAGAAGGCAGCAAAGAAGGCGCCCGCCAAGAAGGCAGCAGTGAAGAAAGCTCCTGTCAAGAAGGCTCCGGCGAAGAAGGCAGTGGCCAAGAAGGCACCGGCAAAGAAGGTTGTTGCCAAGAAGGTTGTTGCCAAAAAGGCACCTGCGAAAAAGGCCCCGGCGAAGAAGGCAGCCGCCAAGAAGGCCGTTGCAAAGAAGGCCCCTGCGAAAAAGGCAACCAAGTAGCAGCGGCATCTTGTAGTTCAAGGCAAGCAAAAGAGCCCGGCTTCACGCCGGGCTTTTTTGCGTCTGGACGCAGGGTGGATTCGCGATGCACGTGTGTGGAACCGCTGCAGTGGTGCGCTATCTGGCCGCGGACTCGGGAGCGAGTTGCGCCAGATGCCAGCGCTGATGGCGGAGGTAGTCCTCGATGAGAAAACGCAACGAAACCGGAGCATCGTCACCGACCGCGCAGCTTGCTTCAAGCCGTTCGGCGGGAATGCGGTCAACCACGGCGGCGAGGATCTCGTGTTCCACTTGCCACCAGCGCAGCAGCGTGGGCCACGGCTGCTGGGCATAGCCATGGGCGGCCACCCAGGGCTCCTGTGCGTAGTTCGGGCCGGCAAAACTTCCATCTGTGGCGGCACGGACAAAGCGCTGGCGGTTATTGGTAGCCGAGTCGAGCAGATGACCGACGATCTGCTTGCGGGTCCATCCGCCGGCGCGCCAGGGCGTATCCGCGAGCTCTGGCGGAAGGGAAAGCAGCACGGTGTGAAGCGCGTCCAGTTCCGTGCGGAATTGCTGGGCAAGCCGGGTGGGCATAGAGTTCTCCATCGACGCAGGACCCATTGCACAAATTGCGTCGTGTGAGCCCTTGCAATCTGGACTGTAATGCTTCGGTGGTGCAAATGGAAAGGCCCCGGGGTGCGGGGCCTTTCAGCATGTGGAGGGAGAAAATCACTTCTCCGCTTGCGGCTGGGCAACGCCTGGATTGACAGGCGGTTTTACGGAGTTCGGGACCACGGGAGGCCTGACCGAATCCCGGGTCCCAGTGGCGGGTGGCTTCACAGAGAGACTGGAGAGGGCCGCAAGCACGGCGGGGGAATGGGTGGAGGGGTCCACCGAGGTCCAGACCTGGGCGATGTTGCCTGCCGGATCGATGAGGAAAGTGTTGCGCTTGGCGATCTTGATGACGCCCATATTGCTCAACGATCCGTAGGCATCGGCCACGGTATGTTCGGTATCGGCGAGCAGGTGGAAGGTAAGTCCTTCCTTGGTGCAGAAACTCTGGTGGCTTGCGGCGGAGTCTTCACTGACGCCCAGGATCACCGCATTCTTCGCCTCGTACTGGCTGAGGTCGCGCTGAAAGTTGTGGGCCTCGATGGTGCAGCCGGGGGTTGCATCCTTGGGGTAGAAGTAGAGAACGACCCACTTGCCGTGGTAGCTTCCGAGCGAGATTTGCGAACCATCCTGGGATGGAAGCGTGAAGGTGGGAGCAACTTGGCCAGCAGTGGGCACCGTAGTATTGGCGGCTCGAACGGTGACGAGCGAAACCGCGACCACAACGACCGCGGCGAGGATAAACAGAATGGACGTTCTCACGACAGACCTCCTGAAGACAGGGAGTAGGGAGTAGGGAACAGGGAACAGGGAACAGGGAGTAGGGAATAGGGGTTAGGAAGCACAGAATCGGCAACAGGGAAAATTTGCGGGCAAACTCTGAGGGGAAAAGTTCTCGCATCAAGAAAACGCACTTTGATTTCTGTTGCCTCTTTCCTGTTCCCTGTTCCCTATTCCCTGTTCCCTGTTCTCCGTTCCCTGCTTCTCGCCCTTAGTATCAGCGCGAGACGGCCACGATGGCAATGCCCGAATGGGCGGCACGCTCGATCAGCTTGACGCGATCAAAAAGCAGGGTGCGGCCGGCCTCGACGGAGAGGCAACTGGCGCCGGCTCGGATCATGGCCTCGACCGTGGCGATGCCGACGACCGGCACATCGAAGCGCATGTCCTGATTGGGTTTGGCAACCTTCACGACGGTCAGGCGACGCCCCAGGGTGGAGGCGGCGGCATCGGGAGCGTCCTCAAGGGAGCCCATCAGCAGGCCGGCGCGCTCGATGGCCGCATCGGTGCCTTCCATGGCCTCGACGGCCACGCAGGCTTGCGCAGCGACGACCACCGTCTGACCAATGTCGAAGGCGGCCACGGCGCGGGCCACGCCCAGGCCGTACTCGATGTTCTTGCGCTCTTCCTCGTCGGGGGCGCGCTCGGTCAGGACGCCTTCCTGGGCCAGAAGAGGCTCCAGGAAAGTGGTAGAGCTGATTAGTTCGATCCCCTCGTCACCCAGGACTTTGGCCACTGCGCCCAGGAGCATGTCGGTGGAGCGGTTGCGCAGGTTGAGCAGCAGCTTGGCCAGGCGCCAGTCAGGGCGGATGGAAGAGAAGATCTGCTTGTGCTTGACCTGGCCGGCCATGACGGCCTTCTGGACGCCCTGCTTGCGGAAGTAATCGATGAGCCGCGAGAGTTCGCCCAGGGAGAGCCATTGGACGGTGATGCCGGGGTCCGCCTGGGCGCGGCGGTCGATCTCGGCATCGGTTTCTTCGCGGATGGCGGCGACCACCACGGGCAGGCCCTGGGCGCGCGCCGCATCGAGAAGGAGAAACGGAAAGCGGCCGTTGCCGGCGATGAGGCCGAGCTTCATGATTACTTGATGACCCCGCGATGACTGCGCTCGATGAAGGCGGCGAGGATGGCGGCGTCTTCGCCTTCCATCAGCTTGATCTTTTCCAGAGCCTGCGTGGTATTCATCTTGGACGCCACCAGCAGGCGGAAGGCCTTGTGCAGGCACTCCAGCCGCTCCGGCGAGAAGCCGCGGCGCGTCAATCCAACTTTGTTGATGCCGAAGGCCTTGTTTTCCCGCCGCGCCGAGGTGAGCGAGAAGGGCAGCACGTCCTGAGTGACGATGGTGCCGCCGCCGATGAAGGCATATTGGCCGACGGAACAGAACTGGTGGACGGGGCAGAAGGCGCCGACGCTGGCGTAGTCCTCGATGGTGACGTGGCCGGCGAGGGTGGCGCAGTTGGCCAGGATGCAATGACTGCCGACCTGGCAGTCGTGGCCGATGTGCGCGTAGGCCATGAGCAGGTTGCCGGAGCCAAGGCGGGTGATGCCGCTGCCGTGATGGGTGCCGCGGCTGATGGTGACGCTCTCGCGGATGGTGTTGTCGTCGCCGATCTCCACCTGGGTGGGCTCGCCGCCGTATTTCAGATCCTGCGGAGCGACGCCGATGGCGCAGAAAGGGTGAAAGACGTTGCGGGCGCCGATGCGGGTGTGGCCGTCGAGGACCACGTGGGAGATGAGGGTATTGCCCTCGCCCAGAACGACATCAGGACCGATGGTGCAAAAGGGGCCGACGGTGCAGGAGTCCGGGAGTACCGCCCCGGGCGCGACAATGGCGCTGGGATGAATGCTCACTCCGCGACCACTGCTTCCGTTGCTGAGACGGTGTCTGTGGGCGCTGTCGGGGCCTCAGGCGCGGCCGGCTGCGTTTCACGCACCCTCGGGACCACCATGCAGGTGAGGGTGGCCTCGCAGGCCAGTTTGCCGTCGATGTAGGCCTTGCCTTCCATGCGTCCGGCGCGGGGCCGGAACGACAGCACGTCGACCTCAAGGCGCAACTGGTCTCCGGGTACAACGGAGCGGCGAAACTTGGCGCGCTCGATGCCGGTGAAGACCACCAGTTTCTTTTCGCGGTCGGGGAGCTCGGCCATGATGATGATGGCGCCGGCCTGGGCCATGGCTTCAACCACCAGCACGCCGGGCATGATGGGGAAACCGGGAAAGTGGCCCTGGAAGAACGGCTCGTTGATGGTCACGTTCTTGATGGCTACCACGCGTTTGGCGGGCTCGAACTCGATGATGCGGTCGAGCAGCAGAAACGGGTAGCGGTGGGGCAGGAAATTCATGATTTCCTGGATGTCGAACGTCATTCTGTGGCTCCAGACAGCGCAGGGCGTGGCCGCTTCGCGCTCTCAGGATTATAAATCCGCGGTCAGTGGACAGTGGACAGTG
>Ga0255352_1001636_pt1 | contig 10722 bp, 10 predicted proteins | sample HBST0metaG_FD_189939 | JGI IMG/M metagenome (GOLD analysis project Ga0255352, IMG submission 189939) | Peat soil microbial communities from Stordalen Mire, Sweden - H.B.S.T0 | ecosystem: Environmental > Terrestrial > Soil > Wetlands > Peat | place: Sweden: Norrbotten County, Stordalen Mire...
TACGCCACCTGTCGCAGGCTTGCCGCCCTCGGAGGGTTCAGCGGGGGCAACCGCTGCCGGCCGTGGAGCGTCCACCGCAGCAGCGTCATGGGTAAGGTTTGGGCTCTGCGCGCGACTATAACCCGCTACGAAAAAGACCAGCGCAAAGATGGCTTGCCTCGCTCGAATAGCGGGGAGCGGAATAGCACGGCGCAGAACCCAGTTCGAATGCGTCCGATCGGCGCAAAACTGCAACGGAATTTTCACGGTTGACTTCAACTCGCATTATTAGACGCCACCCCGCCCATTTGCCGTTACAGACGGTCGCACTAAACCGAAACGGGAAAAAAATCCTTCTGTATGCGATACTCAAAAGCGGTATGTATAAAAGGATTGTTCTTAAACTTTCGGGTGAAGCCCTGGCCGGAGAGCGCGGATTCGGCCTTGATACGGATAAAGTCTCTGAACTGGCCGCGGAAATCGAAGAGATTCACTCGCTCGACATTGAGATCGGCATCGTCGTCGGTGGCGGCAACATCTTCCGCGGCGTAGCCACACAGGCCAAGGAGATGGACCGGGTTTCGGCCGACAGCATGGGTATGCTGGCCACCGTCATCAACGCCATCGCCTTGCAGGACGCACTCGAAAAACGGGACGTGCAGTGCCGCGTGATGAGCGCCGTCGTCATGAACCAACTCGCCGAACCCTACATTCGCCGCCGTGCCGTGCGGCACCTGGAAAAGGGCCGCGTGGTGATCTTTGCCGCCGGCACTGGAAACCCGTACTTCTCTACCGACACGGCCGCCAGCCTGCGCGCCATGGAGATCAAGGCCGACGTGCTGCTGAAGGGCACCAAGGTCGGCGGCATCTACACGGCCGACCCGGTCCTCGACAAGACCGCCGTCAAGTACGAGACCATCTCCTACATGGAGATTCTGCAAAAGGGCCTGAAGGTCATGGATCTGACCGCAGTTAGCCTATGCAAAGACAACAATCTGCCTATGGTTGTGTTTAACATGAACGAGCCGGGCAACATCAAACGGGTCGTTTTGGGCGAAAAGATCGGCTCTCTGGTCACGGCCTAGAGTACGTTCTGCCTATAGCATTTTCGGAATGGGTGTAGACCGAAAGCACGAGGCTAAGTGGCTTTTTCCTCAAGAAAAAGCCACCTTGCACGCCGTTCAAAAAGTCTGCGTGTATTCCGAAAATGCTCTTGAAATTTCAGGGAAGGAACCAGCCCGCCAGCTCCGGGCCGCAGCCGCCGCGAGCGGCCAATCACGTGTCGAATCAACCTACGGAAATGCGCAAACCAGCACGTTTGCAGGCCCTCACCGGCCTGCGCTGCTTTGCCGCGATCAATGTTGTTCTCTTCCATTTCTCGAACCCGCAGTGGTTCGGTGCGCTGGCCCCGGTCGTCAATGCCGGTTATGCTTCGGTCAGCTATTTCATTCTGCTTTCCGGCTACGTACTGGCCTATAACTACAACGAGCGCGCCCGCAATGGCCAGCTCGACCGGCGCCGCTTCTGGGAGGCTCGCTTCACCCGCCTCTACCCGATCTATCTGCTCAGCCTGCTGCTGAGCTACAACATGATCAAGCTGGAGTGGGGTGCGCACACCCACGGCTGGTTCTGGGCAGGCTGCGTGCTGACGCCGCTGCTGCTGCAGGGCTGGTTCGGCCCCATCGCCACCTTCCTGAACACCCCGGCCTGGACCATGTCCGCCGAAGCCTTCTACTATTTTCTCTTCCCGTGGATGGCCAAGTGGAAGGCCCCCAAGAGCATGGGTTCGCATCTGCGGAAGATGTTCGGCGTCTGGATGCTGGGCCTGATTCCCGGCGTGCTCTACATCGTCTGCAATCCCGATGGCGTGGCACACCCGGACCGCTGGACCGTCGCCCCTTGGCTGCAGATGCTCAAATACACGCCGCTGCCGCACTTCGCCAGCTTCATCTTCGGCGTGCTGCTGGCGGATCTGGACCGCATGGTCGACCGCACCAGCAGCCTGCGCCTTTACCTGGGCCTCGGCGGCTTCACCTCGATCTTCTTCCTGCTCTGGCTGGGCAGTTCGGTGCCTTACGCCATCATTCACGACGGGCTGTTGATGCCGCTGTTCGCCTGCGTGGTTCTGGGACTGGCCGGCCACAACTGGCTCTCGTCGATCATCGGCTGCCGGCCGCTGGTCTTCGTCGGAGAGGGCAGCTACTGCCTTTATCTGCTGCACTTCAATCTGTGGAATCTGGTCCACAACTCGGGCGTGCTCCAGTTCACCGGCCTGATCCGCTTCGATCCCTGGCTGAGCTACGTGCTCATGATCGCCCTTGCCCTCGGCTGCATGTACTTCATCGAAAAGCCGGCGCAGAAGGTGCTGCGCTCCTGGCTGAACATCTGGCGATAAGCCCGTTTTACATCAACGACGAAAGGCGCAGCCCACGGGCTGCGCCTTTCGTCGTGCTCTCGCAGAGCGCACTAAGCGTCAGCGGCAATACAGCACGGCGGAGGGAGCATGGACCTTCAGGTCCATGAAATTGGAAGCCTCTCCATCGCAGGGCCTTCAGGCCCGGAACTCCTCCGAGGCTAAAGCATTTTTCCAATTGGTGTAGAGCGAAAGCAGGATGCCGAGTGGCTTTTTCCTTAAGAAAAAGCCACCTTGCACGCCACTCAACACTGCACGCGTATTGGAAAAATGCTCTAAAGCCTTCTTTTCTCCACCTCATTTCATGGGCCTGAAGGCCCCTGCTCCTTCCACAAAAAAGCCGCCCGGTCGCAAAATTGCGCGGCCAGACGGCTTGCCACAGAAAAGAAAAACTTACCCGCGAATCGTGGCCAGCGCCGCTTCCAGGCTTGCCGCATCCTCCACATTGGCCGTCTTCAGTTCCTTGTCGATCTGCCGCAGCAGGCCGCAGAGCACCTTGCCCGGGCCAACCTCAACGTACAGATCGGCTCCGGCGGCCTTCAGCGCACCGACGCAATCGACCCAACGCACCGCACCGGTCACCTGGCGGGTCAGTGCGTCCTGGGCCTCGGCGGCGGTCTTCACCAACCCGCCCGTCACGTTGGCCGCCACCGGAATCTTCGGCTCGTGCAACGCCAACCCCGCCAGCACCCGCGCCACCTCTTCCTGTGCCGGTTGCATCATCGAGCAATGGAAGGGAGCGCTGACCGGCAACATCACCGCGCGCCGCGCACCCCTGGTCTTCAGCACCGCCGAAGCCTTCTCGACCGCCGCCAGAGCACCCGAGATCACCGTCTGCGCGGTCGAATTCAGATTCGCCGCCGCCACCGTCAATCCCGTCTCTCGGGAAACCTCGGCGCAGACCTCAGCCACCGTCGCCACGTCCAGCGACAACACCGCCGCCATCGCGCCCTCGCCCGCCGGAACCGCCTGCTGCATGGCGCGACCGCGCGCCTTCACCGCCCGCACCGCATCGGCAAAGGAGAGGGTTCCCGCCGCCACGTGCGCCGACCACTCGCCCAGCGAATGGCCCGCGGCCAGCGCCGGCTCCACGCCCTGCTCGGCCAGCACGCGCGCTGCGGCCACGCTCACCGTCAAAATTGCCGGCTGCGTGTTTTCGGTCAGTTTCAACTGATCTTCGGGCCCCTCAAAGCAGAGCTTCGAAAGAGAAAATCCCAGAGCCTCGTCGGCCTCGGCAAAGGTCTGCTTGGCCACGTGAAAACGCTCGGACAGTTCCCGGCCCATACCCACGGCCTGCGAACCCTGCCCAGGAAAAAGAAAGGCAATTTTAGCTGTCATTTCAGATGAAATTGTACCCTGCCTGCCTTGGCGGCAGTTTTTTCGGCTTGCGTAAAAGGGCATTCCGCAGGGCCTGTACGGGCTGCGGAAGAACTCGACGGCAAACAGGTTAAAAGGGCACGGCTTCAGCCGGGCCGTAAATGCCAAGGCGCGCCCTTCCCAATCGACACGAGCGTCGAGTTTGCGCTGGCCGCTGAAATGCAACCGCAGGTCCTTCGACTCACCACCCCCAAGCTGAAAAACGCTTGGGGCCCCGTTCGCTCAGGATGACATGCTCATTATTTATCAATTGCTTGTGTCTACATTTGTGCTTGTGTCTACATTTGCAGATCGATGTGCTCTGGCCGCCGATACACGTATCTAACACCAACAGCCAGAAGCAAATAGACAACCGCTAAAAACTAGAAGCTGCCTTTCAGAAGCTACCTTTCAGTTCCAGCGCTTCTTGTCGTTCTGCTCGTCGTCGATCCGCTTGCCGTAGCCGTCCAGATGGATGGTCTTGCCCTGCGAACGCATGTAGACCTCGAACTTGCGCCCGGCCCGCCGCCGCTTCCAGCGGTAATAGCTGTTCACCAGCCTGAACCAGCGCTCGCTGATCCAGTAACCAACGCCTCGCTGCGGAGCCAGCCACAGGAACAGAAGCGCCGCCGCCGCGCCGCCCAGCTCGGCCACGGCATAAATCCGCTGCCGGCTGAAGAGCATGGCGAGAGACACAAGTCCATATATGACAGCGATATAGCGAGCCTTGATGCCAATCGTAAAAAAGAGCAGAAACTCCATATCGCCGTGCAAGACGCCGAAGACTACCAGCAAGCCGAAGAGGCCGCCGAAGCAGCCGTAGAGCGGCACGAAGCCCGCGCCATAGCCCATCTCGTTGGCGAGGACAAAGATCGCCACGGCCGAGAAGGCCGCGCCCAATACCGAAGCGGCATAGACACCAAAGATCCAGCCTGGACGGTGGTACTCTTCAAGGAAGCCCATCAGAAACCAGAGCGAGAGCAGCTCCATCAACGTGCTGCCGATGCCCAGGTGTACAAAGCTGTAGGTCAGTGGCTGCCAGAGCGCGCCGTGCAAAAAGGACGGCGGCTCAAGAGCCATCTGCAGCACCAGATCGCCACCCGTCTCGCGCGCGGCCAGCGTCCCCAGCGCGAGCACAAAATACGCCGCCAGGTTCAGCAGGATCAGCCTTCGAGTTACGCCCCGAAAGGCCGGAAAGGAAAACGGACTTGAGCCCCATCTATGCATCGTTGGTATTCAGGGTACATGGTGCGGCTTTTGGCTGTCATGCGACTTTCACGCCATCCGGAACAGGTTTTCCATTCTGGCTCTTGACCTCGGCACGCATTCTCCCTAAAACTAGCGATGACACACTGCAAAATCTTTGCATTTTGATCTTTGCATTTTTGCTGGCCGAGGGATTGAGTGAAAAAGCAATCGGAACAACGAGAGGAGGCTGCCGTGCACAACTGCCCCGAATGCGATACCGAATTGAACATCAATGTCGAAGAGGTTGAAGAGGGTGACGTCGTCACCTGTGAGGAGTGCGGCGCCGAGTATGAGATTGTCGCTATCGACCCCGTCGAACTGTCCCGCCTCGACGAGGACTACGATGAGGAAGAAGGCCTCTTCGACGAAGAGGACGAGGAGGAAGAAGAGTGAAACACAACAAGGCTGGTTGGATAGCCTGTGTAGCCCTTTCTGCAGGAGTGTTCTTTTCGCCGTCGGCGGCCGTTGCGCAGTTCTTTGGACCGCAGCAGTCATCACAGCCACCACAACAGACGCCTGTCCCGACCCAACGCACCGTCACCGGAACCGTGTTTGACGCGGGCGACAAGCCGCTGATTGGTGTCACCGTATTTCTGAAAAATCTGAAGACCAAATCGATCCGCAGCTTCACCTCGGCGGAAAAGGGGCATTACTACTTCGCTCAGGTCAGCAAGAGCGACGACTTCGAACTCTGGGCCGAACAAGACGGCAGAAAGAGCACGGTGAAAACCGTCAGCTCGTGGGACAGCCGCACACAGTTCGTCAGCGATCTCAAGATCAAGTAATTTTTCGTATGCAGACAGAAAAGCGGCGCTTCCCTTCTCGGAAAGCGCCGCTTTTCTGTCTGCCTGGAAGGCGCTCTACCCTTCGAGCTTTTTCGTTACCAGTTCGTTGAGCAGCGCCGGATTGGCCTGTCCCTTGGTGGCCCTCATCGCCTGACCGACGAAGAACCCGGCCAGCGTCTTTTTGCCCGCCCGATACTGCTCCACCTGCTTGGGGTTGGCGGCAACAAGATCTTCGATGATCTTTTCGAGCGCCGAGGTATCGCTGATCTGCTCGGGCTTCTCCCGCGCGTAGACCGCGCCGAAGTCTTCGCGTTTTTCAAAGCATACGTCGAACAACTGCTTGAGCTGCTTCGAGCTGATCTTGTTGTCTTCAAGCAGATCGGCGGCCTGCACAATGCCATCCATCGAGACCGGCGATTGATCGGGCGAAAGGTCGAGCGCCTTCAGTCGGCCACCAATCTCATTCACCAGCAGGTTCGCAAATCTCTCCGGGTTCTTCGTCTTCTTCGCGCTCGCTTCGAACTCGTTTGCGGAAGAGATCGTGGCGGTCACAATGGTGGCGTTTGCCGACGACAAACCGTACTCCGCAATCAGTCGCGCTCGGCGCGGCACGGGCAGCTCCGGTATGTTTTTCCTGGTCGCCTCAACAAGGTCGTGGGAGACCACCAGCGGCGGCAGATCCGGCTCCGGGAAGTAGCGATAATCGTGCGCCTGTTCCTTCGAGCGCATCGAGTAGGTGCGGTTCTCGTTCGGGTTCCACAGCCGCGTCTCCTGCAGGATGGCCGTGCCCTGTTCGACCAACTCCACCTGCCGCTCGATTTCGTACTGCACCGCCTCACGCACATGGCGGAAGCTGTTCAGGTTCTTGATCTCGACCTTGGTGCCGAGCTTCTCCGCGCCCATCGGACGAACGCTGACATTCACATCGCAGCGCAGCGAACCCTCTTCCATGTTGCAGTCGGAGACGCCGCAGTAGAGCACGATCTCTCGCAGCCGCGTCACGTACTCCCAGGCCTCGTCGGGGGTGCGCATGTCCGGCTCGGAGACGATCTCCACCAGCGGCGTGCCGCAACGGTTCAGGTCGAGCGAGGTGTGCGTGGCCGAGTCGGCCAGCCCGTCGTGAATGCTCTTGCCCGCGTCCTCTTCCATGTGCAGGCGCGTAATGCCAATCCGCTTCATGCTGCCGTCGGGCGTAGGCACATCGATCCAGCCGTGCTCGGCCAGCGGCTTGTCGAACTGCGAAATCTGATAGCCCTTGGGCAGGTCGGGATAAAAATAATTTTTGCGCGCGAAGATCGACCGCTCGCGCACCTGGCAGTTCAACGCCAGCGAGGCCAGCGTGGCGAACTCAACCGCCTGCGCGTTGAGCACCGGCAGCGCGCCGGGCAGCCCGAGACAGACCGGGCAGACGTTGGTGTTCGGCTCCGAGCCGAAATGGTTTGCGCAACCGCAAAACGCCTTGGTCGCGGTCAGCAACTGCACATGCACTTCGATGCCGATCACCGGCTCGTACTTGGCCAATATCTCAGAGGAAATCGCTGCTGCGGGCATACTAGGATTTTAGCGCGAGAGGATCGGATCGGCGGTGGGAGTTGTGCTACGGCCCTTACTGTTCCGTATTTGGTTCACTGTTTTCCGCCGGGTCGCTTTCCGCTTTTCTCTTCCATCCAAGAAAGATCACGGATTCAATTCTGATCTGACTGGTCAGCAAGATTCCCGGTCCGTCGATTTCGATCTCCGATTCATTTCCATCCTCGTTTTGCACGATCCACGAGGCATTCTCGAGAAACAGCGTCGACTCTGCAGCTTCATCGGAGTAATCACTCAGCCACCCCATTACACTGCGGCCATCCGCAAGGCTGACCTGCACGAAGCCTCCGGTTCTTTGAAAGACATCGTTCCAGACCGAACTTCTTGCGGTCCTTTCCGTCACACCTATCCAGCGAAAAAACGACAACAGCCAGTCGTGATTGATGTTGGCCGCATACAAAACCGACAACACGATGGCGCACAAGGCCAACGTGCCCAGATGCCCCCAGTGAATCAACACCTGATAGAGATCCGCACTCGAAGAATGAACGCTTTGCCAGTGAACCGGGAAGGTATTGCCGAACAGAGGCAGGGTCACCACATAAAGAATCAGGCTGAACAAGAGGGCTTCGACAACCTTGTCCAGCTCAGTCTGCTTGCGGCGCACAGCAAGCATCTGCACCAGATACGCGCAGGCAAATCCCGGCAGAAGCACGAGCAGCACACTCAGAGCTTCCACTTTGTCAGGCATGGTTAACCTCTTGCGCTATTTATTTTTGGCGTTATTTTTCGCGGGAACGGGAACCGGCTTAGGGCGGATGGCATCCGGAGGCACGGAGGATTTGAAACTCCCATCCCGACCAAAAACTGGTTTGCTATCCATGGCACATACGGGACTCTTCGTTGAAGATGAATTCGATGCCATCATGACAGCCTCCTGTATGCATTATCAAGTAAGCCAATGAATTTTCGCCACCATTTTCTTCTTCTTGCTTCTACTGCCTCGACCGCAAATAGCGAATCACCTTCCAGCGCTCGCTCTCGGCCAGCCCCGCCCAACTCGGCATCCCGTCGTTCGCATCGCCCTGGCGCAGGAACCACTCCACGTCGCCATCGGTGGTCTTCCGCAACCGACCGCCCAACAGCACCGGAGCCTTGCCCGTCGCATGGCAGCTTGCGCAACGATATTCGTAGATCGCGCGACCTTCGTCGACCGCCTCGGGCCGGTCGGCCCATGGATTCAGGCGCGCATGGTCGGCCGCCGGCACATGCTCCCAGCGATGCGCCAGATACTCGGCCACCGAAGCGCCAAAGATCGCATAGAGTCCGCTGACCGCCACCAATGCCCAGCCGCGTACAGCGCGACCGGCAAACAGCGCGGCCAGAAACACGATCGCCGCCATCGTCACCAAAGCCGAGACCAGCAGCGGCCGGTCAAAGCGCCAACGCGTGAAAAAGATGCCGAGCGCGGTGGGAATCGTTGCCTGAATCATCATCGAGCCGGAGATGTTCGCGAGCGCCAGCCGCAGCTTGCCTTGCCGCACCCAGATCACCGCGTTCATCGTCTCCGGTAACTCGGTTGCCACCGGGCTCAGCAGCAGCGCCGTCAGTTGCGGCGGCAGGTGCAGCCCCACGCCAATTGCTCCCAGTTGCGCGACAAAGATCTTCGAGGCCACGGTAATCACAACCAGCGCGATCAATGCCTGCGCGGCCGCCCACGCCAGCGATGGGTGCCCTGGGTGCAGCTTGAGCGGCTCCAGATCCTCCTCGACAGCCAGCGCGCCCGAGTTCTTCACCCGGCGCAGCACATAGATCAGATAGGCCGCCACAAAGCCCAGCGCCAGCCAGCGCTTGCCGGCAAAGCTCGTCAGCCCCAGCGCCAGATTCGCCGCAAAAAGAAGTAGAAAAAGCAGCTGATCGCGCCGCACGCCGTTTTTGCCCGGCGGAATCGGAATCGCCGCCCCGCGCCCGCGACTCAGCAGCAACGTCACGCCCACCACCGCATAAGCAATCGTCGATAACACCAACGGGCCACCCAACGCCGCGCCCACGCCCAGTTGCCGCTCGGCCTCGGTCCGTCCACCAACAACGGCCATCAGCGTGACAATACTCTCCGGCAGCGCCGTGCCAAAGGCCGCCAACACGGACCCGACGGCCAAAGCTCCCATGCGCAGACCGCGTCCGCACCACTCCACGGCATTCACAAAATATTCGCAGGCCGCGTAGATCGCCGCCGCCGAAACCAGAAAACAAATCAATCGAAAGAGCATCTTCCATCCCAAAAGAGGACCGCACAAAGCGCGTTGGTGGCCCCAAGCATTTTTCCAATTGGTGTAGAGCGAAAGCAGGATGCCGAGTGGCTTTTTCCTCAAGAAAACCGGGCCCCTGGCTACAGGTCTTTGTAGCCAGGGTGGAAGTAAAAGACCCCTTGCACGCCACTCAACACGGCACGTGTATTGGAAAAATGCTCTAAAGCACTCCTATCAGTGTGGCACATACGTCGCGCCGCGCCGGTTCCGAAACGACACCGAGTTTCAATTCAGGTCCGGCGCTCCTCCCCTTCCATCGACTCTGCGCACCATACCCAACCCGCCGGCCGTAGGCTCAAAACCATGGCGGTTCTCTCCATCGATCTCGCATGTCGTCGTTGGTCGGACGTGGGCATCGTATTGCTCCGCCGCACCAGCCCGGCCGCCGTGCCCCCTGACGCACTGCCCGCACCGATTGAGTGCCAAATCATAGCCTCGACCGCCGATGGCCTCGATGAAAACATCATCGATCCCGAGGTGCTCGCCGGCAGGCTGAACCACCTGTGCATCACCCACGAGGTCCGCATCCTGGTGCTCGACGGCCCGCAGGGCTGGAAGTCGAGCAAGAACGGACTCGAACACTCCCGGCTGAGTGAGCGCATGTTGAACACGGCGACCAAAACCGGATTGCCAGGCATGGTGAAACCATATCCCTACCGGACCTTCGCCGAATTCTGTCTCGACGTCTACGATGCGCTCTGCCGCCGCGGATGGAAGAGGCTTTCCACCACCAGCAGCGCCACCCTAGGCGAGCACCGCATTCTGGTGGAGAGCTACCCGCACGCGGCCTGGAAGTCGCTCGGCCTGCCGCCGTTGCCAACCAAGCGCCGCGCTCACGTCAGCGATCTGGCGCGGGCCTTCGCCGCGCTGAACCGGATTCTGCCGATCACTACTAACCAGCCGCCCAACCACGATCAACTCCAAGCGATCATCGGCGGACTGCCCGGGCTGGCCATCGAGGAGCGCAACAGCGCCGCGTTGCGCATCGTTGGCGCCGCGCCGCGCCGCGAGGAAGGCCACTGGCGCGAAGGCTTCATCGTGCTGCCCGCGCCCGAACCGCGCCTTCACGGTTTTCGCTGGCTCAACTAGAGCATTGCACCAC
>Ga0255352_1001642_pt1 | contig 10690 bp, 9 predicted proteins | sample HBST0metaG_FD_189939 | JGI IMG/M metagenome (GOLD analysis project Ga0255352, IMG submission 189939) | Peat soil microbial communities from Stordalen Mire, Sweden - H.B.S.T0 | ecosystem: Environmental > Terrestrial > Soil > Wetlands > Peat | place: Sweden: Norrbotten County, Stordalen Mire...
CGCGGCTACCGCAACCTCAACTATCTGCTTCTGAAAGCACAACGACTGGCCGCCACGAGAACAGAATTCGTCGCCTTTCAAAAAGCCGCGTAAAACGCACACTTTTCCACTTTCTCGTCAAGAGCCCGATTTACTTGGTTATTGTGCTTATTGCGATTGTAGAGTGGCTTCAGTTTATGCCATTAGTGATACAAGATGTAGTCTTAAAGCATGGTACACATATGGCAGCAGCTAAGCAAAATATTCTGATGGTGATATGGGGTGTTCTCCCGCTCGCCACTATAGTGTACTCAAATGTGCTAACCAGTTCCACCCTTGATATAGCTCAAAGATGGCGACATCTGCGAGGAAAAAAGCAACCAAAAATCATCCGCGAAACGGGCGCATGTGTGATGACGCCATGTTCATCCGTAAATTCTAAATATGTTCTAGAAATTGACGGCAAGCGAATTCACTTGTGCAAAACTCATCTAGCTGAAAGGCTAGAAACAGATCAAAGAGTACTTGCTGCCGCTGTAACACATATCCTCGCGAAGGAATATCTCTCAGATGATATTCAAGGTGACATCTAAGTTTCATGGACAAATGCCGGATACTATTTAGGCGGGTGGCTTACCCAAGGTGCGGACAGTCAACTGGCAAGCCCATTTCGCTCATTGAGTAACCCATCCGGAGAATCTGCGGATTGGCAGTTATCTAACCAGCTATTGAGAAATTCTACCTGACGGCAGATTACAGGCCCGTCGGGTGGGCCAAGAAGACCCGGCAGCGTAGCTGGCGCGCGTCAGAGGGTGGGAGACGGGCGTTTGCGAAGCAAAGAAAAGGCGTCCAGCAGATGCCAGACGCCTGTCATGAATGCAATGAGATGGATTTACGCTGCCGTTGCAACCTTCGCCGAATTTGACTGCACCGCCTTCTTCTGTTTCGCTGCTGTCTTAACCTGTTTCGCGGCAAACTCGGCTCCGACACTCTGCCGAACCTTTGCCACATCGACGCGATGTCGTTTGGCCGCCGCGATAAGCGCATCCGCATCGTCGTGCATGACTGATTCTGCGCTGCCCAGCAAAACAATCTCGACAATCAGCTTAGACAATCCTCTCTCATCCAGTTGCCGCAAAAGACGGGCCAGACCCTTCTGCACTTGCGGATAAGTGACTTCACTGGCTGTACCATCGACCATCTTGTGCCGTCGCACCAGTGCTTCCTGGTGCATCGGTTCTGCTTTTTTGAGCAGGACTTCGGCTGCCAGAATGAGGTCGGCCCGGTCCATTGGCGATGACACCTTCTTGAGCACTTCGGCCAGTATGCGGTGCCGAACGGTGATTTCAAACTTCCGCTTTTCCAGTTCCTTACGCCGCTGCTCCCGTTCCCGTGCCAGTTGTGCCGGGTCGGGCGTCCTGCTGGCACGGTCGGCAAAGTGAATCGGGCAGTTGATGTCCGCGCACACTTTTACCGTAAGGCCCTTCTCTGCACCCTCTACGACAATCGCGTCAATCATGTGCTTGCATGGTTTCTGTTTTGCAGAGAGCGGCTGCTTGGCCTTTGTGGTCTTGGCAAGGTTGAGAGTGACGTATCGATTGCGGCTCAACACCGGGCTGTCCCCGCCGCGCGTTCCGTATTCCGTGGTGATCTGTACCAGTTTGGGTTTCTCGGCAATCTGCCGCTCTACGTGTTTTGCGAGTTTGTTGTTATAGCAGGCTCCATCGGTGCAAGCATCATGAACCGCTGTACCGAATAGTAGCGTGTTGAATCCGGTCCGCTTGGGGCACTCGGCGCAACTTCCCGCCTCCGGCACAAGCGTTGCATCGTTCTTATCGAAAGGCACGGAATCGAGCGAAAGCAAGATGTTCTGCTCGATCCACGTTGCCAATTCGCGCACCGGCAATAGAATCCGGCTATCCTTGCCGCTGTTCCAAACCGTGCGGAATACGGCATCAAAGGCTTTCTCCTGCTGGTCCTGCGGAAGTTTGGCGATTTCGAGCGCATGGCCTACGCCGATCTTGTCGGCCAGAAACGCATCGGCAATGGATGGGTGAAGCTCAGTCAAGCGCATCCTCTGTGTGAGGTAAGACTGAGACTTGCCAAGCCGTGCGGACAGGCTGGCAATGTCATATTGTGCGCCCTCAAGCTGCAAGATGCCTTTGAGGGCGATTGCCTCCTCGTAAGGGTGCACATCTTCGCGCAAAAGGTTCTCCGTCAACTGACTTTCGCGCACAGCAGCATCGGAAAGTTCCACGACTCGCGCGGGAACTTCGCTCAGTTCGGCAATCTTGGCGGCGCGGAGTCTGCGCGCTCCGGCGACAACTTCGTACTGTTCATCGCCAATGACGCGGACAAGCAAGGGCTGCAATACGCCTTGACTCTTGAAGTTCGCGGCAAGTTCGTTCAGACCGCGTTCATCAAAACGGCGGCGCGGGTTGGTGGGCGACTCCTGCAACTGCGCAATGGGCAAGTTGCGGTATTCACTGGTAACTGCAACGGTTTTCGACATGACTTTTCTCCTCATGGTGAATAAATCGTGGAGGTCATGCGGACAGGCACACCTCACCTGTCCGCGCTGGCGTGCGGGGGTGATGGTAGCGGCTGTTAGGCCGCTACCCTGGTGGTTGTCTGGTTACGGGAGCGCCGCGCCCGCTTGTATTCGTGCGCTGGTTCCTCTGTTGTTTTCGAGATTTCCTGCGAAACCTGTTCGTCCGCTTTCAGTGCCGAGAGAATCTTTGCTGCGGTTTGCTGCACCAATTCAAGACTTTCCATGAGCAATGCCGCGTTGCCGTGGTAAAGCTGGATGTAACTGGCACTCTGAGCCGCATTGATGCCGATGCCCTGAGCCACTACGAATGCCACGGCCTCGGCTTCTGTCTCGCGCACGGTTTTGGTGGTTTCGGTGCGGCGCTCCGTGTGCTTCATGGCAAGATGTGCCGTTTCGTGAATCAGCGTCGTGAGTTCTTCCGCTTCGCTTTGTCCCGGCAGAATACGAATACTGTTGCCGAAAGCTGCGCCCAGAGCGGGCGCTATGCTCTCGGTGTACTCAAGCTCGATACCCTGCGTGTGAACGTACTCGCGCATACGGTCAAGATAAGTTCCGGCTTCGCCTGTAACCTGCTCCAAGTCTGGCAATGGCTGTCCGTGGGTTTGATCCTCTGCCCACACATACACGCGGCGGAATCCCAACAACGCGGGTTTATTCGCGTTCTCATCTTCGGTATTCGCATCCTGCGCATGTTTGCTGCGCTTGCCAATCACAGGCGCAAGAATGGCAATGCCTTTTTCGCCCTTGTTAACGAAGCGTCCAAGCTGATTCCAAGCGTACATCCCCGCTACGCGCGTGGCTGAAGGGTGCTGCCTCGCAATGGCCATTGAGTTGCCGAAAGAATATTCCCGGAAAATTGCCATCGCCCGGAGAAAGGCCGTCAGCGTTTCGCTATGTCCGGCCTCCAACTGCTCAATGAGATACTGCACGTTTTCGCGCACAAGCTGCTGTGCGGTTGCAGGCTTCCGGTTTTCACTGCCGGAAGCCGTATTGCTGGCAACGCCGTTGGCTGTGCCATTGCTGGCGGTGATGACTGCGCTGTTGCTGTTGTTGCTCTGATATTCCATTGTTTTTTCCTTGTCTGCCCTGGGGGGCGTTTTTTTCTTTCACCCTGGAGCGAAGCGAAGGAAAAAACGTACCCACAGGCAGACGAGGGAGAACGAGGGCGGCGATGGTGGGAGGCCGGAGAGGTGGGCGCGCCAAGTGACAAACGCGCACTATCGTTTGGCGCGCAGGCGGCGCTTGCCCGAACGGCCGGAAAAGGCCCGCTCTCTGGGCCGTCCACCGGAGCGGCACGAAGTGGAACAAGATCGCGCGTAGCGCCTCCTTGCCCTTGTTTTTGTGTTGTGTTCTTGGATATAAGGCGAGTGTGAAATCGCGTGATGTTCTGTGTGAAATTAATTATTCAGAAATGGAATTGACTTCATGTGTGCGGTCACTTGACGACGGGTTTCCTGATCGACGGGGAAATCCTTTTGGAACGCCGGCCACAGCATCATGATTTTCTCTGCCGTCTCGCGGGCGGTTTGCAGCACCAGTTCTGCTGGAAGCTGCGCTTTGCGTGCAAAGCGTTCCAGCAAGTCAGAATTCAATTGGTTCGGCGCCTTCTCTTTCGCAATTGACAGCGCCAACTTGTCATCCGCGATATAGCGAACCGTGGAGACATAATCATAGGCTGGAGCAAGCTGTGGCGTTCTGCCGTCGCGGTAGATGAGAGACCAGTTCTTCAGGTGCATATCATTGTTCCCGATCGCAACAGTGAAGATGAGCCGCCGGATGAATTCTTTGAATTGCTCTTCGTCCGTCAATCGCCAGATGTCGGCTGCCATGTTGGTATAGCTGTAATTCTTGTACTTGGCTTCTGGAAACTGTCCGTAGATCTGGTTGAAGTCTTCAATATGGATGCGCGCGCCCTTCGTACCCCGATCAAAACGCCGGATGTAGTAGGCGTTTCCCTTCAACTGCTGCCACGGCTCGGGAACTCCTGCAATCTGCGCCAGCGGAATGAGGCCGACCTCCGGCACCTGAATGCCGATTGCGCGCGCAAATTCCATCATGCAAAATTCGTTCTCCGGCAGATTGGGATACGCAGGAGAGGGCAGCTTCACGATCCAGTGTCCGCCAAGGCTGGACGCCGGTACGGAGAGTTGCTTGTTGGGGTTGCCAATGGCTGAAAGCTTCAGTTGCACACCGGCAAGAGAGAACCGCAAAACGTCCTTGCTGACCTTGGTGCGCACCACCGCAGGAGCGCTCTGTGCAGGGGGAAGTGTACGGCCCTCGACGTCGTGAACGGTAACGGCTCCCGGAAGATCATTGCCGAGAAGCCACAGCAGGAAGAACTCTCTCTGGGCATTCACATCGCCGCGTTCCGCAATGTACTGCCGCAACTGACCTTCGGGGAGGAGGTTGGAAAAGAACTGGGGCAGTCTTCGCGTCACCGGACGAACGTCGGTACGAAGTACACGGTACGCGTCATAGAAGCTCAGGCTCAGAACAGGCCGGTTCTGGTCGGCGGCATAGGCCGCATCAAAGACAAAGAGATTCTGGTCGTTGGGCAGGTTGGTCAGCGTGCCAACGACTGTGCCTGCAAGACGAACCTCCAAAACAGAAGGCAGGTTGCCACTCATTGTTTTAGTCTTCGGCATCTTCCGGCGCTCCGCCTGCAAGGGGTGGACTACTCTTGGCTGGCAATCCTGACTGATCCGGGCTAGCCGCATATTCGATGAGAGCCTGAACCGCTGGCACCAGACGTTTGGGGATGAGCATGGGCTCAAGATCCAGAATGCGCGCCATCTCCAACAAGGTGGAAAGACGAAGATCCCCGCCGCGTTCAATTCGGGAGACAGAACTTTGCGGTTGCCCGAGGCGGCGGCCCAAGTCAGATTGAGTGAAGCCTTTGGCTTCACGAGCTTGCCGAATCTGATCTTGGATATATGTCATTCGATCTTTCTCGTTACCAATATAGCATAAAACATATTTTTAAGCCCACAGTCGAGTCCGCCGGAATCGAAAAAACCGCATAGGGGCGTTTGCGGGATGTCCTTTATTATTTATTGGTTGCTGCGCCTAGGGGCGTAAATGGGCGTAAATTCGGATGGCAGTGGCCGTAGAGTCTGGTGCACAAGTACGTAGAGTCCATGCCAAGGTCTCTGCCGTGACAGAAGTGCTTTTGATCGTAACCCATTGAAACTATGGGCACTGATGGCAAACAAAAGCACTCTAAGTCCTTATAAAAATCGGTAGGCAATCTCTCAGCACCCTCGTCAGCACCCTCGCCGACCTCTTCTTTTTGGTTACAGACCTCTGCCGTGCAGAGGCAAAGGTCAGCCAAAATCGACCACTGCCTTGGCACAACAGAGGTCCCGGAGCCGTGACGACTGCTGCCGTTGTTAGGCAAAGGTCCGCGTTGCGTCATCGTCAGGACAAAGGTCGGGCCGGCGAATAAACCCTTTAAATCGTCCCCCTCACACCATGCGACCTCTGCCTTTTGGTTAACAGAGTTTTCAGAAATGCAGTTATGTTATTGATAAATATTGCTTTATGTTGCGCCTCTCGCGAGTACTAAATATTCTTCTATTCTTCACCAACTTGCATGTTGACGCTGATTTCGTCCGCGATGGATGCTGAAAACCGTGGCGCAGTCCGTCGATGAGCGGAGCTACCAGGCGCTGGTTGCGGCCAACTCAGTCTTCGCCGATGGATGCCGTACTTGGCACGGATCGGCGCGCAGGACATTGCCATGATGCTTGAAAATCCGGGCATCATCCGTTCCCGCGCAAAAATCGTGGCGACGATTGCGGGTGCTCGGAAATTTCTGGATATGCAGCAGGCCGAAATCGACTTTTCCGACTGGGTTTGGCATTTTGCAGACGATAAAAGTCGCGGTCACCGCAGAAAATGAACGGTACGGCTCAAGATCTCCGGTGGCGAAATCTGCTTCGCTTTTTCCGTGCCTATCCGGTTTTCACCCAAGGCCACAAGATGTAGGGTGTTGCCATTCCCCTGAGTAAAGTTCATCGTAAGTTGGGGCAACCGCACCTCCAGCGATTCCGAGCAAGGAGCGAAAGCCGTTGAATGGATAGAACCGCCTGTTGAAGCGAAAGGTGAATTCGTTCAAGTAGGCCTGAAGGTGCTGATGACTGACACCGTGATGTATGCCGAGCAACCATGACTTCAGGTTGGCAAAGACCAGGTGGATGATGGGCAGACATTCTTCCGCCACGCTGGGATCACCAACTTGTGTAGCTGCGAAATGCTTGTAGCCGCACTTTTCCAGGCCGGCGTAGCCCTTCCAGTCATCGGTGACAACCAGAGTTCCTGGCTCCACGGTGTTCCTGACGAATCCGCACAGCGACTTGGCGCTACGGTCGGGCACGACTGCAAGCCGGACGCGCCCTGCATAGCGCCCTCCCTTCCGCTTGTCGAGCTTCGTGCCTGGTTTGCGCTGGCGAATATCAACGGCCGCCGCTACCAAGGCCATGTGATGGATCCCTCGGCCTTCTCCACATGTTCTTCCACCGACCAAGGTCTCATCGACTTCTACATGCTCGACGGAACTGCCGCCGATGCGATCCTGATCTGGACATACCATGCCAGCGCGGAGTTTATGCAAGATCGTGAATGCGGTCTCGTAACGGGAGAGACCCAGTTGTCTCTGAAACTGCACGGCGGAGATGCCCGGTGTCTGACTGGCGATCAGATAGGCCGCCCAGAACCAGACACTCAAGGGCGTGTGGCTGTTCTCCATTACCGTTCCCACCGTCAGTCCAACATCTTTCTGGCACTTTCGGCAACGCAGAACGCCTGGACGGCTCGCAAAGCGATAAGGCTCTTCCTTCTCCTGGCAGTAAGGGCAGACGAAACCGTTGCGCCATCGTGCTCGCTCCAAATATGCGGCGCAGGCCCTATCTTCAGGAAACAACCGCTGAAACTCCGGCAGCGAGTGCGGAAAAGGCAGATCGTCACGTTGGAAAACATCTGTAGTCGTTGGATGAAAAGGTACTTGCACGATTGCGCCGCCTTTACTGAAGTGGCACAAGTCTATATGTAGTGGTCTTGGGTGTCAACCGGATAGGCACGGCTTTTTCTTCTCTACGCGTTAAAATTAATTATCTCGAAGTTGTGCGTAAACCCCGCATCGAGAAGATCATGCAGAAAACTGAGCCGAAGTGTGATGACAAACCATGGACAAGCACGCTGAGCAGTTCGTAGAAACGTTCGTCAATGAACTGGAAGAGGAGAACGTCGCCATCTTCGCGGGCGCAGGATTGTCGGTGGGGGCCGGTTGCGTCGATTGGAAAAAGCTACTGCGGCCCATCGCACGAGAGCTAGAGTTGGATATCGACCAGGAACATGATCTTATCTCGATCGCGCAATACCACCTCAACGAGAAGCAGAACCGCAGTGGACTGAATCGCGCACTGATCGATCAACTGTCGTCGGGCCATGTACCAACGGAAAATCATCGCATCCTTGCCAGGCTTCCCATCAAGGTCTACTGGACCACGAACTACGACAAACTGGTTGAGGACTCACTCAAGGCCGCAGGGAAGATTCCTGATGTCAAATACACCCTCGATCACTTGAAGCTAACGAAGCCGAGGCGCGATGCCATCGTCTACAAAATGCATGGCGATATCGACCATCCTGACGACGCCGTCCTTACCAAGGATGACTACGAGCGCTATCAATCGACGCATGGCCAATATGTGACCGCATTAAGCGGCGATTTAGTGGCCAAGATGTTTCTGTTTTTGGGCTTCAGTTTTACCGATCCCAATCTCGACTACATTCTGAGCCGCGTCCGCATTAGCCTGCACGGCAAGCCGCGTGATCATTACTGTATTTTCAAGAAATGCCAGCAATCCGGTTTTGCCAGCGACGATGAAGTCAAATATGCGGAAATCAAGCAGCAACTCGCAATCAATGACCTTAAGCGGTTCGGCGTACAGACCCTGCTGGTCGATGAATATAGCGATGTCACTGCGATTTTGAAGCAGATCGAAAATCGTTACCAGCGAAAGACTGTACTCATTTCTGGAAGTGCACATGAGTATGGAAGCTGGGGAACGGACGCAGCCGAAGCTTTTGTCCGCGGTCTCAGCCATGAACTGATTAAGAACGGCAACCGCATCGTCTCAGGTTTTGGTCTCGGTGTAGGCAGTCAGGTGATCATCGGCGTCCTTGAAGAGCTATATCAGCACCAAGGAATGCGCCTCCATGATCAGCTCATCCTGCGCCCCTTCCCGCAAGGCGCGGATGCGCAGACACAATGGGAAGCGTACCGGCAAGAGATGATTGCCCATGCTGGCATTGCCGTCTTTCTCTTCGGCAACAAAGTGCAGGCAGGAAGCGTAGTCGTGGCGAATGGCGTGCGCCGGGAATTCGACATTGCAAGAGCAGACGGACTGTTGCTGATCCCTATCGGCGCAACCGGCTATATGGCGCAGGAATTATGGCAGGAGATCACCGACAATTTCGATACCTTCTACCCCAAACATCCCGAGTTGAAGCCGCTTTTTGAAATCCTGGGTGACGCGTCAGACAGCAAACGCCTCATCGACACAGTGGTTGAAATCATCAACAAGGCAAAAGGTAGGTAACTATGGCGCGCGGAGTGTTTTTCAGTTTTCATTACGACGACATCATGAATGCCAACATCGTCCGCAATTCCGGGCAATTCAAGCCAACTTCCGAGACGGGATTCTACGACAAGTCTCTGTGGGAAGAGGCGGAAACCAAGGGAAAAGCAGCGCTGCAAAAACTAATTGATACCGGGCTCAAGAACACCAGCGTGACCTGTTTCCTGATCGGTGAAAAGACACACGAACGTCCATGGTGCAAGTACGAACTCTCCAAAAGCATCGAAGACGGAAAAGGAATCCTTGGGATACTGCTGCCGAATCAGACCGAGCACGGGCCGAAGTGGATCAGCAATTACGGCAAAGTCTACCAGTGGAATCACGAGAGATTTGCGGACTGGGTTGAGCAAGCCGCCAAAGATGCCGGCAGGTAGCTGCTAGAAAGGACGAGATGGCAAGGCGCGTATTCTTCACATTTCACTACCAGGATGTTATCGATTTCAGAGCGAACGTCGTCAGAAACCATTGGATGACGAAACCTGACCGCGAAGAGGCAGGCTTCTACGATGCTTCGATCTGGGAGAATGCCAAGAAGCAAGGCGATATCGCGCTGAAGCGCCTCATCAACAGCGGTTTGGAAAATGCCACAAATACCTGCGTCCTGATCGGCTCAAGCACCTATGCGCGTCCCTGGGTGAGATATGAAATTCTCAAAAGCTTCAAGCGGGGCAATCACCTGTTTGGTGTCCACATTAATTCCATAAAGGACAAGGACGGGTTGACGAAATTATCTGGCCCGAACCCGCTTGAATATGTGGGCGTTACCTTCTCGGCCGACGGAACGACGGCAACACTATGGGAGAAGACGGCAGACAAGTGGATTGAGTACGACAAGATCGACGGCTCCTCATCCTACCAATTTCAAGTGAGCCAGGAGTATCGCGGAAAAGGATACAACCTCGGCATCTGGTATTCCGTTTATGACTGGAACACCAATGACGGATTCACGAATTTCCCAAGCTGGGTGAAGTAAGCAGAAGGGACTTGAAAATTGCCATATCTCAGAATTTCAGAAGCCAAGACAGCAGGCCAGACAGCACGTTCCCGAGTGAGCAAGAGTGCCTCTCAGATACTCATTGAGGATTCCGCCCGTTTTTCCGAAACTGACCGCTACGATGTTTTTCTCTCCCATTCCTACCAAGACGCCGATACTATTTACGGCGTCAAGAAGATCATCGAGTCCCTTGATCTCAGTGTCTATGTGGACTGGATTGACGATGCCGGGCTGGATCGCGGCAAGGTCACTACGAGAACCGCGCAGGTACTCAAGCAGAGGATGAAAGTGTCCTCCTGTCTCGTTTATGCGCATTCGTCGAACGCGACGCATTCGGTGTGGATGCCGTGGGAACTCGGCTATTTTGACGGCATTAAGACTGGCTATGTGTGGATTCTTCCACTTGTGGCACAGGATGATTCTGAATTCGGCTCTACACGAGAATCTGGTAGTTCCCCCTGTTTTATTGGCTTTTTGCCTGCAGGGCTATCCGGGTATGCTCATCAGGATGCGAGAGAACGACTG
>Ga0255352_1001643_pt1 | contig 10688 bp, 7 predicted proteins | sample HBST0metaG_FD_189939 | JGI IMG/M metagenome (GOLD analysis project Ga0255352, IMG submission 189939) | Peat soil microbial communities from Stordalen Mire, Sweden - H.B.S.T0 | ecosystem: Environmental > Terrestrial > Soil > Wetlands > Peat | place: Sweden: Norrbotten County, Stordalen Mire...
AATCGACGCCGTGGCCTTCACCGCTTCGTGAATCCATGCCTGATCGCCCTTCGTGTAGGGGCAACTTGCAAGGCAGATGCCGCAACCCGTACCGGTCTTCTGCCAGTATTGGTAACACTTGTACGAGTCCTCGAACCAGGCTTTGTGTCCGGGGTTATTCCATGGACCTCTGGTTTTGAAGCTGGGCTCATCGTCGAACGACAAGGCGCGCGAAGGGCACGCCTCAGCGCATTTCTTGCACGTCTTGCAGAATTCAACCAGGCCGAAATCGACCGGCTTGTCGTATGCCATGGGCATATCGGTAAAGACCTTACAGAGACGGACTCCAGCTCCGAATTCGGGTGTGACCAGCTTGTTGAGGCGGCTCAGTTCTCCAATTCCCGCATCGACTGCGAACGGTATGCTCTGGGCCGTATCGTTCACGCAGGGTATGGCCTCATATCCGAGACCGCGGATGAATACGGCCAGCGACGCCACTACGAAAGCAGAGTGGCTATAACCGAGCGCCGCCGCGGTATCGCCCAACGCAGTGGGGGCGCGAGAAAGAAGGTCGAGATCCATGGGGATAGCAATGGCCACCACCCATTTCATCTTCCGGGGAATCACGAACTTGGTGTCGGTCACCGCGGGGACATCTGTGTCTTCAAAAACAATTTCTTTATCTTGCGGCGGTTGAACCGTCTGAGGTTGATCTTTCCCGGGCTCACCACCCGCATGTACCCCTTCCGGTCGTTGAACCATCGGAGGTTGATTTTTCTGTGAAGCATCTTTGTCCGGTTGGTCTTTCCGCGGCTGCGCTCGATGCGGTACTCTCAGGTTGACATAAGCTTCATTCATCGGCGCGATTCCAACCAACCCCGCGCCGTAGAGTCGCGCGGCGGCCTTCACGGTCTTCGCCATCTCATCAGGCGAAGCGGTATAACGCGGGGTGGCCAACTCCTCCGGCGTGCGCACGGAGGTGCGCGTCCATGCCAGCAGCCCGGTGCCCGGCTTGGCGCTATGCATGACAGTAAACGCGCCTTCGCTCAATTGGCGATCGGGCAGACTGTACCCCGGTTTCTTCTCGTTCATCCACGCGGCCAAACGCTTTGTCTTGGAGGCTTGCTCCGCCTCAAACGAACCGGCTCCGTCGCGCTGGTCTTTCAATTGTCGATAGATTGTGAAAATATCGTTGCCTGAAAATCGCTTGTAGTCCGCTGTCGTCTCACCCAGAGTGGGCCGGCTCACAACCCTGATCCACCGGGCGCGTTTTCGCGCGCTGGCGGAACTGCCACCGCCGGCCACAAGCGCCCAAAGCGATCCAAGTGCGCCGCTTGCGGCAACGAATCCACTGGCCTTCAAGAGGGTGCGTCTTCCTATCTGCTTGCGTATTCCTTCCATGTCGACAAGTTCCTCGGCAGAAGTGTATTCCGCCGAACAAGAGCAGTCCTCCACCGAACGAGTGAGTAGGCAGATCAATCTTTAGGTGGTTATGGCTCCTCCACTAAAAGTCGGATGAAAATCCGCATCGGATGTCCGATGGCAAGACATGCCCCTGGGAATATGGTTAACCCACTTTTTCTTTCGGTCAACGCCGAGGATTGTGGAGAGCCATGCACAGAGTTGCACGCAAGTTGAATTGCGCCCTTTCGTCATTTTTCCTTCTGATACTGCTACTGGCCTGCGTGCCGGGTCGCGCCCAGTTGACGGAGTCCACCCTGATAGGAAGCGTTTCCGACGCATCTGGTTCGGTTCAGCACGCAGTCATTCTTGTCACCAATGAAGGTACTGGAATCAGCCGTTCCGCGACAGGAAACGAAGATGGTTCGTTTACTATCCCCAATCTGCCGCCTGGACTTTATACCGTGCAGGTTAAGGTTCAAGGATATAAAGCATTCGAGCAGCGTGGTGTGGAACTGAACGTCGGGAAGACCTCCGAAGTCACCGCGCGGCTGGAAATTGGGCAGGTCGATCAAACCGTAGAGGTAAATGCCGACCAAGCCAGAGTTCCAGTATCTACGGACGCGCGTCTGTCTGACACCCTGGAGAAGAATCAAATAACGGGGCTGCCTATTCCGGGCCGCGACGTGTTCTTTCTGACAAGCCTGAGCGCCGGCGCCACCAGTATTCCTGGCGCATCGAGCTCTGGGAAACTAACGAATTCACCGGCGGTCGCTGTCAATGGAAATCGCTTTCGTGGAGACAACTACGTGCTCGATGGCGCGCTGGACGCGTACCTCCTCGAGGAAGGAACTCCATCGATCGTTCCCAGCCTGGATTCCATTGAAGAGGTACAGGTTCAGACCGACAATTTCTCGAGCGAATTCGGGAGAGGGAACGGCTCGGTTGTGAACATTCGCACGCGGTCCGGGACAAACGACTTTCATGGCAGGGTTTGGGAGTACCAGAAGAACGCGGCATTGAATGCGGTCAATCGATTCTCCATCACGGGTAAGCCGGCGCCTCTGGTTTTCAATCAGTTTGGAGGCAATCTGGGCGGACCGATACTTAAGAAGAAGACATTTTTTTTCGGATCGTATGAAGGTACTCGCGATGCATACGGGCAGCCATTCTCCTATCAGGTCGAGACCCAGGAATTCAGGAGCTATGTGGCTCAGAAGTATCCGTCAGGGATTGCTGAGCAATTGCTCAGCAAGTTTCCGGCGCCGACACCTGTGCGCGTTGGAGCCGGGTACCTTGGCGAAGTGGATCTGAACGGCATCCCTGCGGCGGGAACGGCGGAAGTGAATGTTCCCGACAGTCTGCGCGACGATCAGTATGTCGCTAGAATCGATCACACCTTTAATCAGCAGAAAGACACGCTGTTTGGCCGCTGGATAGCCGAGTACGATCGGGACAACGGAACCTCGGCTGTCTCCGGAATATCGCTGCGCGGCTTTGGAGATCCCACTCACTTCTTCTATGGCAACTTGAATTCCGGGGAAACACACGTGTTTCAGAGGGCGATGGTCAACGATGCGCGTCTTTCCTTCAATGATGTCACCTTCAACTTTGACCGCCCATATATTCAATACCCATCTATCAACATCACCGGAATCACTGCGGGCTTTGGAGATGCCGCCAGTCTGAACAGCCATTTGCGGACGTTCGAACTGCGCGATTCCATCAGCATCAATCATCGCGACCACCTCATTCGTACCGGTTTTGAATGGAGACACCAATTTGTGGGCTTCAATCTGGGCCAGCCTAGTGCTGGCGCGTTTTACTTCAACGGGCTGAGCACCTTTGCTGCCGACCAGCCTTATGAGCAGACGCTAACCGTTACTCCATCGACGGGCCAGCCCGCAGAGCAGGAACGCGATTTCTCCTTTTATGAGTATGGGATCTTCGCGCAGGACGATTGGAAGGTCACACACCGCCTTACGCTCACGCTGGGCGTGCGCAATGACTACTTTGGCGACCCATCCGAGCGGCGCGGCGAGCTCACTTCCATCATCTTCGGAACCGGTAGCACACTCGACGAGCAGCTTGCGAATGCGACGGTCGGCCAGGTTGGCCATCTTTTCCACGGTTCTCCGCTCAACTTTTCACCGCGCGTCGGACTGGCCTACGATCCCTTCGGAGATGGGAAAAGCACGATTCGTGCCGGCTTTAGTCTGGCCTACGAGCCGATTCACGGGCACACTGTGATGGGTGGAACCGCCAACCCCCCGTATGCCATTAAGGGCGTCATCTGGCCGGCAAGCGGCTATGGCACGACGATCGATTATGGCATTCCAGTGCCCTTCAACCCGGAGTTCAAAGCAACGCTCAACGCCCAGGGAGGCGTGGTAGCGCCGCCCGGTGAGCCGCCGATTCGAATCTCTCCCTGGCTCATTGATCCAAAGCTGAAGACCCAGCACAGCGTGAGTTACTTCCTGAATGTGCAACGGGAGGTCGTCAAGAGTTGGATCGTGGAACTTGGATATGTCGGAACCGATGGTATGGATCTTGAACGCCGCGACGACATCAATCGCTTCGACGGCGATCTGCTGGTGAATAACGGCAAAGCGATGCGTATCAATCAAAACCTGGCGGGCGTTACCTATGTCATGAGCGATGTCAGCTCCGCGTACAACGCTTTCACCGCGGAAGTTCGTCATCAAGTGGCAACCGGGTTCACGTTGCAGGCAAACTATCGCTGGTCCAAGTGGCTCGACACGTCTTCCGATACAAACGTCGGCTCATTCTTTGACAACGGGGATGGATCGGTCGGCGCCGAGGATGTCGATTGTCTCAAATGCGAGCGGGCCCTTTCGGAAATGGATGTTCCTCGGCGGTTTACCGCGTCCGCGGTCTGGGCGCCGCAGTTCTCCAGCCGCAAAGGCCTTGTGGCGGACCTTTACAAGAACTGGCAGATCTCGACCATCGTGTCCGCGCAATCCGGGCGGCCGTTTAGTCCCTATTGCTCCGCTCCATCCAAGTTAGTCCATGAGGCATCGGGCGCACTGGTGGATCTTGGCTGCGACTACAACATGGACGGCGGCGGCGGTATCGGAAGCGGTTTCTATGATCGCCCGGATGCCCCGGCGCAAGGCGTCGTGAAATCATCTTTCAAACAGAAGGACTTCCTCAACGGGCTATACAGTCCAACCGTCTTCCCGCAACCCGTGCTGGGGACGGACGGCACGCTGGGCAGGGACACCTATCGCGGGCCGCGGCAGACCACCACAAACCTGGCGCTCGGGCGCAACTTCGGCTTGGGCGAGAACAGGATACTTCAATTCCGCGCGGACGCATTCAACGCATTCAACAACGTCAACCTCTATCTGCCGAACAACGATCTTGCTCTCGCGCTTCAATCGAACGGCACGTATTCGAGCACATCGATCTTCGGCAAATCCACCAAGGCGTTTGATCCCCGCGTCTTTCAACTCAGCGCCAAGATCGTCTTCTAACCCCGGTGGAGGCACTTCCCCTTCCTCCACTCGCCTTCACCCGCTCATTGCCAAGGAGAATGCAAATGTTTCTGCGCAACGCCAATGCGCTTCTCGTAATTGTGCTTCTAGGAGTACCAGCCGTTTTCTGCCAGTACTGGTCACAGCCCGCGCCCATACGGTTGCACCCTGTAAGCGTGGCCACACTTGAAAAGCAGGCGCGGACACAGGCGGAAGCCAAGCCGCGCATCGACCTCTCTGCGTCCGGTGCCGGCTTGGTCGATCCTGCCGACAGCCTGGAACCTACAGGGAGCGAGAATGTACCCAACTATGTGAAGGCCTTCGCCTCGCGTCCCGGCGCCCCGGTCGCGTTCGCACACGCCGTCAGAGCCTTTCTCTATGGCGGGCTTGTGCAGCCGGAAGTCAAACTTGGAATGGCATTGCGCGTTGCTCAGTTCAATTCCAACCCCTACCTCGCTGCTCATGCCGAGCGCTTCCTGCGCTCGACCGAGGAAGGCAAGAAGGTGCTGGCGGCCATCAGCGCGGAAAAAATAGCCACCCTGCCAATCGAACAAAGGCTTGCTCTCAAATATGCGGATGAGCTTTCGCCGGAATTCGGCGGGATCGATGACGCGACGTTTCGAGAGGTTCGCGGGTATTATAACGACTCCCAGATCATCGAGCTCACGGAGACAGTAGGCTTCTTCAACTACTTCACCCGTCTGGCTGAGGGGCTCAATCTTCCCGTCGAGGCATGGGTGCTTGATACTCCGGCACACCCGGATGTCCCGGCATTTCATCCCTATGCGGGCCGCATACCGTTCCTCACCGATGAGCATTTGGCGCGAATCAAAGAGTACCTTCCCAGCACAGAGGGAACCAATCGCTGGAATTCCGAGAGAACCCAGTTATGGGAGCCCGATCTTCCCGAAATCTGGTGGGCGTTCGGCAAGATCGTCAACAAGACTCCGTCGACGCTGCCCCGCGCAATCAGGAGTTATGTGACCTTTGCTGTGGCAACTTCCAATGGGTGCCGCTATTGTACGTTGCATACTTTGCTCGGTCTGCGCCGTGCGGGGATCGATCCGGCCAAGCTCGCTTCCATCAAGAAGGACGACTCGCAACTCAGTCCCGATGAGCTCGTGGCCGTGCAATTCGCCAGGAAGCTGACGCGACGTCCCGGAACAATTACCGACGCGGACTGGTCCACCCTCGTGAAGACATTCACTGAACAAGGTGCCCTGGATATCTTGTTCGGAGCCTGCGGGATGAATTATCTCAATCGATTCAACGACGCAATGCATTCACCATCGGAGGACGTCCCGATCGCAAATTATAACGAAGTCTATGGCCAAGACTGGACGCCTACCCCGGTGTCTGCTCTGGCCAAGTAACTAAATGTACCTGCGGCTTGTGAAACTCGCCGCGGCAAATCCAACGCGCATGCAACCAGATCGTTCAGCAGTCTTAGCAATGATCCCTACATGGAGAAGGTAAATGATTCTACGCAACATCAGTGTGCTTCTGGTGCCCTCAGTCTTCGGCGCCTCCGCCGCGCTCTGCCAGTACTGGTCGCAACCGGCGCCTATACGGCTTCATCCTGTGGCCGTCGCCACGCTTGAGAAGCAGGAACGAGCCCAGGCCAAAGCCAATGCGCGCATCGATCTATCCTCGTCCGGCGCCGGTCTTGTTGATCCAGCAGACAACCTTGAGCCGGCTGGTAGCGAGAATGTGCCCAATTACGTGAAGGCATTTGCATCGCGACCAGGCGCTCCAGGTGCGTTCGCGCACGTGGTTAGGACTTTTCTCTATGGCGGCCTTGTCCAACCGGAAGTGAAGTTGGGCATGGCCTTGCGTGTGGCCCAGTTGAACTCCAATCCGTACCTCGCCGTTCATGCCGAGCGTCTGCTGCGTTCGACCGACGATGGCAAGTCCATCCTCGCCGCAATCGCAGCGGACAAGACAACCTCCCTCCCCATCGAACAGAGATTAGCCCTCAAGTACGCGGATGAACTCTCGCCGGAGTTTGGCGGCGTCGACGACAGCACATTCCGGGAAGTACGCGGCTATTACAGCGATTCCCAAATCGTTGAGCTGACTTTGACGGTATGCTTCTTCAACTACTTCACGCGCCTTTCCGAGGGACTCAATCTTCCCGTCGAGGCTTGGGCGCTGGATACGCCAGCACATCCGGATGTTCCTGCTTTTCATCCCTACGCAGGACGGGTACCGTTTCTGACGGATGCGCATTTGGCGCTGCTGAATTGGGATCAAGACCCTCCCATGAAGGAGATGGCCGAGCGCACAAAGTCGGGGATGGGCATGTATCTCCCAAATTCTGAAAGGACGATGTTGTGGGTGCCAAACTTTCCCCAGGCATGGTGGGCGTTCGGTAGCATCGCATCCAAGACCCCATCGACGCTGCCACGAGCCATTCGAAGCTACGTGACCTTTGCAGTCGCCACCTCGAATGGGTGCCGCTACTGCACGCTCCACACTTTGTTGGGGCTGCGCCATGCGGGGGTCGATCCGGGGAAACTGCTAGCGATGAAGAAAGACGATTCGCAACTCAGTCCTCAAGAACTGACAGCCGTACTATTCGCGAGAAAGCTGACGCGACGCACCGGCACCATTACAGATGACGATTGGTCAAAGCTCACAACGGCGTTTGGCGAAACTGGAGCCCAGGACATACTTCTGGCAGCTTGCGGCATGAATTATCTTAATCGGTTCAACGATGCCATGCACTCTCCGTCTGAAGACAATGCCATCCAAACCTATCGCGAAGTCTATGGTGCAGACTGGACGCCAACTCCGGTTTCGGCCCTTGCCCATTAATTCCGCTTCGACGACCTTGCTGGCATTCTACTCGGTGCATGCGAACGCATTCTATGGATTGGACCACGAATGACAAGTAACTACACCCTTACGGCTGTGCTTTTGTTTGTGGCAGGAATATGCAATCTATGTGGCCAGGCCGCCTCTGGCAACGGACCAGCAAAGCGGCCTCCTGCATCGATACATCTCATTCCTGTCAGTGTGCTTGAAGCGGAAGGGCGCGCCAGCACCAGTGCGCAGCCCAGGGTAAGCGTTGAAGGGGATGGTAATGGGCTAATTGCGGCTGTTGATGATCTGGAGCCATCCGGTACCGGTCGCGTTCCCAATTTTGTAAGGGCCTTCTCTGGCCGCCCCGGTGTTCCGGCAAGCGTGGCTCATCTTATGCGCGTCGTGCTTTACAGCGGCTCGGTAAGGCCTGAGACAAAGATGGCAATGGGCATTCGCGTCGCCCAGTTGGACAACAGTCCCTACGTCGCAGCCTACCTGGAGCATATGTTGCGCGCTACTGGTGGAGGCACTTCAACGCTGGCCAGACTCCGCTCCGGCGGCGAAGCAGGGCTCTCTCATGAAGAAAGAATGGCGCTTCGTTATGCGACAGCAGTGTCCACAAATGCGAGTGGGATCGAGGATTCGGAATACCGCCGGGTCAGAGCCCTTTTCGACGACTCGCAGATGGTGGAACTCACGCTTTCCGTGTGCTTCTTCAACTACTTCACCAGGATGGCCAACGCATTCAACCTGCCGGTTGAAAGCTGGACCCTGGAATTTGCCGCCCGGTCCCCGGGACACGACTATGTGCCGCCGGCAGGTCGCGTGGCGGTTCTTGATGACAGCAGGCTGGCACTCTTGAGTAAAGATGACGCCTCGTTCAAGGATGCTGAAAAGCGCGGCCAGTCCTCGATGGGAATAGGACTTCCACATGGTGAGCGCATCATGCTGTGGAGTCCCGATGTTCCCCAGGCGTGGTGGGATTACGGACGAGTTCTTGGACCCTCGGTCACAATTCCCCGGATTCTCCTGCGTTACACCTCGCTCGCGGTTTCAACGGCAAATGGCTGCCGGTACTGCACGCTCCATGTGCTGCTTGGATTGAGGCGAGCGGGAGTTGACCCATCCAAGCTCCTTGAGATGAGGACAGATGATTCTGTGTTGAGTTCCGATGAGCGCTCGGTCGTGAACTTCGCCCGAAAGTTGACGCACCATCCAGAGCTCGTTGGCGGTCAGGACTTTAGGGAAGTCGAAGAAGCATTTGGGAGCAAGGGCGCTGCCGATATCGTGTTGCAGACAAGCTACTTTGCTTTCATGAATCGCTTTAATGATGCAATGCGGACGCCTTCAGAAGACCTGGCTCTTCAGAACTATCGAGAGATTTATGGCGCCGATTGGCACCCGTGAAGACCGGCACCTGCCCGAACCAAACCTGACCGATGGCGGCAGGCTTACTCTCCCGGTCTGAAGCAAATCGAAAGGCCTTGGACCAAGCTCAAGCGACCACCGCGCGCAGCCATACTTGAACCAACGAGGTTCTCATGTAGGCTACCGCCAAATTGCTTCCTCGCATTACTGCCGAAGATGCACAAACATGGCCCGCATCCCTTTCGGCGCTCTACACAAGTAGGAGACGCACCTTAAGTCGGAGAATCGTCCCTCTGAATGCGTCCCTGCTGTTCACTTGAGGTAGATTGTCAACTCGAATCGAGCGGCCTAGTACGCAGACATTGACGTTCCGATGGGGTGACCGTCCATCTGGAAGTTGACTTTCTGTGGAGAGCTAAATAGTGCATTATGTCACTCCCAACATGGATCAACGCACCTGCATATTATCCTCGCGCGATGGATTGCGCCGAAAAAGCCGGGCTTGAAATCGAAAAAACGCGATAGAAAGGAAACTCACACCGCTCGAAGTGCTCAAAATCAGGCGTAAGTCTAAAGACAGGAAGGCGAAGCTCTCTGACAAGATAGCCAAGGCAGTGAATGATCTTTCGTTGGGCGACTTCGCTACTTTGCTCGAGCATCTCAAGCCTGAGCTTGAGCCAGATAAATTTCGCGAGCACCTCGACGATCCAGGGAAACTTCCATCGGGCTTTCTCTACCAGGAGCATTTCGAGACCATTTGTAATTGGTGTTTAAAGGATTCTGGTGCCAAGACCGGCGGCATCATTCCGGCGGGATAGCCTACGAGGTCGGCGACCCACCTTTGCCGAATACGTTGGTTACGGCAACCAGCGCCTCGGAGTGAACCTGCCCGTTGAAGAAGGACAATCCGGCCAGGAAGCGATCCTGAACCGTGCCGGTAACGACGATGAGACGTTCCAACTCGGTCTTCACCCACTTGAAAGATCGGGCGGCGATACGACCATCCGCTCCGACGTTGAAGGCGCCGGAAGTACCGACGAAGCAACCGCGATCGCGCTTTCGCATTCGCGGCATTTCGAGATCAATCGCCGGCTATTTCCGGGTCGAACGTTCATCTGCGTCTTGAGGAATTCCGCCGCGGTATCTTACCGGCACTCTCCAGAGCGTGCGAATCTGACTCGCGCGATGAACTCGGGATCGCCACACTCATCTCCGGTACGTCCAGCGAGACTCTGCGCGAAGATGTTACTGAACTCGAGGCGTACATATTGAAAAACGCGCTGGCGGGAGACAAACTCGATCGACTCATCGACTTGTGTCACGCGAAGATCCTAACGCTCTATCCCGAGCAGGCGTCCTTCCTTTTCACAAGAGTACCCTGCAGGGGGTGGTCAGTCGAAGCTGGATTCTCCGTGTGGCCAGCCATTCTGTGCGCGTATGCGACGGACGTGAGACGCCGCAAGATTGTGGACAGCGAAAGTTCGGTGGACATCGCCGAAATGTAGAGGCAACAGATCTCTGGCGACGCCGGCAGCGGTGTGAACTTTTTTGGATGCACCAACGGCTGAACTGCGAAAAGTCGGCTGCGTAACCACCCCGGGACGCATCTGCGGCAGACGACAACACCTAGTATAGCGA
>Ga0255352_1001646_pt1 | contig 10685 bp, 10 predicted proteins | sample HBST0metaG_FD_189939 | JGI IMG/M metagenome (GOLD analysis project Ga0255352, IMG submission 189939) | Peat soil microbial communities from Stordalen Mire, Sweden - H.B.S.T0 | ecosystem: Environmental > Terrestrial > Soil > Wetlands > Peat | place: Sweden: Norrbotten County, Stordalen Mire...
CAGCAAACAGGTGGCGGAAGAGGGATTCGGGCGGCGCGCCCTGAATGAAGTTCAAGATGAAGTCGGCGTGCGAAGGAGCGATGGTGTCACCAGAAAGCAAGTCGATGGCCACTGCCACAACTGGCGCTTCGTTCCCCCTAGCGGGGCGGAGGTTGGCGACGTTACCGCTTTGGCTCAAAAGGGCGCGCGCACGTTCTTCGTACATACGGCATTTGACCATCGTGGTGTAAAGCTGGAGCAGCTTTTCGTTGGAAATGATCGCAAAGCCGTTGTTGTCTGCTGGCGTGACTGCAGGCTGCTCTTTCGTTCTGGCCGTCATCTTTAGTTGGAACCTCAACGACCGGCCTGGACCTCACCGGTAGTTGCGATTGTAAACGGGCCGGGAACGCGATTGGTATCTTCGTGGTTTCGATAATGCCCCAAGTGGCTCAGCGATTCGCGACCCATGCGTCCAGTTCTTCCAGCGACTTGAGATAGTGGAGGCGGGGGGCGTCCTTGACTCGGCCCGCATTCTCCCGGAAAGCCTGACCTCCGGCGAGAATCTCCAACTCCGGGAAACGAGCGCCCGCCTTCCTCACAGTTTCTTTGAATTCTTCCAGGTGGCTGCTGAGGCTCACGGAAAGACAAAGGACATCCGGCCGTTTGTCCGCGAGCAGCTCCAAGAGGCCCTCGACCGGCATGTTTCCGCCTAGGAAGAACGAGTTCCAGCCGAGAAACTCGAAGGTATCGGAGATCATTTGCGCTCCAACCTGGTGTAGCTCGGCACCCACACAAGTGACCACCACTTTCTTTCCGTTTCTGGGTGAGTCGAACAATGTGGGGTGGGCCAGCGTCATCAGGTTCAGAGTGATTGTGGTGGCAAGGTGTTCCGTTCCCATGCAGATTTCTTTTTTCTCCCAGAGTTCGCCCATGCGGTAGAGTGCCCTTTGAAACAGATTGACGTAGACATTTCGGAACGAAATCCCCTCCGCAAGAAGACGCTGAACCAGGAGTCTGCAGCCTCTGAGGTCCCCGTGCATCAGCAATTCCGAATACGGCGTGAAGGTCTGCTCCGCCTGGATGTAATCGCCGAACCGACGGTCAGTGACCATCACATGGTTCTTGAGCCACCCGGAGAGAAACAGCATCAAGTCGATCGCCAGGGCAGTTTCGCCGCGGCGGAAGCGTTCTCCCACCTCGCCGATCCTGCGCCGCAGATCCTCGTGTTCCTCGATGTGCGCCAGCAATTCCGGGTAGTGCGCGTCGGCCATCGCCTTCTCTTCATTCGCCAGGTGGACGATGGTGTACTCGGTCAATTCTGCGACCAGCGCCTCCAGCATCTTCGGCGACTGTCCCGCAAGCATGGCCGCGTGAAGACGGTTGACGGTCCCGAACAGAAACTGGTGCTCTTGGTCAATCTCAGGAATGTGCACGGAACATTCCGGTGTCCAATCCAGGATGTTTGCTGCTGCAATCGATATATCCAAATCAGCCACGTCCTCTCCGAAGTGTGAAACGGCGACCGGATCCGCCCGGCGCTTGGCGCGTGTGCGACCTCAGGCCGCAGCGTGTCCAGTCGAGCGCAGGTATTCAGCGAACCGCAGGACACTCGCTCCATGGCGCAGCGTTCCCACGGAAACGGCCAGCATCAACTGAACCGTCAGGACGTTTTCGCCACGCTCGAAGCGCTCCATGAACATCCTGCACGTCCTGCGGAATCCATCGTGTTCCTTGATCTGCGCGCCTATGTGGGGGTAGTGGGCAGCGGTCATCAATTTCTCTTCGTGCGCGAAGTGGGTGAGGAGAAGTTGGGCGGCTTGCGCGAATTCAGCCCGGAAAAACTTCTTGCCCGTCCCGTTCAACATCGCATCATGGAAGCGGTTCATGGTACGTAACCACAACTTGTGTTCTTCATCGATTTCAGCGATCTGAACCGCGTACCCTGGCACCCACTCGAATAGATTCATGGCAACAATCGACTTTTCCAAACGGCTCCCTCCATGGATGCAACGAATTATGAAAGCCAATCCGGAGTTGCTCCGAGTCGGGTTCAGCCAACAGCGCGCGCTAAAAAAACTCCACATTGTCGAGATCGTCGGCTGCCGCAGATGGTAGGTTCTGTCGTCCAATCTGTGCGGCGAGAGGAGACGATACGGTCGCCACTCCGGTGATGCCTTGATGCACATCCATTTCCGATTGCATGGTGTAATGACTCATGAAATCGGCAAGCCCCGATTCCGGCTCTTCACTGTCATCCAGTGGCGCGCCCAACTGAATCATGTCGCCGATCTGCTTCATCGATTCCTGTGCGCGTGCGACGGCCTCAGCGAAGAGGGCGCCCGCGGAAAAGTTCTGGCGGGTGGTGGCAATGTCTGCGGAGAGCCGGTCTCCGCGAGCGACAATCTGCGAGATAAGTGCGAAACTGCTTTCGGTGGATGAATGCAGATCCGCAACCGCCTGGCGCAACTCGCCCACATATTCGTCCTCCGGCGCGGAGTCGGAGTCTTGCACGTCTTCCCCACGCGAGCTTGTAGCCGCATTACTCATGGAATGGAGCGACGTGACAAGCGATTGGGAGCGTTCTTTGCACTCCGACGCCAACTGCTGCACCGACCCGGCCAGGACATCGAGCGCGCTGCCCGTGTCGCCCAGGTGGAATGCGCTGATGCGGGCATTCAATGCCATCCTGCGCATCTTGGTTTCAACCTGCTGGATTTCCTGAATGGAGCCGCTCATTTTGTCGATGGTCTTCGCCAGCCCTTTTCGGGTGGCGAGCGTTGCGACTTCAGCCTTTGCGGTGTGGCTGAGACTGGCCAGAATTGCACTGCAATCCTGTTCCATGGGCAGGAAGAACGAGCCCGTTCCATCGTCGCGAAGGCCGGAGATTGCGCGACTCTCGTCGGCCATCTCCAGCACAGTCCTGGCAATTCCCTCCAGGTTGCGTTCAACCGTCTCAACGGAGGCGGCGAATTTCTTGTCCGCGTCGGCGAGTTGTGCGCACTGCAGTTCCAGAACGGCCGAGGTGCCGCGCGGGTGACGCGCGGGATTGCCATTGCCCGGCTCCGATCTGGACGTGAGGCGTTGCAGCACTTCGACCACATGTTCCACTTGCTGCCGCGTAATATCGTGGAACTGGATCGATACGATCAGTTTTTTGAACCCATCCGAGATGGCGTCATACTTGGCTCCCAATCGATTCGACGATTCCTTTGCCTGATCTTGCACATCACGGAACGACGACAGACTGGCGAGAGTCCTCGAGATCAGGGCCGGCAGATCACTCGTCTGCTCAGCTTCAAGGGCGGAAATTTCACGCATCGCGCTTTCGATGGGCGGAATCAGCGAGTCGGCGATTGAAAGAGCGCTGGCAACTTTGGATTGAACCTGCCCAGCCAGCAAACTCACATCGTCGGCTAGATCGCTGAAGTCGGCCCCGGTACTGCCAAGGCGCGCCGTTTCAATGCGCGTCAACAGTCCGAGCGTGCGAAAAGTTTCGACGGTTTCCTGGAATCCCGACAGGGTTCGCTTCAGCAGGCCGACTTCGCGGCGCATGCCGGCCAGGCCTCCGTCCCGATCGCCTTGAGCCGCGCTCATCCTGGTGGAGCGATCGAGAGCGTGCGTAAGCACCAGGGACGCTTTCTGCCCATGCTCGGCATTTGCCAAGGCGGTGAGTTCAGACGAAATCGCGCTGACCGTCTGCATGAAATCAGCCAGCTTGGCGCCGATGCTCATGAAGCCTTGCTCGGTGTCGTGATTCAGCGAATCGAGGACCGCGATCACCTGCCCAAGCGACTCGGTTGAGACACCGGAAGGCTGCACGTCCAGCGGCATCGCACCCTCGCGGCTTCTCAGGATGACGTCGAGGCGCACGCGATTGCCGCCGTTACCTCTGTCGCCCGACATCAGCGAATGACCTTTTTGACGACCGCCAAAAGTTGGTCCGGGTCAAAAGGCTTGATGATCCAGGCGGTCGCTCCCGCGGCCTTGCCTTCCTGTTTCTTTTCCACACTCGATTCCGTAGTCAGCAGGACGATGGGGATGAACTTGTATTGAGGCAGCGCTCGAACCTGGCGGGTAAACTCCAGGCCGCCCATGTTGGGCATATTCACGTCGACCAGAAAAAGATGGACCTCTTGTCCGCCGAGTTTGGACAGAGCATTGACCCCGTCCACAGCTTCAATGACCTCATAGCCGGCGCCTCGCAACACGAGGCCCACCATCTGGCGGAGACTGGACGAATCGTCCACTGTCATGATGTTTTTCATAAGCCCTCCCAGACACTGAGCAGTTGGCGCTGCAGACCGCGCCGGGCTACAGCAGCGGTGAAGCACTTCAAAGAGGCGGCGGGGGCCTGAGCCTGCCTGAGCGTGATCGAACCTCCTGGGTTTGTGAAGTGTCTGTCCTGCTCGTTCCTATTCGAAAATGACACTGCTTTCCTCCTGTACATTGCTATAAGTCATCTGACGGCGCGGTTTCGTCCATTGCGCCGGTCCTATCCCGGCCTCAGAATCTCCACTTGGGGCACCCACGAGCGGTAAACGAACAAGCGGGTGGCGATCGAAAATATTTGCGCTTACGCTCATAAAATCGCACTCCCCGGATCAATCGTGCTGTCCCAAAAGTGCAATCCTCTCAAGTCCATTCTTTTAAACCTGAGCAACCTCGGAGGCGGGAGGCGGGGCAGGGTGTGTACTGCACGATCAATATCTCATGTGTTCGATAGATGCACCTTGAGGGCCATCCCGTTCAAAGTATTCAAAGGTATGGAAAAACGAGGTCTTTCAAAAAATGGAATGAGAGAGGAATGAGAGATTGATCCGATACGTGTCGGCCGCGCTCTTTTCAACCCCCACACGTGCTCTATCGGCACGCGTGCCAACGGAATTCACATCGAGCCTCTTCCAGTTCGAGCCGGACCAGGCGACACGCGCCACGCCGGAAGCGCCGACTACGACACGCGGGCGCGCATTTCTGCGGAAGGGACGCCTTGTCAGCGACCTTTCGCGGCCATCAGCAGTGCGTTGGAACTCTGCCGCTCAGAAGGAAGCTGATAGCGCGCCACCGATCCGCGCCGGATCAACTCCGTCTCCAAAACGATATCCCTGGGTTCTTCGGCTAGCCCGGAGATGCGCTGAATGAGGCGCTCGGCAGCGGTTACGCCAAGCGAGTAAACCGGCTGTTGCACCGTAGTCAGCGGAGGCCGCAGGACTTCGACAATTTCAAGATTGTCGAAGCCGACGAGGGAGACATCGTCAGGGCAGCGGAGGCCCAGATCGCGAAGCGCCATCATGACTCCGATGGCCATCATGTCGTTGGCGGCAAAGATGGCTGTGGGACGCGACGCCGGCCGCAGCAGGCTGAGCGCCGCCTCATGGCCGCTGGCACGGTCGAACCGGCCGGCTTGCAGATAGGCATGGGGCAGCGGGATGCCGGCTTCTTTCAGCGCACGCCGAAAGCCTTGCAGCCTTTGCCGCGCGTTGGCCAAGTGCGCCGGCCCTCCAATCACGGCAATGCGCCGGTGCCCGTGATCGATGAGGTGGAGTGTGGCGTCGTAGGCTCCGCTTTCGTTGTCAGCGTAGACCGTGTCGCATTTCCATCCGTTCGGCTTTCGGTCGATGCATACAGTGGGAGTGGGCCGGCCATTCCGCATGGGCTGTTCGCGCACCTCGCTGTCGACAGCGGGAATCAGGAGCAAGCCTGCCGGGAGGTACGACTGCAACTCGGTCAGATAAGAGGCTTCCTTCTTTGGATCGTTGTCACTGTTACAAAGAACCAAACGGTAGCCATGCGCGTAGGCTACATCTTCGGCGGCGCGCACCATGGCGGGAAAGAAGGGATTGGTAATGTCCGGAATGATCATCCCGATCATGTTGGTATAGTCGCGCCGCAGCCCTCTTGCCAACTGGCTCCGTTGGTAACCCAGGGCCTGGATGGCGTCAAGCACGCGCCCCCGGGAAGATGCGCGCACGGGAACTGTCCCATTGATGACATTGGATACCGTACCAATGGAGACTTTGGCGCGCTCGGCGATATCATGCATGTTGACGCGACCGTTGGTCTTGCTCAATTTTCCCCAATCTTGCCCCAGGCTCGAGACAGCCCCCGAGGAACTTGAAGATTGCCTTGATCCAAGGTACAACTGCGCTGATTCGGCGCCTGAAGTTGTCCCGGCTTCACCGGATTTATACGCTCGTAACTGGAACATGTAAAGACGGTGCTGGCCGGCGCCGGGACGTCGACGAAGCCGTCTTCTGATGAGACAGGCCACCAGGATTCTTTACATCCCGCCCATGGCCCTGCCAAACTAGGGAGTGGCCACCCAAACGATCGTCATTCTCGATTTTGGTTCGCAGTATACGCAGCTCATCGCTCGCCGCATCCGCGAACAGAACGTTTTCTCCGTCGTGCTGCCCTGCACGGCACCTCTCAGCCAGATTCAGGCGCTTAACCCGCTGGGGATCGTCCTCTCCGGCGGGCCGTCCTCCGTTTACGACGCCGACGCTCCGGCAGCTGACCCAAGGTTCCTCGAACTGGGCGTGCCGGTGCTCGGAATCTGCTACGGGTTGCAATTTATCGTCCACCATTTGGGCGGCAAGGTGCGCTCGGCGGACAAGCGCGAGTACGGCCATGCCGAGGTGAGCATCGAGGACGACTCGACACCGTTGTTCGCCGGGCTGCCGCCGACCCTGCACGTGTGGATGAGCCACGGCGACGAGGCGCTCGAACTGCCGGCCGGTTTCCACCGCACCGCTGTGACCTCGAACGCGCTGGCCGGCATTGCCAACGAGGAGCGGCGCATCTGGGCCGTGCAGTTTCACCCCGAGGTGCACCATACGCCGCTGGGACCCCAGTTGATCAAGAACTTTCTGTTTGCCATCTGCGGGGCGCGCGGCGACTGGACTCCGGCGCACTTCATCGAATCGACCGTGACGTCGATTCGCGAGAAGGTGGGCAAGGGGCACGTGATCTGCGGGCTTTCGGGCGGCGTGGATTCGTCGGTGGCCGCGGTGCTGGTGCACCGAGCCATCGGCACCCAGTTGACCTGCATTTTTGTGAACAACGGCGTACTGCGCAAAAACGAGTTTGAGAGCGTGCAGAAGAATCTGCGCGACAAGCTGGGTCTGCATATTGTTGCCGTGGACGCGAGCGAGCGTTTCCTCAGCAAACTGGCCGGGGTCACGGATCCCGAAAAGAAAAGAAAAATCATCGGCGCGGAGTTCATCGCCGTTTTCGACGATGAGGCCACGCGCATCGCCAAGGAAACCGGCGGAGTGGACTGGCTGGTGCAGGGGACGCTTTACCCGGACGTCATCGAGTCCAGCAGCGTGAAGGGCCCCAGCCAAACCATCAAGAGCCACCACAACGTGGGCGGGCTGCCGCTGGGAATGAAGCTCAAGCTGATCGAGCCATTGCGCGACCTGTTCAAAGACGAAGTGCGGCGCATCGGCCGCGATCTCCAAATGCCGGACGACGTTCTGGGCCGGCAGCCGTTCCCTGGGCCGGGCCTGGCGGTGCGCATTCTGGGCGAAGTGACGCCGGAGCGCGTTGCGCTGCTGCAGGAGGCCGATGAAATCGTGGTTGCGGAGATCAAGGCCGCGGGCCTCTACTCGACCATCTGGCAGAGCTTCGCGGTACTGCTGCCGGTGATGAGCGTGGGCGTGATGGGCGACCAGCGCACCTATGCCTATACTGCTGCGGTGCGAGCCGTGCATTCGGAGGACGGCATGACCGCCGATTGGGCTCCATTGCCCTATGAGGTGCTGAAGCGCATCAGCAGCCGCATTGTGAATGAGGTGCGGGGAATCAACCGCGTGGTGTACGACATTACATCCAAGCCCCCCGGCACCATTGAGTGGGAGTAGCTTGTCGCGCCTGTCCGCCCGGACAGGCGCGCACGTCTGCGGCTCACGATCAGCTCAGGCAGGAATTGTGTCGTCTTCCTCGACTGCAATGATTGTGCACTGGTGGTAGAGGATGCGCCATCCATTTTCTGAACGCTGCCAGATGGTCGAGCGGCGGGTGCGTCGTCCGGCCTGATCGAGGGTATATGTCAGCAGGTAGGTGTCCGGGCCAAGACGGCGCAGGCCGAACTCCATCGTCTGCCAGCCAGCCGCCGCCGCATCGACGTAAGGGACGTTCTTCGTCAGCTCACGCAGGATGAAATCCCGGCTGTAGCGCCGGCCCGACGCACCCACTTCCCAATATTCCGGAGCCGTCGAGCGGGCGAATTCGGCTGTCGTCGAGCCGAATTCCGGCGAGTGAAAGATCGGCTCACGGCGGCGCAGTTCATCGAAAATCGGCAGCAGATCAGAATCGACCCGGGTGAATGCAGAATTCATTTTCATCTCCGAAACTCATTGACCACGAAGGGCAGCCACCTCGCGGCTGAGCGCGTCCAGCCGGGACAGAACGTCCGCGTGGTGCTTGTCGGCGGCTGAAGGATCGAAGGCTTCCACGTAGAAGGTACCGTTGGGCTCCAACTCGCAGCGGTGTACCTGGTGGAAGTGCTCGAAACCCTGGCGATGAATCACGTCGAGCAATTCCTCGCGGGTGAGCGACTCGCGCTTGAGCGCCCGCAGATCAATCTGGCCGTTGCGAACCAGCACGGAGGCGCGGCCCTCGAGGACGCGCGTGAGCTTTTTGGAGCGGAACAGCACGCGAACCACCAGCCAGTTGATGGCCAGCAGGCTGCAAGCGCCGATGACGCCGCCGCTCACCGAGTTGTCGTCGCCGATAATGGCGTTCTGCACGGTGTTCGAGAGCGACAGCAGCACCACCAGGTCGAAGGGATTGAGCTGCGCCAGTTCCCTCTTGCCAAACAGGCGCAGCAGCAGCACCAGCACCAGGTAGACAATGATCGGACGAAGTAACTTCTCAAGGATCGGAAGGGGAAGCTGAAACATGTGGTCGAGGACGAGTGAATGCGGCATGGATCGAGGATAGAACGGATCCTCGGCCGGACAAAGAAGCCGGAGATCAGAATTATGCCGGAGTGCCTATCTTGCTTCTAAAAAAGTCCAGGGAGCGCTGCAGGCCTTCCTTGAGCGCGATCCTGGGCTCCCAGCCGAGCAGGGCGCGAGCCTTGGTAATGTCGGGGCAGCGGCGCGTGGGGTCGTCCTCGGGCAGGGCTTCAAAGCACAGTTCACTGGCCGAGCCGGTGACTTCAAGCACTGCCTGCGCGCACTCGAGAATGGTGAATTCGTCCGGGTTGCCGATGTTGACCGGCAAATGTTCATCAGAGCGCGAGAGGCGAAGAATGCCTTCGATCAGGTCGTCCACATAGCAGAAACTGCGCGTCTGGCTGCCATCGCCATAGATCGAAAGCGGCTCGCCGCGCAGAGCCTGCATCATGAAGTTGGAGATCACCCGGCCGTCGCTGGGATGGAGGCGCGGGCCGTAGGTGTTGAAGATGCGCACCAGGTGAGTGTTGACGCCGCGCGAACGGTGCCAGGCCATCACCATGGCTTCGGCAAAGCGCTTGGCCTCGTCGTAGACGGAACGGGGCCCGACGGGGTTCACATTGCCCCAGTACTCCTCCGTCTGGGGGTGCTGGAGCGGGTCGCCGTAGCACTCCGACGTCGAGGCGTGCAGGTGGCCAGCGCCGTATTTGGCGGCAATTTCAAGGGTGTTTTCGACGCCAGCGGAACCGACACGCAGGGTCTCAATGCCCAGGCGCAGATACTCTGGCGGGCTGGCCGGCGAGGCGAGGTTGAAGACATAGTCCACCGGACCTGGATCGAAGGAAGTGCAGATGTCCCGCTCTTCAAACCGGAAGTGCGGCTCGCTTGCCAGGTGAGCAAGATTTTCCAGCCCGCCGGTGGAGAGATTGTCGACGCCCAGAACGGTGTGGCCCTCACCCAGCAGACGATCTGTGAGGTGAGAGCCAAGGAATCCGGCAGCGCCGGTGATCAGTACGTGCATTCCAAGAGTTTATCGTCCCGCGCCAGCGGAAAGACCACGTTGTGAGGGGATGAACGTCCCCCAGAAGACTCATTGGCGCCGCGCAGGCGAAAATGCCGCCTGCGCGGCGGACCAGCGAAGCGCGTGGACAGCTATAAGGCCAGTTTGCGCGGCTTGCCTTCCTGCGCCTGATAACTTGGCGGGCGGCCCACGCTCACATAGGTAAAGCCATGATCGGCCATATCCTGCGGCTTGTAGAGGTTGCGGCCGTCAATCACGATGGGAAAACGGATTACCTGATTGAGACGCGTGAGGTCGATGGAGGCAAACTCCTTCCAGTCGGTCAGAATCAGCACCGCATCCGCGTCGGTGGCGGCATCGTACACATTCTCCGCATAGCGGAGTTTGTCTGAAGGCGGCAGCACCGCCCGGGCGCGCTCCATGGCCGCAGGGTCATAGACAGCGACCGAAGCGCCTGCCTCCAGCAGTTTGCCAATCACGTCCATGGCTGGCGAGTCGCGAATGTCGTCGGTGTCGCCTTTGAAGGCCATGCCCAGGGCAGCGAGGCGCTTGCCGCGCAGTGTCCATAATGCGGCGCGAACCTTGTTGAAGAAGACGTCCTTCTGGGTTTCGTTGATCTTGCGAATCTCGTTCAGCAGTTCGAAGTTCACACCCTGCTGCTGGGCCACCCAGTGGAAGGCAGCCACGTCCTTGGGAAAGCAGGAACCGCCGTAACCGAGACCGGCATGAAGGAAGCGGGGGCCGATGCGGCTGTCCATGCCGATGCCCGCGGCAATGTCCACGAT
>Ga0255352_1001653_pt1 | contig 10661 bp, 7 predicted proteins | sample HBST0metaG_FD_189939 | JGI IMG/M metagenome (GOLD analysis project Ga0255352, IMG submission 189939) | Peat soil microbial communities from Stordalen Mire, Sweden - H.B.S.T0 | ecosystem: Environmental > Terrestrial > Soil > Wetlands > Peat | place: Sweden: Norrbotten County, Stordalen Mire...
ACTCATACGCATCTCCGTGAATTTTATTTGTGCCCGATTTCAGGATAATATCTTCAACACCACCCTGACCACGTCCAAATTGGGCATCATACGGATTGGTTATGATCTTAAACTCCTGTACGGCATCAACAGGAGGAACATAGCCAACAATTCCATTGCCGTTTCCCGCATCATTTGAAACGCCATCAAGCAAGAGCACGTTGTTTGCTGCACCACCACCATTGATACTGAGATTGGCCTGCGTGCTATCAAAAGGACGTTGGTATTGAATACTTCCTGTCCAAGTTGCGCCAGCGTTCAAAATCGACAGCATTTGTGGATCACGACCATTCAGTGGAAGTTCGGTGACACGAGCATTCTCGACCACCTCACCACGATCAGCCTTCCCCAAGTCCAATGCAACGTTTGCATCAACCGTAATTGTGGCTGAAGCTTCGCCTACTTTTAGTTCAAAGTTGACAACGCCAGTTTTACCCGCTTCTAGCGTGATGTTGTTCTTGACGAATGGGGCAAACCCTGGCGCCAATGCTGTTACGCTGTACTCACCAGGCTTGAGATACGGGACCGTATAGACTCCCGTGCCGTTGGTTGAAGTCGCCATTTCTTCATTTGTCAAAAGGTTGCGGACAGTGACAGTGGCTTTTGTCACCGCGGCCCCTGATTGGTCCGAAACACGGCCTGTGAATTCTTGGGCTGTCAACCATTGCACTCCGACAAAGAAGCACAGAAGAAGCAACCAATATTTACACTTTGACATTTTCATGTCCAAACTTGCCTCCGTTAAGAAACCGTTTTCTTTTTTATGAAAACGTTTCCCTTTTTGCGTTTCATAAAGCGGGACCACTATAGGCCGAACAATAAAATCTTGTCAAGAAAAAAGTGCGTGCATCATAAATTTTCCGTATCCTATGCGTTTTTAACAATTTGCAGAAAATCTATTCTTGCACCTTTATTTGCGCCCTTAATGCTCTAAAAAAGCACCCGCGCGAAAGATCCATACTGCAATCTTTCGCGCGGGTGTGGACAACGGTATTTTTCTAGAACGTGATTTTTCCAGAGAACTGGAAGTCACGATTACCACTAACAGACGTTACTTCGCCGAAGGTGCTCGAAGAAGCTGCCGACCAAGTGGTGCCGATACCGCCGAAGGTTACCTTGTTGGTTACATCGCTGCAATCAGCACGGAAGATAAACTTCACATCGCGTGCAATGTCAAAGCTTCTGCTCAAGCTCAAGTTGATGTTGTATTTGCTTGGAGTCGATCCTAAGCCATGGCGCGGTGCGTCTCCAATTTTTGTGATGGCCACAGCTGTGCTTTTTGCCGTGGAAGGCAGCGCAAATGCATTTGGGAGAGTGAAGGCAGCCGAATTGAGGTAACGGACGGCAGCCATGTTCTTGCCGGTGATTCCTTTACCCCAGCTTCCATTGATACGAACCTTGTCTTTCATGCCTGGGACCAAATCTGGCATGCAGGTACCCGCAGAGGGCGTGGTGCATCCAGTAGCGATAATCGAAAGTGGAGTGCCCGAAATGTAGTTAAACATTCCAGCCAAAGACCAACCACTTGCGACATTGCGCACAAATAAATTATGGCCACCGATATGACCCTTTCCAAACGGCAGTTTGCCCACGCCATAGACGTTGAGATTTTGCGGCCTGTTAATATCTGTTATGTCGCGAGCTGCGCGGTTATTTCCTGGTATTGCTTTGCCACTGGATGAAGCGTCCGCTGGCACTGCAAACGCACTACGCGAAGTGTCGTCATCACCAATGTCTTTGGAGTAGGTGTAGTTGAGAGTGTAGCTCAATCCTTTCCATTCACGTTGTTTCAACGTAATCTGCAGAGAATTGTACGAAATATTTCCGATGTTATCCCACGTTGGAGTTGGCGCAGAAGAGTATTGCGGATATGGAGTCAGTACACGACCGATCGTAGGCACCGTGCTGATCGCACCAGCAGCTGCAAACCAGGAAGGAACGGTGATACTCGAATCAGCAGCTTGTGCAGTAGCAATGTTTGCGGCAGTCGCCTGCGCACTGAGAATGTTGGTTGCGTTGTCAGAAGCAAGTGTCGATCCGGTCAATGCTACGTGAGCAGGATCGATCTGGCGAGACCACATGCCGGGCACCGTAGCACCTGCCACAAAGTGCGATTCACTGCCCGAATAGTTGACCATGATGGTCAAATCCTTGGTGAGAACGCGCTGAATGCCAAAGTTGTAAAATTCAAATTCTGGTGCGCGTCCCGAAAGGTACGGATCTGCGTATCCCGGTGCCGTGCTAGGTGTCACATATGCGCCGGAGCTGTTGACATAGTTGCCCATATCCTGCGTCAAAGATGAAACGCTTGGCGCTGTTTGGGCAGGAATCACGTATCCAGAACCACCGAAGTCTGTATTTGAAGCTCCAGCTGCTGCAAACCCGGTGCTGTTATTCAGGTAATAAGAAGGAGCTGCGCTTACGCCCTTTGTTACAGTGGAAGGCAAAATCATCGTTGACCCAAAGCCTAGTTGACCCGCTCCCGTAGCATCATTGGCTCGACCACCCACACCACCAGCGCGGGTATAGGACATTGCGAAACCAGCACGAATGACTGTTTTTTCATTGGCTGACCATGCCAAGCCAATACGCGGTCCCCAATTTTTATAGTACGTGTGGACAGGAGTCTTGCAATTGCAGCTCATGGCGGAACCGCGGTATCCTGCAAATTCCAGTTCGCCCGCCGTTCCGGTCACCGAGTTAATGCCATTGGGGTTAAAGAAGCTCCAGCGATCTGCCGTTTCATGATACGGGGGAAGATAATCCCACCGCAATCCAAGGCTGATTGTAAGATTGGGACTCACCTTCCAGTCATCCTGCACATAAGGCGAAACAGGATGGAAACGACCACCGATGTCCATGTAATAATTTCTTGAAATTCCACTATTGTTGATTGCGCCGAGCAAGAAGCTGGCATATGAATAGCCTGTTGCCGTACTACTCAAGGATGTGCCAACGTAATTGGCAGTTGAAACACCTGCGAACTGCTGGTCGAAATAACGGGTAGCAGTTGTAAAGGTAGTGTCGTTATCTTCCAGCCACTGCGTTTGTATACCAAACGTAAGGTTATGTCTTCCTTTACTCCACTGCAGATTGTCTACGATGGTAAAAGCGTTTGGTGTTTGTGTCCCGGCATAATCAGTTGCCCAACTAGCTTGCGCCGTGGGGAAAGCTGTTGTAGTGCCAAAAACGGTATAGGGAAAGTCATCCGAGGCTTGCCCAGCCGGAAGATTAGTGATTCCGGTATCAGTTGCACGGTATCCCTTTACACCTTGAGTAGGGACACCGGTGTAGCCAGACATGCGAGTAAAAGCGTATTTGAATTGATTGACAATTCTGGGCGTGAGAATGTACTGATGCTCGATAATCATGGTAGTGGGCCGAATAACTGAACTTTCTCCGGCCGTATACGGCACAGGCAGAACAGCCCCATAACCGACAGATTGGCGAATGCCATGCGTATATACAAACGAATAGCGCTGTTTGTTGGTCAGATCATAGTCAATCTTGAACGTGAGTTCATGATTGTTATATCCGCTTGTTCCGCTAGCCAAATAATTGTTTTTGATTCCCGAAAGAGAAGGAGTCGGCATGTACTTCTGTTCATACTGCGAAATCGGCGAGATGTAGCTCGGGTCGATCACGTTAGTCGTGCCGTTGTAGGCATAGACCGTACGAGAGCACGAGGTACTACTTGCGCAGACGTTTGTGAGCGGGTTATAGATTAAAGGGGTCGTGCCAAGCTCAGTAAAGTCGCCTGACAGCATCTTTGTGGTTGGAATCGTGGTCAAAGAAGGGCTTACACCACTGCGACCATGATACTTGTCGAAGTTCGCATAAAAGAACCCTTTGTGCCGCGTAAACGGAATTGGACCACCTGCGGCTATAGATAGTTCATTCTGATGCTCGACAGGCTTATCTGCCGGGACTGTGGTCGCTACGCCATTAACCAATTTAACTTGCGTAGCGGCTGGCGCTGAGTAACCCCAGCTGTCAAACGCCGTATTGCGAACAAAATCGACAATGGTGCCATGATACTTGTCGCCACCAGATTTGGTAGTGAGGCTGATCCCGCCAGCTCCCTGATATTCTGCCGAAGGGCCACTTGCGATAACCTGCATTTGATCTACCGATTCAACTGGAACCGAGAGTGAAACCTCACGATTATCACCCTGCTGGTTTGAAACGGTGGTCGGCACACCATCCAAGTAAACTTCGGCCAAGTAATCGCCAGTTCCAGACATAATAGGAGCACGAGTGCCACTCTGTGTGCCCGGAGCCAGTGTTGCAAGAGCTGTCGGGTCGCGCTGCAAACCACCCATAAGAACCGGCAAGCTCTCATAGGTTTTGTTTGTAATCACGTCGCCCAAAGTCGCATTTGTTGTTTGCAGTTGTGGAGGAGCAGCTGTCACCGTCATGGTTATATCTTCGCTGCCAACCGTAAGGGTCGCGTTGTACCCCGTAATAGTCATTCCGTTGACTTCGATGTTTTTCTGCTCAGAGATTTTGAATCCCTTTGCCGAAACCGTTACGGTGTAGATCCCAGGGATCAACGGCGAAATCTCGTAAACACCGGCCGATGTAGTTGTGTGAGTTGTAGACACACCACTGGCTTGGTTCGTTGCCACTACCACGGCGTGTGGAATAACGGCCTTCGTCTGATCGGTCACCGTGCCTTCGAGGGCACCCTGGCCACCTGTCTGAGCTGAAGCAACTAACGTTGTCCAGCCGAAGCAAATCAAAAATGCAAAAAGAAAACCTTTTCCAATTCGCACGGACGAGTGCGCCAGGAAGGTTGCTGCATTTCGTTTGCAAGTCTGCAAACTGCGTCTCATACTTCCTCCAATCAAATTGCTAGTGCTTTTGAAAAGGCTGTTGCGTACACGTCACGAACAGCCGCTGTTTTCAAAACGCAATGATTTTCTATTTAGAAAGTAAAATTGTCAAGAAAAAATTGCGCGCTTCAAAACGAATTTGTAAACGTTTTATTTTCTTTGCATTGCACGCCATATTTTTTATCCGAAATAAATTCATAAGAGAGAGACGCAACAAAAATCGCTACAAATCGGCAAAAAAGCGGTGCTGTTGGAGCTTTAACAGCGCCACTGCAATGGCACGTTAAACATCGGACACAAGCCCCCGAAAAATCACAGTAGACAAAAAATTCAGATTGGCTCCACGCTACCTATAGAGGGTAGCCATGTCCGCGACAGACGAAGAGCCACAACCCGTTCGAGTCAACGTACGCAGCGACTGCATCTGTCGGAACCACGGCCAGCCCATCGGCAACCTGATCTTCATCGATCCCTGCTGCCGCGTCCATTACGCAGAACTTGAGATCAGCGCCATCATCGCCATCCCCAAGACCGAAGTCACGGAAGCGGAGCTGGAAGAATGGCGCAGTCGACGCGAACCGGCAAAGAAGCGCGTCAGCTACCCCAAAATGATGGTGGCCAAACAATGAAACGATCTTTTATCGCTCTGGGACGCAACCAGAGCAGCATGAACAAGACGGAAGCAGTACACGCCATGGACCTGGAAATGCGCAAGCGTGTAGGGGAGATTCTGGAGTACCGTTGGCAGCCGCTGCGCCTGAAGTTGGGTGTCGATTGCACGTACGAACCGGACTTCATGCTGCTGATGGCAGACCGCTCCATTGAATTCCATGAAGTCAAGGGCGGCTTCATCACCGACGACGCGATCGTCAAGGTGAGAGTTGCCGCCAATCTTTTCCCCTGGTTTGTTTTCCGGCTTTTTCAGTACGACCGCAAGGGATGCAAAGTGCGGGAAATGAAGCCACTTTAAAGGAGCGCGATCCGATGGCAGAAAAACCACCGTTTCCGCTTTTGATTCTCAGCGATGCTCCCTCCGCATCGAGCGGCTTGGGGCGCATTTGCCGCGATCTGGCCACTCGCATCCACGAGCACATGAGCGACGTGTGCAAAGTTGCAACGCTTGGATACGGTGGGCCGGGCTCCTGCAAGCTCGGTTTCCCGCAATACACGATCGAAGGCATGTCCGACTGGGTCGTCCCCACGCTTCCAGAAGTCTGGAAAGACTTTGCCGGCGAGGAAAAAGGCGCTGTCCTTTCCATCTGGGATGCCAGCCGACTGGCATGGTACGCACAGCCCGAACGCAGCGAGCAGCTGGCCGCCGAGCCTGTGCTGCGGAACTGGCTTATCAAAGCGCCATTCAAGCGCTATGGCTATTTTCCATTCGATGCGGAAGGACCCAACGGCAAATTGAGCTTCCCGCTGCGGCAAACGCTGCTTGGGTTTGATCGTGTTCTGGCGTACGGTGCATGGGCAAAGGATCTGATCGAGCGCTCGATCGGCGAAGAAGAAGCCGACTTGCGACATCTGGATTACCTTCCCCACGGCATCAACACAAGCGTGTTTTATGAGCGCGACCGTGCGCAGTCGCGCCTGAAGTTTGGCTCCATCACCGGTGCACGCCTGCTCACCCATGCTCCACAACTGTCCTCGATTATGGACGACGAAATCCTCGTCGGCATAGTTGCCACCAACCAAGCACGCAAGGACTGGGCACTGGGTATCCAAGCCGTCGCTCTGCTTGCCAAAGAGCGCAAAGTCCGGCTCTGGATTCACACCGATACACTGGAGCGGCATTGGTCCATCCCTGCCCTGCTGGCCGACTACGGGCTGCTCGACAAGGCGATGATCTCGCTTGGCTATTTGTCCGACGACGACATGGCACGGGCATATTCCGCCTGCAACGTGACGCTGGCACCAGGTGCAGGCGAGGGTTGGGGAATCCCCCTTGCGGAATCCCTCGCTTGCGGTACGCCGGTCATTCACGGCAACTATGCCGGCGGCGCGGAGATCACACCAAGCGAAATGCACGTTGAGCCAATCGCTTATCACGCAGAAGGCCTTTACTCTTGCGTTCGACCGGTCTTCAAAGCACAAGACTGGGCCGACCGCGCGCTTCAATTTGCAGGCCAAAGAGCGCATCTCGATCCGCAATACGACTGGAACAATCTTTGGCCACGCTGGCGTACCTGGCTCGAAAAAGGAATTGCCGCATAACGCGGCATCAAAGGAGAAGACGATGAGCGATAAGAAGATTGTGGTTTCTAAAGGGATGTTGCATGCGGCAAGAAGCGTTTTTTACGTGGGAAATGATCTCGTAGACGAACAGCGGAAGAGACTCGAAGCCGCTCTTCGCTGGTGGTCCGAGAATTCAAACGGGCCGACGGTAGAACAGGTACGCGAGTTCGGGGGATGGGCCTGCGGACACGAAGATCAGATCATCACAGGCATTGCCATGTGGCAGAGCCGATGCTTTCTGGAACCCGAGCCGGTGATCAGTCCGTTCGCCAAGAGCATCATTAGAAGCTTCCGTGGTGTCACGTTGACCCCTGAAGATGCCGACGCCATCCTCGAAGAACTTGGCCACGTAGCGCATGGCTGGGACCGTTATGGAAAGGACGCATGTGGTGGAGTACAAGGATAGATTTCCCAGGATGGTTGCATTTCCTGAGCCTGGCAAGTATTCCGTGAAGATCAAGGAAAACGGAGATTCTTGCGTGGTATTTGAAGATAAACAAATTGTCATGAACGACCGAAGCTATGAAATGAACGACGCGAAGGATCGTGAACTCGATTGGCATAGCCAACCGCCATCGGAGCCGGAAGTACCGGAAGTGCCAGAAGAAATCAAGGATTTGCTGTTTCACAAAGATGGGTATCCGCTGAACGACCAGCAATTCCAGATGTATTTCAACACCATGGTGTTTGAAGCCTACCGCCGCGGCCAGGAATCCGGCAAGGAGTAACCGCCAGATGATCACGCTCGTCACGCCACCATCGACTTTTTTGCTCGACCAGAGGGAGCACAAGAAAACCACGTTTCATAAGGTTTTATGGACCACGAATGAGGTTCAAATCGTCCGAGAAAACATCAACAGAATTCCTTATGCGCGAATAGCATTAATGCTACACGGACGCAGCGTTGAAGCTATCAAGACAAGAGCGTCCATTTTAGGCATTTCGAGAAAAGGCGTAAGGTTTCCAAAAAGAAGTTTGAACGAAAACTTTTTTTCAAAACCAACGCTTCTGTCTTCGTATTGGGCAGGATTTATAGCCGCCGACGGATGTGTACTTTCTGCTTCTGGAAGAGCGGAAATTCGCATCGGAATCAATCAGCGCGATTTAGAACATCTTCGGCGCTTTTCTCTTGATGTAGGGTACGATGGGCCAATAGCGTTCACGAAGAAATCAATTCGTACTGTATCTATCTGTGGTGCCCATCAATGGGTAAAAGACTTGAAGGATGTATTTAACATTGGGCCACGTAAAACATTTACCCTTCATCCTCCATATCTTCCCCAAAAAATGGCTTTGGCATATTCCATTGGTTACATTGATGGCGATGGATGCTGGGCAACAATGCAGCAAGGCAAGTATCTTTACTTGATTGTTGTGGGAACTTCATTCATCCTAAATTGGATGGCAGATTTATGGAGAGAAGCAGGCGCGAAAATCGGAATTCCCAAGTTAAGATTTCAACGTTGTTGGCGTCTTTCACTGGGATGCTCAAAGGCAGAAGGAGTTGCAAAGTTGCTGGAAGATTTTGACGTTCCAAGACTGCAAAGAAAGTGGCGAGTTGCAAGGCATGAAGCTACTGGCCAGAAGAAGGAGAAAAGAAACTCATGACGAAGACATGTTTGATCACGCCTCCGTCGGGGTTTCTTTGAAGACTCCTCGATCAGCGTGTTTTTATGAATTTGGGGATCTTGAAGGTGGGTGCCTCGCTGGAGCAGGCTGGCGTGGCCGTGGATCATCTTGACCTTACCGGCGTGCGGAACTACCTCGATGTCGTACACGACTACCTGCGGAGTTCCCCTTCGCGCTGCTTTGCGCTCACCGCCACCACACCACAGATGCCTGCCGCCACCAGCATCGCTCAGATCATCCGTCCACATGCCAAGGTCATCCTCGGAGGCCCGCACCCCACACTGGTCAATGCGGCCGCCAAAAGAGAGCAAACTCCCGGTCGCGCATCCAAGGCGCTGGCCGAGCTGCTTTCCGGCTTCGATGCCATCATTGCCGGTGACGGAGAGCGTGCCATCTTTCGCGCCATGGAAGAAACCGGCCTGATCGACGCCGACGATCCAAAATCGGAGCTGTGGCAAACCTCTGTGGACTTCAACAACGCGCCCTGGCCGGCTCGCCATCTGGTCGACGTTGACAGCTACCACTACACGATTGATGGTCGACGCGCTTTGTCTTTGGTGGCTCAAAATGGATGCCCTTTCGGTTGCAATTTTTCATTGACAGGCGATACGTATTTATTCACGAAAGAAGGATTTGAACAAATCAACGAACTGGCAAATCGCCTTCCCCTGTCTGAATTCCGTGAATGTTCACACCATGGACAAGTGGCGGTTTACAAATTCGACGAAATTCTTGCCACCCGCAACGGTTTAGCAACCGGATCGGAGCTTCTTGTCGAAGGCGTAAGACCAGTCTTCAAAGTTGTCACAAAATTTGGTGTCCCTTTTACGGCAACCGCTGAACATCCGGTTTTAGCCGTCGAAGGCGAAACCCTTGTGTGGCGCGAAGTCAAGGATCTTAAGGCAGGTGACTGGATTACGCTTCGCTATCCGCAGCTTCCTGCACGCGATTACGTGCATTTGGATGCATCTCACCTTGTTTTTCCAGAGATTCCACCCGGAGGATTCACTCGCCATGCTGTGCGTTTTCCCGCTCAACTTGATGAAGATTTGGCTTGGGCACTGGGTGTCATGATCGGCGATGGTTGCATTCCTTCCGATGGTCGACCGTGTCTGCATGTTGCGATCACAAAAGACATGAAGCAGCGTTTTCTCCGGGTTATCAAGGAGAAATTCGGCGTTGAAGTAAGCGTTAATCCAGCTTCCAACACTGTGAACATGGAACAAGGATGGATTCATAGCCGGGCAGTACGCGAATTTTTTATCCAGGTTTTAGGAATTTCTTCGCAACACAAATTAACCGTACCTCCAGCTATCAGAAAATCTCCTGCATTCGTTATTCAAGCGTTTCTGGATGGCCTTTGGGACACGGATGGTTACACCACTGCATCCATGTCGTACTTGACAACAGTCAGCAAAGAATTAGCCGTTCAGGTAGCGATGCTTCTTTTTATGGTCGGGAAGCTCCCAAAAATCTACACGACCTACAACAACAACTACACAAACGGCGTGTACTACCGCGTTGGGATTGTTTTTGCCGAAAGGCTACCCGTTCACAAAAGCCTCTACAAAAGCCACAAAAGTGGCAAATGGTTTTGGAGAACCGCAAGATCGCCAAATCGTACGGGAATCCGTCGCAGAACGCTTCGCGAATCTGGTCTTGCCCACCCACTCGACATTCCTGGCTTGACCTACACGCCAGTGCAAAAAGTTATTCCATGCTCGCCGCAAATGGTCTACGACCTTGTCGTTCCAAGCGAGGAAAATTTCGTTGCAAATGGAGCAATCGTACACAACTGCGGTGGCCGCTTGAGTCCCATGCTGCGGCGGATGCGGCGCCGCTCTACCGAGAACGTGATTGCGGAGATGCTGCACCTGCATGAAGCGTACGGCGTCAGCGCCATCAACTTCTACGACGACGAGC